>C688J18823_10000347_pt1 | contig 26613 bp, 24 predicted proteins | sample HopSoiMetagenom1_FD_18823 | JGI IMG/M metagenome (IMG submission 18823) | reverse complement strand
ATGATTGCTTTGTTGCCTTGCACCAAAATGGGACGTTCAATTAGTATGGGGTTTTCCGAAAGTATTTTTACCCATTGTACTTCCGTTAATTTTTTTGTAGCAAACTTCTCTTTAAACACAGGTTCGCTTTTACGAACCAGGTCTTCCGCTTTCAAATTTAATTTTTTTAATAATGCTTTAATCTCTGTTTGATTTAAAGGTGTCTTTAAATATTCTACCGTATCAAAAGCAATCCCCTTCTCTTCCAATATAGAACAGGCTTCCCTGCTTTTTGTACAACGAGTGTTGTGATAAATGGTGATTTTTGCTTGTTTCTTACTCATCTTTTGTAGTTCATTAATTAGTTACTAGTTCCATATTCCATCAAATAGGATTTGATGAAATCATTTAGTCCCCCATCCATTACTGCTTGAACATTGGATGTTTCGTATCCTGTACGTATATCTTTCACTAATTTATAAGGATGAAAAACATAATTACGAATTTGAGAACCCCATTCAATTTTTTTCTTGCTTCCTTCAATTACAGCAATAGCTTCATTTTGCTTGCGCAATTCGATTTCAAATAATTGTGATTTCAATAATTTGATAGCGTTTTCTTTGTTTTGTAATTGTGAGCGTGACTCTTGATTTTTAATAATAATACCCGATGGTTTGTGGTATAAGCGTACAGCGGTTTCCACTTTGTTTACATTTTGTCCACCTGCTCCTCCCGAACGGAACGTCTCAAATTCAAGATCCCCCGGATTTACATCAATTTCTATCGTATCATCGATTAAGGGATATGCATATACAGAAGCAAAAGAAGTATGGCGTTTTGCATTTGCATCAAAGGGAGAAATACGAACCAGCCGGTGCACACCATTTTCTCCTTTTAAATAACCAAAAGCATATTCGCCTTCAATTTCAATTGTTACCGACTTAATACCTGCGACATCTCCATCCGAACGATCTGTTTCTTTTACTTTATATCCGTTTTTTTCGGCCCACATCAAATACATGCGCAATAGCATTTCTGCCCAATCGCAGCTTTCTGTACCTCCTGCTCCTGCATTTATTTGCACAACACAATTTAAAATATCTTCTTTCCCACTGAGCATATTTTTAAACTCAATGTCTTCCAATAATGTTAAAGTTGTTTGGTATTGCTGCTCTACGTCTTGTTCTGTGGCTTCTCCTTCTTTATAAAAATCGTACATGAACGCAAGATCATCCATGCTGCCTTTTAAAGTAGCGTATGAATTTGTCCAGTTTTTCTTGATTTTGGTTTGCTTGAGTAGCTCTTCTGCTTTTTTAGGGTTGTCCCAAAAATTAGGTGCAAGCGCTTTTTCCTCCTCCTCGGCGATCTCTTTTAACTTACGATCGATGTCAAAGATGCCCCCTCAACGCATCCGTGCGCTCCCGAAGGTCTTTTAGTTGGTCTGTTGTAATCATGTTGCGAAGTTAATAATTATGTGCACACGAAGCCGATTTTTAAAGTATTTTTGTAGTAAATAAACTGGTTATGCAAACACGTTTTTTCAGAATAAATACCAAAGAGTATTGTCACATCACCAATGACACCTTATTTATTATTAATAGTAAAGAGGTGGTCCGTGTTCCCTTGGAACATGAGTTAGGAGAGGGCTGGGGTGTAATCAGCATTTTGAATTATCTGGTTTTTGCATTTTTATTTGTGTATACAGCTTTATCAATTACCTATTATAAACTGGATTTTTTTCTGCACCCTTGGAATTACGGTGCTCTGATCTTATTATTGGTCGCCTTTAATCGGGTGAAAGAAGGTTTTCAAACCAGCAGAACACCAATGATACCCAGACATAAAATAAGAAATGTCGAATTCAGAACACCTAAATTTTCCTACCCTCGTTTGATCATTTATTTTGATGGACCTGAAGGAAAAGTATTAAAAAAGGTTGTTTCGGTACTATATAAGCAAGAGGCCTTACCGGTATTAAAAGAAATGGGATTGTTAAAACAGGAGGAGCTGGTGTAAGCGCAAAACCCTCGTATGAAGTTTTTATTTGGATAGAAATTTGTGCAAAATAATGCAATTAACCCCTAAATACAACCACCATGGAAACTCCAAAAGCATTTATTAGTTTTGACTATGAAAAAAACAGCAATGAAAACTTACAATTTCTGGAGCTGCTTAAAAAATCGAATATTTCATTGGTTATTGATAGTTGTTCACGTAAACCAACCTTGCCTGAAAATCAATGGCAAAATGTAGTCTCCGATAAAATTAATTATTGCAACATGCTTATTGTGTTGGCAGGTAAAACAACGGCTTCTGTTAAAGGTGTGTTACAAGAAATTGAAGCGGCACGTTTACAAAATATTCCTGTCTTCGGAATATATGTAGGTGGAGCAGATAATACAACAGCCCTACCTATCGGACTAAAAAGAGAGCGCACCGTTAATCTGGAAGGTTATGAAATTGCAGATGAAATTAAACAGGCGATGAAGGAAGGAAAGAATGAATTGCTACTGGATAAAACAAGCGGTATACAAGGGGAAAGTCAGGGAATCGGAAACGGATAACTTCATATGATGGAAACCCGACAGGTTTAAAAAACCTGTCGGGTTTTAATTTTAGTAGGAGAAAGAATAGTAATTACTTATCAGCTGGATGCAATCAAGCTTTGAACTCCTTCAACACTTCCCAAATCAAGTCGTTCTCAAACCCTCTTGATGCAATATAATTGGCAATTTTAAAATGCCGTATGTGTTCTTTTCCACCTTTGATGTCTTTTGACTTTTTCTCTATCAACTGTTTCAATGTTTCCAAATACGCATCTTCAGGAATTTCCTTCATTCCTTGTTTTATACAATAATCCGAAATTTTTCTTTTTTTGAGTTCTAGTTTAATTTTAATACGTCCCCATTTTTTAATTCTGAATTTTCCTCCGGCATATGCTTTTGCAAAACGTTCCTCATTCAAAAAATTATCGGTGATTAATTTGGCAATGATGTTTTCAACAGCATCCGGAAATAAGCCCCATTCGTAAAGCTTGTCGCGCATCTCCTGTTGGCAGCGTTCCTGATAAGCACAATAATGCTCAGCTTTTAAAATAGCCTGTGAAGGGGTAAATTTTTTCTTCTTTTTTTCTTCGAAATCTTCCATCACCTGTTGAAGATTACTTGTTTTTCACAATCAACTGCACCGTATGCCGGCTCTTCACCTCCAGCAATGCCGTTTTTCCAATCAATACCCTATCAATCGTAGCCTGATCATAATAGCGTATGGTGATGAGCTCCACATTTTCATTATACAACACTCTATAATTTTCTTGAAGTGTTTTTATAAGATCCGGAAACTTACGTGCATCATGATCCATGCTCACCGAAAAACTGATGGCTGAATTTTGCATCACATTAATTTTTATATTTTTTTCGGCAAACAATTGAAAGATGGAGGCAAAATTTTCTTCATCAATAAATGAAAAATCTTTTGGGGAGATAGAAAGTAATACTTGGTTTACTTTAAAAATAAAACAAGGAATAGCCGGTTCAGAAGGTAACTCAGAGATAGCTGTTCCTTTTTTCTCCGGCTCTAAAAACGATTTTACAAACAAAGGAATTTTTTTGTTTTGTAAAGGTTTGATGGTCTTTGGATGAATAACAGATGCTCCATAGTAAGCCAATTCAATAGCATCCTGATATGATAAGTGATCTAGTTTTTTTGTTTCATCAAACCACTTCGGATCGGCATTCAATACACCCGGAACATCTTTCCAAATCGTTACACTTCGTGCATTGGTGGTAAAGGCAATGATGGCAGCTGTATAATCAGAGCCTTCACGCCCTAATGTAGTGGTAAAATTTTCAGAAGTCCCACCAATAAATCCTTGTGTGATGACAATGTTATTACCTGAGGCAGAAAATTGAGGAACCACATTTTTGGAAACCAATTCCTGCGTAAGCTCCCAGTCTACTTTTCCTTCACGATAGGTATTATCTGTTTGAATAAAATCACGAACATCCCACCATTTGCTTGGGATACCAATTTCATTGAGATAGGCATTGACAATTTTCGTAGCAATGACTTCGCCCATACTCACAATCTTATCATATTCATAATTGTAATTATCTGTTAGTTCATCTTCTATTGCCCAATCAAGTTCAACAAACGTATTGCTGAGCTCATTGTAAATCGGGTGTTGAGGTGATGGAAATAATTCATGAAGAATATCAACGTGATATTTTTTTATCCCTTCTAAAATAGGAGCAGGGGCTTCCGTTTTATAAAAAACAGCATCTGCTAATTTCTCCAGTGCATTGGTAATTTTGCCCATGGCAGAAATAACAACTATCGTATTACCTGCAGCGAAGTGTTGTAGGATGTAAGCGACATTTTTTACGGAAGCGGCATCTTTTACGGAAGCACCACCGAATTTATATACATTCATTTACTTATTATTAAAGAAGTCAATTGCTAAACGGTTCATCAAATCCGGCTTTTCCATAAATACACTGTGTGAACAATTCGGTATGATACAAAACTGGCTGTTTTTAATGGCTCTGCGCATTTCAGTTCCATGCTCCAGTTTATATTGATCACGATCACCATACACAATTAAAACAGGGATATGAATGAGTGTTAGATCAGAGAGAGGAAAATACTCTTCTTTAAACCACATTTTTTGAGACTCTGTAACAAGTCTTTTCCAGTTTTTTTGAGGCGATATTAGATTGTAATTTTGTATCCAAGGGGCAAAACTTTTTTCAAATAGTTCCAATGTAAACTTGTCTCCCCAATCGCCAACCTCTTCTGGTTTCAAGCCATCGGCTCTGTAATTGGGCCCTACTGCAATTATTTTTTTTATTTTGTCCGGACGGTTTTTGGCTAGTATTAGCGCTACATTTCCTCCATCACTCCAGCCCATTATGTAAGCACTGTCTAATTTTAAAAGATCAATCATTTTTGAACAGTAATCTGCTAACAACTGATAACTTAATGCACTGTCTGCAAGTTCGGAACGACCATGCCCGGGAGCGTCAGGAATAATAGTTTTGTATTTTTTAGATAATTCAGGAATGCTTTTTTTGAAATTGGTAATGTTACCAATCCCACCATGCAATAAAATTAAGGGAGGACCTTCTCCATATGTTTCAAAATATATTTTTGAACCACGTATGGTAAGGTAAGAGCCATTATTTGACCCGTAATTAATCTGTGCTGTTCCAATAAAGGGAAGCATATAAATAAATAAAAAAAGAATTCCTTTAAATTGAAAATTGAAGGATGAAATCATGGCTGAAAAAGTATAAATTAAAATGAATAATTTTGAATTTGCTCTCCTATCAGTTTACAATTTAACCATTCAGGTGCAAAGTGTGTATGGTATGTTTTATAAAAATTAATAGCGGGTTCATTCCAATCCAATACTTGCCATTCCATTCGTTCGGCATGTATTTCTTTTGCAGCTTTAATGACCTGGTTAAATAATTTTTTACCAATACCATGTTTCCTGTATTCGCTGTTTACAATTAAATCTTCCAGAAAAACACATTTGCCTTTCCAGGTTGAATATTTAATGTAATAAAGGGCCAAACCAACAATTTTATGATCGAGTTCTGCCACAAAAAAATAAAATAACGGATGCGCTCCAAAGCCATCTTTTTCTAGCTCTTCAACAGTAACGATAACTTCACCTTCGGCTTTTTCATAAATGGCTAATTCTTGAATGAGCTGAAGTACTTGTGAAAGGTCAGATTTAAGGCCTTTTCTAATGGAAATGGTTTGCATGGGTACTATTTTAGAGAATAAATTGAAACAATCACGCTTTAAACGGATTGGAATGTAAAGATATTTATTTCTTTTGGAGCCTGTTTAAATAAATTTAGTGACTGTTGGATACTTTGGCAAGTAATGGATTGATCCCAGAGGGATCACACCTTTGTAGCAAATAGTGTAATAATCGATTCTTTCGACCCCGGAGGGGTCGTACACTTAAACCACATCAATTTATAAGAGAACCTTTCGAATTTTCTATTAATGAAGAGCATGAAGTGTACGACTCCTCCGGAGTCGGGTGTAAACTCACTGTCAATTATGCTACAAAGGTGTGATCCCTCTGGGATCAATCTACTACTTTCATTTATAATTCAATTACTGAGTGATATCAAGTAGAAACCAAAAGTCCTGATAAATATTGAATTTTAAACTGCACTTAAGCTTAAAATAGGAGAAATATCATTTTATCCCTCCGAAAAAAAGTACGATATTTACACAAAACTAAAAATGAATACAACCATGAGTAGGGTAAAGACACTAGGTCAGTTTATAATTGAAAAACAGGCCGATTTTCCATTTTCTAAAGGAGAATTGTCCCGTTTATTACGTGATATTGGGATTGCATCTAAAATTGTGAACCGGGAAGTAAATAAAGCCGGATTGGCAGATATATTAGGTGATGCAGGAGAAATAAATGTTCAGGGAGAAAACGTAAAAAAACTGGATGTTTTTGCCAATGAGCAGTTTATTGCTGCTCTTAGTGTAGGAGGCGAATGCTGCGCCATTGCTTCTGAAGAGAATGAAGACATTATTGTAGTTGAAAATGAAATGTCTAAAAATGCCAAGTATATTGTGGCCATGGACCCTCTGGATGGTTCTTCCAATATTGATGTGAACGTTTCTGTAGGGACTATTTTTTCTATCTACAGAAGAACTTCCCTATCCGGGCCTGGTACTCCAGAGGATTTCTTCCAACATGGAACAGAACAGGTAGCGGCCGGGTATGTTATTTATGGTTCATCCTGTATGCTGGTTTATACTACTGGTAAAGGCGTAAACGGATTTACACTGGACCCTTCAATAGGAGAATTTTGTTTGTCACATCCAAATATGCAAACACCTAAAATGGCAAATACATATTCCATCAACGAAGGAAATTATGTGCATTTCCCGGATGGTGTGAAAAAATACATTAAATATTGTCAGGAGGAAGACAAAGCTACAAATCGTCCGTATTCCTCTCGTTACATCGGTTCTGGAGTTGCGGATATTCACCGTAACCTGATTACAGGAGGTGTTTATATTTATCCAACAACAGCTAAATCGCCAAAAGGAAAATTACGTTTATTGTATGAGTGCAATCCCTTGGCATTTATTGTAGAGCAAGCTGGAGGTAAAGCTACAGACGGCTTTAAACGTATTATGGAACTGGATATGACAGAACTTCACCAACGTACACCTTTGTTTTTAGGCTCAGCCGATATGGTTGACCAGGCATGTGAATACATGAGAAAATATTCCGTGATCAGTTCGGAAAAGGCATAAGTATAAAATCCTTCTAAAACTCCTTATTTGCATAGGCAAATAAGGAGTTTTTTTTTGTAAATTTACCAGCCCTGAATTGCACTTTCTCGACTCCGCTCGAAATAACACTGCCCACATGCGCTGAATAAAACGAGATGAAACTTGAAAGTAATAGGGCTAAGTAATTCCTTTACAATTGACCAAAGAAGATATTTTAAAAAAGATAGGTGATTCCAAAAACAATTCAATCCTTACTCAGGAATTGAAGGAATCAACCGCGCGTATACAATTAAAAAATGTAATTGGATCTGCTAGCGCCTTTATCACTGCAAGTGTTTATCAATATGTTCACAAAACCAATTTAATTATTCTTGCTGATAAAGAAGAAGCTGCTTATTTCCTAAATGATTTGGAAGGATTGATTGGAGAAGAAAATGTATTATTTTTTCCCGCCTCCTATCGAATGCCTTATGAACATGAAGAAATTGACAATGCCAATATTTTATTAAGGGCGGAGGTATTAAATAAAATCAATACAGGAAAAAAACATATTTGTATTGTAAGTTATCCGGAAGCGTTGGTAGAAAAAGTGGTTACGAAAACACACTTGACAAAAAATACGTTGGCGCTAAAGCAAGGTGAAAAAATCTCCATTGATTTTATTACCGATGTATTACTGGAATATGGTTTTGATCGTGTAGATTATGTGCTGGAGCCTGGCCAATTTTCTATACGAGGAGGAATTGTCGATATTTTTTCATTTTCAAATGATCATCCGTATCGTGTTGAGTTTTTAGGAAATGAAGTGGATTCCATTCGTAGCTTTGATAGTCTTTCTCAACTATCCGTCGCCAAATTGACTTTTTGCACCATTATCCCAAATGTGCAAACCAAATTATTACAGGAAAGCCGGCAAACATTTTTTGAATTCATTCCTGAAAATTCTACTATCTGGTTTAAGCATTTTCAATTAACCGTAGATCGTATTGATAAAGGTTTTAAATTGGCTGAAACAGCATACAACAATTTAAAATCAGTTATTGAACAACTGCCTCCGGCTGAATTGTATGTGGATAAGGATGTATTTACCAAGCAGATCCTGCAATTTCCGTTGGTAGAATTCGGAAATCATTTTTCCTTGCAACCAACACAGACCATTACCTATAATTTTTCTCCTCAACCCAGCTTCAATAAAAATTTTGGATTATTGAACGACAACCTGAAAGGGAATATGCGTAATGGATTGGCAAATATTATTTTTGCTGATGCTGCTAAACAGATCGAACGTTTATATAAAATTTTTGAAGACATTTCTCCAAAAAAAGAAGGCGAAGGCGAATTGTTTACACCCATCCTTCTTTCTATTCACGAAGGATTTATTGATAATGAACTAAGAATTGCCTGTTATACCGATCATCAATTATTTGATCGCTATCACCGTTTCCGTTTAAAAAATTCATTCAATAAAAAGAATGAAGCACTTACGTTAAAAGAATTAAAAGGGCTAAACCCGGGAGATTACATTACACACATTGATTATGGTGTGGGCCGTTATGGCGGATTGGAAACGATTGAAGTAAACGGAAAAATGCAGGAAACCATTCGGCTGGTGTATAAGGATTACGATATTGTAAACATTAGTATCCATTCCTTACATCGCATCGCGAAGTATTCGGGTAAAGAAGGCACTGAGCCGAAAATTAATAAACTGGGTACAGGGGCCTGGGCCACATTAAAACAAAAGACCAAGAAAAAAGTAAAGGAAATTGCTTATGATTTAATTCAATTATATGCCAAACGAAAAGCATTAAAAGGGTTTAAATTTAGCCGAGACAATTATTTGCAAAATGAATTGGAAGCTTCTTTTATTTATGAAGATACCCCGGATCAAATTAAATCCACAGCAGATGTAAAACGAGACATGGAAAGCGAGTGGCCCATGGACAGGCTTATTTGTGGTGATGTAGGTTTCGGGAAAACGGAAGTTGCGTTACGTGCCGCTTTTAAAGCTGTATGTGATAGCAAACAAGTGGCAGTTTTGGTGCCGACAACCATTCTTGCCTTGCAACATTTCAAAACATTCCGGGAGCGCTTCAAGGATTTGCCTTGTAATGTGGATTATATCAATCGTTACAAATCAAGCAAGGATCAAAAAGAAACCCTGGAGAAAGTGAACAAAGGAGAAGTGGATATTTTAATTGGTACGCATGGAATTGTTGGCAAAGGTGTTCAATTCAAAGATTTAGGATTGATCATTATTGATGAAGAACAAAAATTTGGTGTAGCTGTAAAAGATAAATTAAAAACATTTAAATCAAATGTGGATACATTAACGCTTACAGCCACACCGATTCCACGTACTTTACAATTCTCTATGATGGGTGCACGTGATTTGTCCGTGATTAGTACACCACCTCCGAATCGTTATCCGGTGCAAACAGAATTGCATACATTCAATGAAGAGATTATTCGCGATGCCATTACATTTGAAGTATCCCGGGGAGGGCAAGTATTTTTTGTACACAACCGGGTACAGAACATTACCGAAATTGCGGGTATGATTCAACGATTATGTCCGGATGTAAAAGTTGCCATCGGACATGGACAATTGGAAGGTGATAAGCTGGAACAAGTGATGATGGATTTTGTGGAGGGAGAGTATGATGTTCTGGTTGCCACTACCATCATTGAAGCCGGTCTCGATATCTCTAATGCCAACACTATTATCATTAATCAAGCGCATATGTTTGGGCTGAGCGATTTGCATCAGATGAGAGGACGTGTAGGGCGTTCCAATAAAAAAGCATTTTGTTATTTATTGACTACACCGGTATCCTTATTGACGAATGAAGCACGCAAACGACTAAAGGCGATAGAAGAATTTTCAGACCTTGGAAGTGGTTTTAATATTGCCATGCGCGACTTGGATATTCGTGGTGCAGGAAATTTATTGGGTGGAGAACAAAGTGGTTTCATTAATGAAATAGGGTTTGAAATGTATCAAAAAATTCTGGATGAAGCCATCATGGAGCTTCGGATGGAACATGAAGAGCTACGTGCAGCAGAAGTAGGAGGCTCTCATAAATTTACAGGAAACGTACATGCCACTTTTGTAAGCGATTGTGTGATTGATACAGATATGGAAATTTTAATTCCGGATGATTATGTCAACAACATTACAGAACGTTTGAATTTATACCGTGAACTGGATGATTCAAAAAATGAAGAGGAATTAAAAAAATTCGAAGCACAACTGATTGATCGTTTTGGACCCGTACCGGCTCAAACGATGGAATTGATTCATACCATACGACTGCGTTGGTTAGCCATGGAAGTTGGTTTTGAAAAATTATTACTTAAAAATAATCGTATGGTGGGTTATTTTGTTGCTAAACAAGATTCGCCGTATTATCAAAGTGACATGTTTACAAAGGTGTTGAAATTCGTACAACAAAATCCTAAGACAAGTAAAATGAAAGAGACAAATGGTAAACTAACCCTTTCATTTGAGAATATTAAACTGGTGGATGATGCGGTGAATGCGCTGAAGCCGATTTTGAATTAAGAGTGAGTGTGAGAGTGAGTATCGCAACTTCCGCTATCGCTTTAGTTGCTCGAGGTATAAACAGTGTGAGAATGGCATCGCTCTCGCTTTCCACTCACACACTGCTTTATTTACCCCATACTATTAGCAATCGCCATAAAGGTAACTTCTTTTTTGCCCAGCTTTGCAAGCATACGCATGTGTGATGCAAACGCTTTTGTCATTGTTTCATTGGCAAGATATGTTACACCGAATTCTTTCGCTGTTTGTTCAACGATAGGAGCAATCTCCGGATAGTGTACATGGCAAATACGTGGAAATAAATGGTGAATTGCCTGATAATTCAAACCACCCACATAAAAGGTAATGATGGGATTGTTTTTAGCGAAATCCGCAGTTGTCTCTAATTGATGAATGGCCCATTCGTTTTCAACATTTCCCTTTTCATCAGGAACTGGAAAAGAAGTACCTTCTACTACGTGTGCCAACTGAAAAATAACGCTGAGAAGAAGTCCTGCAACCGCATGTAAGCAAAGAAATCCTACCATTACTTGTAAAAAGCTTAAATCCAATACAACCATTGGTAATACAATCATGTACGTATAGTAAATTAGCTTCCAGAAAATGATACGTGCCAATGATTTAAACTGATCTTTTTTATTCTCACGGTTGTGACCATGTTTAATAAATTCAAAATGTTGAACAAAATCTTTAGCGGTCGTCCAATAAAGAGTCATTACAGAGTAAAATATGAAAACGTAAGCAACCTGGATACGTTGGATACCATAATATTTACCTGCAGGAGAGAAACGCATCATCACTTTGTTGTCCACATCACGATCATGTCCATGAATATTGGTGAAGGTATGGTGTAGGATATTGTGTTGTGTTTTCCAGTTTCTGTTATCACCACCAACAATGGTAAGGGATAAGCTAATGAACTGATTTATAGCTTGGTTAGCAGAGTATGCGCCATGGTTGGCGTCATGCATTACACTCATTCCAATCCCTGCCATGCCCAATCCCATTATGAGACTACAAATCCACATGCCAGTTAGGCTAAATCCGGCAGTCATTATTAACAAATAGGGAACAAAATACAAACTAAGCATAAAGATGGTCTTAAAAACCATGGTACCATTAGCATGTTGAGAAATCTTGTTTTCAATGAAATAGAGATCTACACGTTCTTTTAGGGTATCAAAAAACTTGGTCTTATCCTTATTTACAAATTTTACTTTTTGTTTCATCTAAAATTTTTGGGTTTAACCCAAAGATACAATTTATTGCCGAAATTCGGCCCCATTTTCGGTTTTTATTAACAAAACTCTTAAACCATTCATTTTAAAGTAGTATACACCATTTTTTTTATAGTAAATGGCAAGGTTGATACATACACTTGGCGTGTAAATACTTATTCTAAGTAATAGCCTACTTCGATCATAAGTGTATCGAAGTGGAAATAAAATCCATAACTGTCTCTTATTTTTTTAGGCTCTGTTCCAACATCTATTGCTCCATCATTTAGTTTTTTATGCAATGCATTTACTTCGGCTGAAGTATCAAACATAAAGCCGAGGTGAAATGCTTTGGGATAGTTTATGTCGTTTTCTGACGATGGCATTAGTACCAGTGTAAAATTATCCTGACCTTTTAAAACAGCGATAATATGATCACCCTTTACAGCTGTGCATTTAAAATGAAAGTAGACTTCAAAAAATTCAATTGCCGCTTTTACATCCGTAACAACTAAATTAATATGGTTAAGTTTTATCATAAGTACAAAGTTAATGGCTTTTGCCTCATGGAGGAAAAATAAAAAAGATGCTGTTTGATAACAGCATCTTTTTTATTCCATATACTCATTTAAAAATTAATTTACATGATAGCGAACCAAACGAAGCTCTTTATAAGTACTGAAAGCTATGTAAAAATATTTTGTTATTGCGACTGGTCCTACATTTTTTGCATATCTCCTGTTCCTATTCCTATATGTTCCATTAAAATCATAAGGTGGGTACATGTGAAATCTCATTTGTGTATTTATAGTAGAAAATGTTCCTGCAGGTACAGTTGTAGAAAAGTTTTTATCTGTCATCCATATCGATGTTGTGTAAATCGTATCCAGACTAGGAGGGAGATCTAATCTTACACTTGAGCTCAGTGCAGTAGAAAAATTGCTAAGAGAAAATTCAATCTCTCCATAATTATTAACAATGCAATCTGCTGAATCTCTTAAAAGTTCGTTGTCTATTTGGTTAGGGAAAGGGAAAAAACTATATTCATGATAAACATTCCCACGAATAATCGTATCTCTTTTTATATAACAACTATCATAAACATTGGTAGGAGTGGCAATAGTGCCGGTACTGTCAAGATCATATTCCTGATAGATCCAATAGTTACCGACTTTTAGTTGGGAATAGCTGGAAACATGAAAATGCAATGCATAACGATGGTCCCTCACAATTAGTATAGACTTATTCTCCTTTTTAGCTAATGGTAGGATTTCAAGGAGGAATGGTATTCTAGGTCTTGCTAAATTTTAGTTGACGTCTTCCCACCATTTTTTGAATTGTTGTTGCTCTTCTTTTAAATTCACGACTTCCCCTATCATAGGTGTAATTAATGGAATATGTATGTTTTTATTTAAGGCGGTAATTTTTGCCAACGGTTCATCCCAGGAATGGTTGGCCAAGGCAAATTTCCCCGAATGCACCGGAAATATTTTCTTTGCTTTTAATTCAGTTGCAGCTCTCAGCACTTCATCCGGTAAGGCATGAATATACCGCCAGTTTAAATCGTATTGACCGTTTTCAAGAATTGCCAAATCAAAAGGACCATATTTATTTCCAATATCTGTGAAGTGTGTATCGTATCCACTATCGCCACCAATAAAAATTTTCAAAGAAGGCGTTTGTAAAACATAGGACAGCCATAAGGTATTGTTTCGAATAAATCCCCTTCCTGAAAAATGACGAGCAGAAGTCGTGTGCACAACAAAACCTTTATCCGGCTCTAAGGTTTCGTTCCAATCTTTCTCTATGATGATAGTGTGTGCATATCCCCACCGTTCCAGGTGAGCACCTACACCCAATCCGCAAATCACGTGTTTGATTTTTGGTTGAAAATCTCGTATGGTTTTATAATCCAGGTGATCGTAATGATCGTGTGAAATAAATAAATAATCGATGTCAGGAAAATCAACCGGACTATAAATGTCAGATCCTTTAAATGATTTGTTACTACCCGGAACGGGAGAGGCATCACCGCTAAAAACGGGATCTACTAAAATGCGTTTACCATCGAGTTGAATATAATAGGAGGAGTGTCCAAACCAAATTAACACATCGTGTTCAATCGATAAATTCAACAGATCGGTTTTTATGCTTGGAATTTCTTTGTTCGGAGAACGTGCAGGATTTTTCTTAAAAAGAAATTGGGATATAACTCCAAAATAACTGGCTCCTTCTGTAAGATTAGGTGTATAACTGATATTTTGAAATTTCCCTTTTTTAAAATTTGGAGATTTTTTAATGTTTTGCAAACGTTTACCAGTAGGCTTTCTGCCGAATTTTGGTAATCGTGAGTACAAAAAAACAACTGCAATAAAAGAGAGGAGGATAACAAGCAGTGGTATCATTTTTTACAAGTTAAGTAAATACAACCAGTATTTTTTTCCAAAAATGAGTTCAAGTTCTTTGTCTCTGACAAACCCTAGGCTTTCATAAATATGCCTTGCAGCATCCATAAATTCTGATGTATGTAATGCAATTGTTTTTTCACCGGTATCCTTTGCATGGGTAATACACATATGAGTAAGTTTTTTTGCAATACCCATTCCCTGATAATCCGGATGTGTACCCACCATACGAATTTGCGCCCATTCCGTTTTATAAAAATTATGTGGGTTGCCATGAGGAACAAGAAAGGCCATTCCGATAATTTTATTTTGATGAATGCATACAAAGCACTTCGACCGGTTGAGTAAGGTGGCCAGGTTGTCTTCATCACTTATAACACTTGACAGTTTGTTGGCATGTTCTGCAGAAAGTAAGCTAATATATGGACTGTAAGAGGCAATGGACAGTTCTACTAATTCTTTTATATCTTTTATAGTAGCGGAGCGGTATGTAAATTCAGTTGCATTCATCATGGATTTGTTTTTTATTCGGAAACAAAATTATTTTTTTTTAAGCTCATTCGTCAGTACATCAATGACAATCTCTGCTTCTTCCGTTTGTACATTCATAAAAACAAGTGTTGCAATGTCAAGATCTTTGCAAAGCGTTACTTGTGTTAAAAAACTTCCAGGGTTTCCGGTATGGCGCGACCATTTATGTCCTTGTTCATCTGTTTCCCAAAACCAGCCAAGCCCAACCTGGGGTAAACCATAATGTAAGTAATTAAATTCCTCTGCATTTAGCAAAGTCGATTCGCCTTTTAACCCTTTTAATTGAAGTTGAATAAATTTCACATAATCGGGCAAACTTACATTGATATTTCCAGCGGGTAACAACCAATTTAATTTGTAATTATCACCAGGAGCTTCGGGAACTAAATTCTTGTTGTGCCCCCAGGGTTGAAGTGTATCTGTACTATTGGGTTGCCCAAACTCAAAATGAATGTCTAATTTCTTTCCAAGGTCTGTTACAAGTTGTTTGTATGATTTACCGGAAATTTTTTCAAGCATAAGTCCGGCCATAATATAGCCCAGATTAGAAAAATGAATACTGCCCGTATCGGTAAGAGCCGGTTGTTTTAAAAACCAGGCTGTAAATTGATAACGTTGTTGTGCTTCATCTCCTGAAAAATCGCTGAGTACGGGCTTGTCATAATAATAGGTATAGGAATACAAATGTGTACGCATACTTAGCAAGTCAACAAGGGTCAATGGGTAATGTGCAGGATCGCTAACTGTTTTGAATTCAGGAAACAAATCGAAAAACTTTGTATCCCATTTTATTTTTTTTTCTTTTACTAACAATGCAGCAATGAAGGCGGTAATCGATTTTGTATTGGAACCGATGCGAAACTTATCGGTTAATGAAGCCGCATGGGTGGAATTAATTTTGGTCGTTCCAAACGCCTTCATTTCATAAATGGTCGTGGATGAAATTTGTGCATACGCGAGTTCCGGAATATGATGTAGTTTTCGAAGGCTATCCGCAAAATTGCTATGTGATTGTGCTTGAAGCGTAACTGAAAAAATCAGCAAAACAAAAAAACAAGCATTTTTTTTAAGAAAGGATTTTAAAGAGGATGTACTATTTTGCAGGATGTGCAATAAAGTAATATTCTGTATTGTTGTTAAAATGGTTTTCAAATTCGTTTTGTGTTAGAGGCGTTTTGTTTTTAATAAATGATTTTAACGTGGAGATGTGCAGACCAATTTCCGAAGACAAAAACTGGAAGAGTTCATCCGGTTTAGTTCCATAATAATCACTTGCGCCTAATCCACTTTCAAAAATAATGATGGGTTTGTGTTTTTTTAATAATTGCTTGGCACCTTTTAAAACACCGTATTCACCACCTTCCACATCAATTTTAATAAAATCTATTTTTACATCTTTGGGAATAATGCCATCCAATGTTTTTAACTCGACGCTTATTTGTTCAATATCCGGTGTATCCATTGTATATTTACGTTTGTGGATACCGCTGTAAGCTGGTGCATTCTTTACAAATTGAAAAGTAGAGGTGCCTGTTACGTCCGATAATGCATACGGATAAATGCTTGCTTTTCCTTTATACCTTATCTGCAATTGATCGAATAAATAAGGAAGCGGTTCAAATGCAAAATGAATTCCATTCGATGAACGGGAAAGAATAACATCCAGCAATTCACCTTTATGGCAACCAACATCAATACAATTGCTTTGTGCTTGAATGCATTGTTTCATAATGGATTTGGTAAGGCGGTCGTATTCCAGATTTTTAGTTAAATCTAAATGCAAATAATTTAAAACAGATCGAACAAAATTAAGATTCATGTGAACTGGGGAATGTGTTAATTAATTACTTCTTATGGCTTCTACCGGGTCGAGCTTGGAGGCGGAAAATGCAGGAACAAAACCTGAAACAACACCTATAATAACGGACACCGATAGCCCCAAAACAATATTGGATTGTGTAAGCGCAAATTCCATTCCTGTCAAGCTATTAATCAATAACGTTAAAAGAAAAATAAGTATAAGGCCGATAGCACCACCAATAAGACATAAAAAAATAGCTTCAGAAAGAAATTGTGTCAGGATGAAATAATTTTTTGCGCCCAACGATTTTTGGATACCAATAATATTGGTGCGTTCTTTTACAGAAACAAACATGATGTTGGCAATACCAAATCCTCCTACGAGTATAGAAAATCCGCCAATCACCCAGCCTACAATGGCTAGCATATCAAATATTTTATCAAATTGATTGGAGACAAGACTGATTTGGTTGATTGAAAAATCAGGGTCCTGTTTGGGTTTTAGCTTATGTAACGATCGGAGAACTCCAGTCAATTCATCAATCAATGCATCATTGCTAACACCCGTTTTCGCTTTAACGATGGTCGTATGTTGTTCGTTATCATTTTTCAGATCAAATAAATTTCGTGCAAAATTGATTGGAACAAGAACTTGTGTATCCGCACTATTTCCAAAAATGCTTTCCCCTTCTTTTTTAAAAACACCAATGACCATCATTTTTGTACCATTGAGCTTAATGTATTGCCCAACAGCTGATTTTGAAGGAAAAAATGTGTTTGCCACAACATCACCTATAATAACGACAGGTTTTCCGCCCGCCGATTCCTGCTCGGTCATGTAGCGCCCATCAGCAATTTCAAAATTCCGTACCAGGTTATAATCCTGGGTAGCGGCTTTCATTTGTATGTTCTCAATGCTGCTGCTTAGGTATTTTAGCGTTACATTGCAGGTAAATACATAGGCAGCATTTTGTGCACCATAGCATCTTTCCATGATATCACCCAATTCTGCAAAGGTGGGTTGTGGACGCTGAATGTATTTCCACCAAGGGTAATCAGGACCAAATGTCCAAGGCCATTTCTCAACGAAAACAACATCATCACCTAGTGTTTTTACACTTTTGCGAAGATTGTTCTCCAGAGAATCAAGCACTGTAAAAACAAGAATAATAGTGAAAATCCCAATGGTAATGCCTAATAAAGAAAGAAACGTGCGAAGCTTATTCGTGGTTAAGGCATTGGCAGCGGAAATGATACTTTCTTTAAAAATTCTTAAAAACATTGCAAGGTTTTGTAGACTACAAATGTATCATTTTTACCAAATAAAAGGATGGCATAAAACGCCCAAAAAATGGGCTAAAAAACAGGCATTGTTAAAAAAGCAATCATTTATCAACAAAGTGTGTTTCATGTTAAAAAGTTTGTAAAATTTAATACTTTTGTAAAGCAAATAAATAGTGATATATGAGTGGTTTAACACAAATTAAAAATGCCCTCATTTCCGTTTATTACAAAGATGGCTTAGCCCCTGTAATAAAGGAATTGAAAGCATTAGGAGTAAAAATATACAGTACCGGAGGGACACAGGAATTTATTGAACAACAAGGTGCGACTGTGACTCCAGTGGAATCCCTCACTTCTTATCCCTCCATTTTAGGCGGGCGAGTAAAGACCCTGCACCCAAAGATATTCGGTGGAATCCTAAGCCGACGTGAGCTGGCAAGTGATAGTAGTCAGCTTGAAGAATACGAAATCCCAGAGATAGACCTCGTTATTGTTGATTTGTATCCGTTTGAAGAAACAGTGAAATCTGGTGCCGAAGCGCAAGCAATCATCGAAAAAATTGATATTGGAGGGATTTCCCTGATTCGTGCAGCAGCCAAAAATTTTAAAGACGTAGTAATTGTGCCTTCTAAAAAGGAGTATGCAGGATTATTGGAAATTTTAACTAAAGGCAAAGGCGCTTCTACCCTGGAACAACGAAAAGCACTAGCAGCAGCAGCTTTCAATGTCTCTTCACATTATGATTCAGCTATCTTCAATTACTTTAATGCAGATCAATCTACTGCATTCAAACAAAGCATTCAAGCTTCAAAAGTGCTCAGATATGGTGAAAATCCGCATCAAAAAGGTGTTTTCTATGGTAATTTGGAAGAGATATTCACGCAGCTAAATGGAAAAGAATTATCCTACAACAATTTGCTGGATGTGGATGCCGCTGTGAGCCTGATTGCTGAATTCACCGATACAACATTTGCCATTTTAAAACATAACAATGCCTGTGGATTGGCTAGTCGCCCTAAATTGGTAGAAGCTTATGCTGCAGCACTTGCAGGTGATCCAACAAGCGCTTTTGGTGGTGTATTGATTAGCAATGTTCCCATCGATTTGGAAGCAGCTCAAGAGATGCACAAGTTGTTTTTTGAAGTGATCATTGCACCCGGTTATGATGCAAAAACATTGGAACTGTTTAAATCAAAACCGAATCGGATTATTCTTGAACAAAAACAAGTTGAGGTTTCTAAGAAATCATTTCGTACCTTGCTCAATGGAGTAATTGAACAAGACAAGGATTTGAAAACAGAAATAACAACTGATTTGCAAACGGTAACCAAAGTAGCGCCCTCCGCTGACGAACAACGTGATTTGATCTTTGCAAATAAAATTGTAAAACACACGAAGTCCAATACCATCGTGTTGGCAAAAAATAATCAGTTACTGGCAAGTGGAGTCGGACAAACCTCTCGTGTGGATGCCTTAAAACAAGCTATTGTAAAAGCTGAAGCATTCGGTTTTAGCTTAAAAGGTGCAGTTATGGCATCGGACGCATTTTTTCCTTTTCCGGATTGCGTGGAAATTGCACATAAAGCAGGCATTTCTGCAGTTATTCAACCAGGAGGATCCATTAAAGATAAGGATTCAGTAGCCTATTGCGATGCCAACAGTTTATCCATGGTAATGACAGGAACAAGACATTTTAAACATTAACTTTGTAAGACGTTAAAGCGCGAATAAATAGATTCGGCTTAAGTCTTAATGTATTAGCTAATATCAAACAACCAATATGGGTCTACTAAGTTTTTTAACACAGGAAATTGCAATTGACTTAGGAACAGCAAATACGCTGATCATCTATAACGATAAAGTTGTAGTAGATGAGCCATCTATCGTTGCGATGGACCGCATGACTGGAAGAGTTATTGCCGTTGGTAAGCAAGCTATGCAAATGCATGGTAAAACACATGAAAGTATAAAGACGATTCGTCCGCTAAAAGATGGTGTAATTGCAGATTTCAATGCTGCAGAGCACATGATACGCGGAATGATAAAAATGATAAATCCTGGAAAGCGCCTGTTTACGCCTTCTTTAAAGATGGTAATTTGTATCCCTTCCGGAATCACCGAAGTAGAGGAACGAGCTGTAAGAGACAGTGCTGAACATGCCGGTGGTAAAGAAGTTTATTTGATTCACGAACCTATGGCTGCTGCAATCGGTATTGGAATTGACGTGGAAGAACCTATGGGCAATATGATCATTGATATCGGAGGAGGTACCAGCGAGATTGCAGTAATTGCACTAGGTGGAATTGTTTGTGATAAATCCATACGTATTGCCGGTGATGAATTTACCGCCAATATTGAAGAATACATGCGTCGCCAGCATAATATATTAATCGGTGAACGTTCTGCAGAGCGCGTAAAAATTGAAGTTGGAGCAGCGATGACAGAAATTGATAATCCACCACCTGACTACGCTGTACACGGAAGAGATTTAATGACCGGTATTCCAAAAGAGATTTATGTTTCCTATGTAGAAATTGCACACGCACTGGATAAATCCATTTCCAAAGTGGAAGAAGCAATTTTAAATGCATTGGAAATGACACCACCAGAGCTTTCTGCCGATATTTATCGTACAGGAATTTATCTTGCCGGTGGAGGATCCATGCTACGTGGATTAGATAAACGTATTTCATTAAAAACAAAATTACCGGTACACATTGCTGAAGATCCATTACGTGCAGTTGCAAGAGGAACCGGTATTGCACTAAAGAACGTGCATAAATTTCCATTCTTAATGAAAAATAAAGGCTAAGTCTGATAGCATATTTCATTTTTGATTACTAATTGCTTAATTTGATAAATGCGTAACCTCGTTTTATTTATTTGGAAACACTACTACTTTTTCTTGTTTCTACTATTAGAAGGGTTTTGTATTTATCTTGTTGTTCAAAACAGCTATTATCAGAAAGCAAGTTTCGTTAATTCATCCAATAATTTATCGGCAAATATTTTACAGACCTCAACAAATGTTGAACAATATTTCTATCTGAAAAATGAAAATGAAAATCTCGCAAAAGAAAATGCCGATCTCCGTTCTCATATTTTAAGCTCCTTTGATATTACTATCAATAGAGACTATACAGCACATGATACCAATTACCATCAGAAATATACTTACACCAGTGCAAAAGTTGTAAATATTTCAACCCACAGAAGAAACAATTACCTCACGTTGAATAAAGGAACCAAGCAAGGTATTCAAAACAATATGGCGGTGATCACCAGTACAGGTGTTGTAGGACAGGTAAAGGATGTATCTGAAAATTTTTGCACGGTTATGTCATTGCTTCATAGTAAAACCACCATTAATTCAAAAATTAAAAAGGATGGATCTTATGGTCCGCTTACCTGGGATGGTACCGATTTTCAATATGCCACGCTTAGCGACATACCTACACATGTTCGTTTGGTAAAAGGTGATACCATCGTTACAAGTGCGTATTCACTTACCTTTCCCGAAAATATTTTAGTTGGTACAGTAGAAAGTTTTGAGCGTCAATCCGGAAAGGTTTTTTATACCATTAAAGTTAAGCTCAGCACTGATTTCAAAAAACTAACGTATGTATATATTGTAAAAAATATTCATAAAGATGAACAGGAACAATTGGAAACAAGATCAGAAAAGGATAAAGATGTTAAAGACTAAAAAAGCGTGCTAAACGAAGTCATTCGAAATATTATCCGATTTATTTTATTGGTTGGTGTACAAGTGCTGATCATTAACAATATTGAATTAGGACGATTTATCAATCCGTTCCTATACGTCTTGTTTATTATTATTTTACCATTTGAAACACCAAAATGGGTGGTGCTTTTAAGCTCATTTTTAATTGGAATCACAATGGATATGTTTTCAGATACCGGCGGTATGCATGCTGCAGCATGTGTGTTTATGGGGTATTTGCGACCAGGTATATTAAAATTATTTTCTCCGCGTGAAGGATATGAATTTGGAACACAACCAACTGTTCAGTATTTAGGAGTACCCTGGTTTCTTTCCTATGCAGGTATCTTGGTGTTTGGACATCATTTGGTTTTGTTTTTTATTGAGATCTTTCGATTCTCCGAATTCTTTTCTACTTTTTTTAGAGTAATTGTCAGCTCCATTTTTACACTCCTTTTAATTATTGTTACCCAATATCTCTTCTATCGTAAAAAGCAGGACTAATGAATCATCAGCTGGCAGAACGAAAATATATTATCATCGGGGTGTTTCTTTTAGTGGGACTAGCTTTCATTACGCGTTTGTTTTACATCCAGGTAATTGATGATAGTTATAAGCTGGATGCACGAAATCAAGCCTTCCGTTATCAAACCGAATTTCCATTGCGTGGATATATTTATGATCGTAACAATAAATTGTTGGTATACAATGAAGCGGCGTATGATTTAATGGTGCTTCCAAAAGATGTAAAGAAAATTGATACGGCAGATTTTTGTGACTTATTAGGAATTACAAAAGCCGTCTTCATACGAAAAATGATAAAGGCGGTACAAGCACCTAACTCACCTAAAAGAGAATCTATTTTTGAGAAGCAATTATCACCTCGCGAATATGCCTCTTTGCAAGAACGCTTGTATCGGTTCCCTGGTTTTTATGTTCAATCACGTACCTTAAGAAAATATCCACGAACCATTGCTGCGCATATGCTGGGATATATCGGGGAGGCGGATAAAGCCATGACCGTAAAAGATCCTTTTTATAAGGAAGGAGATTATTTGGGAATCAGCGGTATTGAAAAAACATATGAAAAAGTATTGAGAGGAAAAAAAGGATTGCACATCATGATGGTGGATGTGAACAACAGCAATAAAGGAAGTTATATGAATGGCTTGTATGATACTGCTGCAATTCCGGGTAAACCACTAACAACTACTATTGATGGGGATTTACAAGCGTATGCTGAACAGTTAATGCAAAATAAAATTGGTAGCGTGGTGGCACTTGATCCGCAAACAGGAGAAATCTTAGCCATTGTTACAAGTCCAACCTATGATCCGAATTTGCTGGTTGGGCGTGCCCGGAATAAAAATTTTGCAAGGCTCTCTTTGGATTCTATCGGTAAACCGTTGTTTAATCGTTCTACCATGGCATCTTATCCTCCGGGTTCTACCTTCAAATTGGTAATGGCACTTATCGGATTGAATGAAGGTGTGTTAACACCACATACGTTTTATCCTTGTGCCCGTGGTTATCCACCTCTTGGCGGACATCCGAAATGTCACGCACATCCTTCACCACAAGATCTTACAGGTGCTATTGGTACATCCTGTAATTCTTATTTTTCATTTGTATTTAAAAGTGTGATTGAAGATAGGAAATACCACGATACGTATAAAGCATTTCAGAACTGGAGAGATATAGCTACGAGTTTTTGTCTGGGAACAAAAACAGGATCCGATTTAGCAAATGAGTTAAGAGGAAATGTACCCACTATTAAATATTATGATAAAGTATTTGGTAAAGGATCCTGGAAAGCTAGTACGGTTATTTCGTTAGGAATTGGCCAAGCCGAACTGGGAATTACACCATTACAAAATGCGAATCTTGTTGCCATTATTGCTAATAAAGGTTGGTATTATACACCACATATCGTGAAATCAATTGCCGGTAATCCAAATGATTCGTTACTGGATCGATTTAAAGTAAAGCATTACACAGAGATAAAAGATAGTGCCGTTTACATGAATGTTATTCGTGGTATGGCCAGAGCCGTTGAAGGTGGTACGGCAGGTGCACTGAAAATTGAAGGAATTCCTTATTGTGCAAAAACAGGAACTGCGCAAAACCCTCATGGAAATGACCATTCCGTGTTTGTTTGTTTTGCTCCAATTGAAAATCCAAAAATTGCAGTGGGTATCTTAATTGAAAACGCTGGATTTGGTGCAACCTGGGCCGGCCCAATTGCACGATTAATGGTGGAAAAATATTTAAAAGGAAAAATTACACGCCCTGATTTGGAAAAACGAATGATAGAAGGCGATTTAATACATAAAAAACAACCCGTTGCGAAGCCGAAGCACTAACCCAACCATCTTTCACAATATCGATTGGATAACGGTATTGATTTATCTGTTACTCATTGTCATGGGATGGATGAATATTTATGCTGCTGTATATAATGAGGAACATTATGTAATTACAGATATCAGTCAAAAATATGGTAAGCAACTTATTTGGATCGTTTCCTCCATTGTGCTGGCCATTATTATTTTAATCATTGATGAAAATTTTTATACGGCATTTGCCTATCTCATCTTCGGTATATTTCTCGTGGCAAATATTGCCGTACCTTTCTTAGGAAGAGAAGTAAAAGGAAGCCGTTCCTGGTTTCGTTTCGGAGATTTTGGTATACAACCAGCGGAGTTTATGAAATTTGCAACCAATCTGGCATTGGCGAAATTTCTCAGCAATCAAAATATAAAAATTGCAGATTATAAAAACACCTTCATCACCCTGATTCTTATCGGCGTTCCACTCCTCATTATTAAAGTGCTACAGGATGAGACGGGTTTAGCAATTGTTTTTGTCGCTTTTATTTTTACGCTGTACCGCGAAGGATTATCTGTAAATTATTTATTGCTGGGGTTTTTAGCGATTGTTTTGTTCATCCTTGCTTTGTTGATTAACAATACTTACCTGTTTGTCATTATCGCTTCTTTATGTATAATAGCTGTCGTTGTTGTAAGAAAAAATGCACGCAACCTTTTTATCATTGCTGCAGTTGGAATTGTTGCTTGCACTATGGTAAAGGGTACATCCATGGTATATGAACACATGGAGCCTCACCAAAAAATTCGTATTGATGTATTGTTGGGTAGAGGAACAGTGGATTTGAAAAAAGAAGGATACAATGTAAACCAGGCAAAAATTGCTATTGGCTCCGGAGGGTTTTTAGGGAAGGGCTATTTGCAGGGAACGCAAACAAAATATGATTTTGTACCGGAACAGGACACAGATTTTATTTTTTGCACCGTAGGTGAGGAGTGGGGGTTTGTTGGAAGCACCATCGTAATTGTTTTATTGCTTACCCTAATTATACGTGTAGTATTTATGGCCGAGCGTCAGCGTTCACCATTTAGCAGGATTTACGGTTATGGCGTAGCCTCTGTTTTGTTTTTTCACTTAACCGTAAATGTAGGTATGACTATTGGCTTGGCACCTGTAATTGGCATACCTCTTCCTTTCTTTAGCTATGGAGGTTCTTCTTTGTGGTCATTTACGATTCTTCTTTTTATTTTTATTAAATTGGATTCGCACAGGTTGCAGATATTGCGGTAATGCCAAAGGTCTTTAAGACCTTTGACATTTTATTTAAAAGCTAAATTGTATACCTAAACTAATCAAAGGAGCTTTCAAAGGACATCAAAGATTGTTGATGCACATAATTGAAATTTTCCAAATTTTCAAAAGCATCCAATACCGTTTTTTTTTGAATTAATGAGTGACTCTCCTTAACAATTGCATTAAAGGAAGAGTATTGCCATTCATCCGGCTTTTTACAAAGTTCTGCAACAATAGGATTGTGATGGATGTAACGAATTAGATTTCTAAAATAGTCATTATCCCTCACATGTTTTCTTCTGAACGGGTGTATAAATAAGCTTCCTTTTCTTGCATTTTGCTTGTTGAAAGCTTTCGTGTAGGAGCCTAAAAAATATTGAAATTGAGTAGAAATAAACGCTGAAGCATCTGTGTTATCTTTTTCAATTAATTTAACCAATTCCTTTTCAGCTCTAAATTGAACTAAAAAATGGAAATGATTTGGCATTAAACAATAGCAATATGTTTCCGCTATTGGATAAATGTAGTGCTTATATTTATTTAGAAAATAGTTATAATTGGCATCCGTAAAAAAAATAGCTTCTTTACCATTTGCTCTACTATATATGTGATAGGTGTGTCCTGGTAATAATTTTAACCTGTAGTCGATCATACTTTTGATTATAAGATTCTCAAAAGTAATTCCTCATACGGACACTTAATATAAAGAAATTAATTAAGAATTAAAATGTCAAAGGTTTTTAAAACCTTTGACATTACTCACTAAATTTCTGTATTACCTTCTCTACCCGTTTACGTTTTGTATCCTTTTCAATGTCATCCAGGCGGGATGAAAGTGTTTTGATAAATAAGCGTTTGTTTTTTTCATTAATGACGGGCATTGCTTTTTCAGCATACATGGGTAATTGGTTGGTAGGACTTTTTAAAAGCTCCTTTATCAATAATGGAAAAGCAGTTTCATTATATGGTTTTATGGAAGATAGTTTAATCAGAATATTCACTGCATGATCTTTTGCGATCACAGAACCATTATTTGAAACGGATAAAATTTTTGAAATTCCGGCATTTACAATTTTTGGTGCTTCTAACGCAATACTGCTAAGAGCGGTCATAGCGCCCCATTGAAGCCTGTTATTTTTATTGTCAAGTAAAGCAATAAATTCTTTTACGTATTCAGCAATTAATTGTGGTTTTCGTTCTCCT
>C688J18823_10000346_pt1 | contig 26626 bp, 24 predicted proteins | sample HopSoiMetagenom1_FD_18823 | JGI IMG/M metagenome (IMG submission 18823) | reverse complement strand
AGCCGGTACATTTCGGCGGCGCTGTGCTCGACGATCGCCGAGCGGCGGATTTCCTTCATGCACTAAAATTCTTCATGAGCATCGTCGACAACCGAAAGGCGTTCCACGACTACTTCGTCGAGGAGCGCTTCGAGGCCGGCATCGCGCTGGAGGGCTGGGAAGTGAAAGCCATCCGCGCCGGCCGCGCGCAGATCGGCGAGGGGTACGTCATGGTGCGCGGGGCGGAACTGTACCTCATCGGGGCCCACATCAGCCCGCTGCCGACGGTCTCGACGCATTTCGTCCCCAACCCGACGCGCACGCGGAAGCTCCTGATGCACGGCGAGGAGATCCGGCGCCTGATCGGCAAGGTCGAGCAGCGCGGCTATTCGCTGATCCCGCTAAACCTGCATTTTGCGAAGGGCCGCATCAAGCTCGAGATCGCGCTCGCCAAGGGCAAGCTCCAGCACGACAAGCGCGCCGACAAGCGCGAGAAGGACTGGAACCGGGAGAAGCAGCGACTGCTACGCAGCAGTCGCTGATTTCTTGTTGGGCGAAGGCGCTTCGGCTAGCGCCATCCACGTCGACACGACCGTATCGGGGTTGAGCGACATGCTCTCGATCCCCTGCTCCATCAGCCAGCGCGCGAGGTCCGGGTGGTCGGACGGGCCCTGGCCGCAGATGCCCACGTATTTGCCTTGCTTGCGGCAGGCGCGGATCGCCATGCTGAGCATCACTTTCACCGCCTCGTCGCGCTCGTCGAACGTCTCGGCGACCAGGCCGGAGTCGCGATCGAGGCCGAGCGTCAGCTGCGTGAGATCGTTCGAGCCGATGGAGAAGCCGTCGAAGAGCTCGAGGAACTGCTCGGCGAGGACCGCATTGGAGGGCAGCTCGCACATCATCACGATGCGCAGGCCGTTCTGGCCGCGCTTCAAGCCGTTCTGGTCCATGAGGCCCAGCACCTGCTTCGCCTCGCCGATCGTGCGCACGAAGGGCACCATCAGCTCGACGTTGGTGAGGCCGAGCGTCTCGCGCACCTTACGCAGCGCCTGGCACTCGAGCTCGAAGCATTCGCGAAACGAGGTCGAGATGTAGCGCGACGCGCCGCGAAAGCCGAGCATCGGGTTTTCTTCGTCGGGCTCGTACTTCTCGCCGCCGAGGAGCTTGCGGTATTCGTTGGATTTAAAGTCCGAGAGCCGCACGATCACCGGCTTCGGCCAGAAGGCGGCGGCGATGGTGGCGACGCCTTCGACCATCTTCTCGACGAAGAAGGCGCGCGGATCGGCATAGCCGCGCGTCGCCTCCTCGACCTTGCGCTTGAGCGCGGGCTCGAGCTTCGGGTAGTCGAGGCAGGCACGCGGGTGCACGCCGATCTCGTTGTTGATGATGAATTCCAGCCGCGCGAGGCCGACGCCGGCGTTCGGCAGCTGCGCGAATTCGAAGGCGAGCTGCGGATTGCCGACGTTCATGGTGATCTTGACCGGGATGCGCGGCATCTCGCCGCGCTCGCGGCTTGACACCTCGAAGGGAATCAACCCTTCGTAGACGTTGCCGGTATCGCCCTCGGCGCACGACACCGTGACACTTTGACCGTCCTTCAGCCGATGGGTCGCCTCGCCGCAGCCCACCACCGCCGGGATGCCGAGCTCGCGGGCGATGATCGCGGCGTGGCAGGTGCGGCCGCCGCGGTTCGTGACGATGGCGGCGGCGATCTTCATGACCGGTTCCCAGTTCGGGTCCGTCATGTCGGTCACCAGGATGTCGCCTTCCTTGACCTTCGACATGTGGGAGGCATCGGGCACGACGCGCACCGTGCCGCTACCGATCTTGTGGCCGATGGCGCGCCCGGTGACAACGATGCGCGAGCTGCCCTTGAGGGCAAAGCGTTCCTCCACGTCGCGCTTGCGGGACTTCACCGTCTCCGGGCGCGCCTGCAGGATGTAGATCTTGCCGTCGTTGCCGTCCTTGCCCCACTCGATGTCCATGGGACGGCCGTAGTGGCGTTCGATGGCGACCGCATAGCGCGCGAGCTCGAGGACATCGGCATCGCTCAGCGAGAAGCGATGGCGCTCCGCCTCGGGCACGTCGACGGTCCTGGTGGACTTGCCAGCGGCGTGCGCGGCGGAAAAAACCATCTTCTGCAGCTTCGAGCCCAGCGCGCGGCGCACGATGGCCGGCTTGCCGCGCTCAAGGAGGGGCTTGTGGACATAGAACTCGTCGGGGTTCACGGCCCCCTGCACCACCATCTCGCCCAAGCCGTAGGCGGAAGTGATGAACACCACGTCGCGGAAGCCCGATTCCGTATCCAGCGTGAAAAGCACCCCGCTTGAACCGAGGTCGCTGCGCACCATCTGCTGCACGGCCGCGGACAGCGCTACGTCGGCGTGCGCGAAGCCCTGGTGGACGCGGTAGGAGATCGCGCGGTCGTTATAGAGGGAGGCGAAGACGTGGCGGATGGCGTGCAGGACGTTGTCGACGCCGCGGATGTTGAGGAAGGTCTCCTGCTGTCCGGCGAAGGACGCCTCGGGCAGGTCTTCTGCCGTCGCGGAAGAGCGCACGGCGAATGATGTTTCACCTGAGGTTTGCTTCTCAAGTTCCTGATAAAAAGAACGAATGTCCTTCTCAAGATCGGCCGGAAACGGCGCCTCGGCGATCCACGAGCGGATCACCTTGCCGCACGCGGCCAGGGCGTCGACGTCGCTGCAATCCAAGGTCTTCAGCTTCTCGGCAATGCGCTCGTCCAGCTTGTTGGCCGAGATGAATTCGCGGAAGGCGTCCGCGGTGGTCGCGAACCCGCCGGGTACACGAATGCCGGCCTCGGACAGTGCGCCGGTCATCTCTCCGAGCGAGGAGTTCTTGCCGCCAACCTGCGCCAAATCCTTCAGTCGCAGGTCCTTGAGCCAGGCTACGCGCATGAGCTTAGTATTCTACGAATATGACGCAGCGCCGCACTGTGTTTTTCGTCTCCGATGGCACGGGTATAACGGCGCAGATGCTCGGCCACAGCCTGCTGACCCAGTTTGAGGGCGTGGAGTTCAATCAGGTCACCCTCCCCTTCGTCGACAGCGCGGAAAAAGCCGAGGAATGCCTGGCGCGCATCGAGGCGGAGAACGTCAATGGCAGCCAGCCGGTCGTGTTCTCCACGCTGGTCAACCAGGAAGTGCGCGCCGTCGTGCGCAAGGCCAATGCGCTGTTCCTCGACTTCTTCGAGACCTTCATCGATCCGCTCGAAGCCGGGCTCGGCGTCAAGTCGAGCCACACCATCGGCCGCTCGCACAGCGCCATGGACAAGAAGGAGTACCAGCAGAGGATCGAGGCCATTAATTTCGCCATGGCGCACGACGACGGCGCCTCGCACAAGGAGCTTGCACTGGCGGACGTGATCCTGATCGGTGTCTCCCGCAGCGGCAAGACGCCGACCAGCCTATATCTCGCGCTGCAATTCGGCGTGAAGGCGGCAAATTACCCCCTGATCCCGGAGGATTTCCACCGCGAGAAGCTGCCGGAGGCCTTGCGCCAGTACAAGCCCAAGCTCTACGGCCTCACCATCGCCCCGGAGCGCCTGCACGAGATCCGCAAGGAACGCCGGCCGGACAGCCGCTACGCGGCCATGGACAACTGCCGCTTCGAGGTAAAGGAAGCGGAGACGCTAATGCGGCGCGAGGGCATTCACTGCATCAATTCGACCACCAAGTCGATCGAGGAAATCGCCACCACGATCCTGCGCGAGCTCAGGATCCACCGGCAGGTCTACTAAACGCCTCGTACAGGCAGATCGCCGCCGCCGCGGCCACGTTGAGCGACTCGCCGCCGGCCATCGGGATGGTCACGCGCTCCGCGGCCTTCGCCAGCACCGCCGCTGAGAGCCCGGCCCCTTCGGATCCGAACGCCCAGGCAATGCGGCCCGAGAGGTTGGCCTTCGGGAGCGGCGTCCCGCCCTGGACCACCGTGCAGATCAGACGTCCCGAAATGGCGGCGACCAGATCGTCGGTCTGCCGGAGCGCGATGGCGAAGTGGCCTCCCTGCCCGGCCCGCAACACTTTCGGCGACCACGGATCGGCGCACTGGCGATCGAGCACCACGGTGCCGACGCCGAAGGCTGCGGCGCTGCGGATGATCGCGCCGACGTTGCCGGGGTCTTGCACCCCTTCCAGAAAGACCGTCGAGCCCTCGCGCTTCGGCTCAGGAAGCGCAATCTCGGCGGCAACGCCAGGCGCGGTCTCGGCGTCGGCGATGGCGGCGAACACGGCTGGGGTGACGAGCGTCGGCGTAACGCTGAAACCCTTCATTTCCAGCTTGGCGAGCCCCGCCTCCGTGCCGATCAGTGCCACCGGCTGGATGCCGGCCTCGAGGGCGGCGAGAACGAGGTGCGGGCCTTCGATGACTACGCGGCGCTCGGCACGGCGCAGGCGGGCATCGCGCACGAGCTTGGCCCAGCGTTTGACTTGCGCGTTGTCTTTTGACTTGATCAGGCGCGCTTGCCGCGCAGTTCCTTGCGCGCCTTGCGCAGCATCTCGTCGACGAGATCGACATGCGGCGCGGCGTGCGGTGTCGAGCGCACATCGGCGTAGGTCCGCAGCAGGCGCTTTTTCTTCGAATCGAACTGCGCGAGCTTCACGCCCGGCTTGTACGCGGCGAGCTTGAACGCGTCGCAGTACATGCGGTAGCTGCGCACGCGCAGGTCTTCCTGCATCAGCGCCCACGGCTCGGCGAAGAGATCCTTCTGGAAGAAGACGCCCACCGGATAGAAGCTCTTGCGATGGATCTCGCACGGGCCGACGCGGCCGAGCGCCTGTAGATGCTCCGGCGTGCCGTAGCCCTTGTGGTTGTGGAAACCGTATTGCGGATACTTGTCGTGCAGCGCGGTCATCTCGGCGTCGCGCGCTGTCTTCGCGAGGATCGACGCTGCCGAGATGCACTTTTCCTTGGCGTCGCCGTCGACGATGGCCTTCGACGTGCAGGCGAGTCCCTGCGGGCGGGAGTTGCCATCGATGAGGGCGTGCTGCGGTGGCACGGGAAGGCCGGCAACCGCCCGGCGCATGGCCAGCATCGAGGCGTGGAAGATGTTGAGGCGATCGATTTCCTCGACGCTCGCAAAGGCGACCGACCAGGCGATGGCGCGCTCCTTGATGCGCACTGCGAGGACCTCGCGGCGCTCCGGGTCGAGCACCTTGGAGTCGGCAAGGCCGTTTACGCGGCGCTTAGGATCGAGGATCACCGCGGACGCATACACAGGACCGGCGAGCGGGCCGCGGCCGGCTTCGTCCACGCCACAAACCAAAATGCTATCGGAGGGCATCGAGCACCACGTCCGCCGCCTTCTGCGCCGTGTTCTGACGCAGGACCTCGTGGAATTCGCGGAAGCGCTCCACCTGGCGCTTCTGCGCCGCGGTGTCGCGAAGCAGCGTGAGCAGCGCGCCAGCGAGGTTCGCGGGCGTGGCCTCGTCCTGCAGGAGCTCGGGCACCAGCCGCTCGCCGGCGAGGATGTTCGGCATGCCCACATAGGGGAGGTACAGCATCTGGCGCATGATGGCCCATGATATCGGGGACTGGCGGTACGCGATCACCATCGGCGTCTTGAAGAGCGCCGTTTCGAGCGTCGCGGTGCCGCTCGCGACGAGCGCGAGGTCGGCGGCGGCGAGCGCGTCGTGGCTATGGCCGAAAAGGAGCGTGAGCGGCAGGTCGGTGCGCTGCTGCTCGTGGATCGCGCGCTCGAACATCTCGCGCGTCTCGCGCGTCACCATCGGCACCACGAAGTGCACGTCGTGCACCTCCTGCCGGAAGCGGTGCGCGGCGAGCACGAAAGCCGACGCCATGTACTGCAGCTCCGAGCGCCGGCTGCCCGGCAAGAGCGCGACGATCAGCTTGCGCGACGGCAGCCGCAACTGCGCGCGCGCCTCGTCCTTCGGCGGCTCGAACGGGATGATGTCGGCGAGCGGGTGCCCGACGTAGGTGACCGGCACGCCCGCCTTCTCGTAGATCGGCGCCTCGAAGGGCAGCATGACGAGGATCCGGTCGACCGAGCGCGCAATCCTGCGCACGCGCCAGCGCCGCCAGGCCCAGACCGAGGGGCTCACGAAGTGGAAGGCCTTGATGCCCGCGTCCTTCAGCTGGCGCTCGAGTCCGAGGTTGAAGTCCGAGGAATCGACGCCGATGAAGAGGTCCGGCCGGTCGGCGAGCATGCCCTTCGCGAGCTTGCGGCGGATGCCCATGATCTCGCGGTAATGGCGCAGCGCCTCGCTGTAGCCGCGCACCGAGAGGCGGTCCATCGGGAAATGCGACTCGAAGCCCTCGGCCATCATCTTCGGCCCGCCGATGCCGGCGAACTCGATGCCGCTCACGCGCGCTTTCAGCGCGGCGATGAGATGGGCGGCGAGGAGGTCGCCGGAAGCTTCGCCGGCCACCATGGCAACCCGGCGCATGCTCAGCGGATGATGCCGCGCTGGCTGGCGTCGAGGAAGTCGACGAGCGCGCGCACCGGCGGGCACGCCGCGCAGCGCGCTTCGAGCTCGCGCCGCGCGTCCTCCAGCGAGAGGCCCGCGCGGTAGAGCGTCCGGTAGGCGCGCTTAAGGCCCATGATGTGCTCGGCGGAGAAGCCGCGGCGCCGCAGGCCTTCGCTGTTGATGCCGTAGGGCTGCGCCATGTTGCCGGCGGCCTTCACGTAGGGCGGCAGGTCCTGCGCGAGGTAGGTCCCCATCCCGGTGAAGGCGTGCGCGCCGATGTGCACGAACTGGTGCACGAGCGTGGTCGCGCCGAAGATCGCCCAGTCGCCGACGGTGACGTGGCCGGCGAGCTGGCACGAGTTGGCGAAGATGGTGTTGTTGCCGATCTGGCAGTCATGCGCGAAGTGCACATAGGCCATGATCCAGTTGCTATTACCGAGGCGCGTCACGCCGGCATCCTGGGCCGTGCCGCGGTTGATGGTGACGTACTCGCGGATCGTGTTGTCGTCGCCAATCTCGACCGCGGTGTCTTCGTCCGCGTATTTCTTGTCCTGCGGCGGCGCGCCGAGCGACGAGAAATGGAAGATCTTGTTGTTGCGGCCGATCTTCAGGCGCCCGTCGAGCACCACGTGGGCCCCGATCCAGGTGCCCTCGCCCACCTCCACCTTCGGGCCGATCACGCTGTACGGGCCGACGCTCACGTCGCCGGCGAGCCGCGCGCCACGGTCCACGATGGCGGTGGGGTGGATCATTTACCGGCGCCCTGCATGGCGCACAGGATGGTCGCTTCGGCCACGGTCTTGCCATCGACGCGCGCCCAGCAATTGAACTTGGCGATGCCGCGCAGCTCGCGCTCGATGTGCACCTCGATCTCGAGCTGGTCGCCGGGCACCACCGGCTTCTTGAAGCGCGCCCGGTCAATGCCGACGTAGTAGTAGACCGAGTTCTCATCGGGCGTCACGCCGCGAGAGCGGAACGTGAGGATGCCGGCGGCCTGCGCCATCGCCTCGAGGATCAGCACGCCGGGCATGATCGGCCGCTGCGGGAAGTGCCCGGGGAAGTACGGCTCGTTCACCGACACGTTCTTCAACGCCACGATGCGCTTGCCGGACTCGAACTCCTTCACCCGGTCGATCAGCAGGAACGGAAAGCGCTGCGGCAGGTGAGCGATGACCTCGTAGACGTCCATTTCACTCATGTTGTTTTCCCTTGCGGCGGAGCCAGGCGGCGGCGCGCGCCCAGTTCTCGTGCTCGTCGACCGGATAGATGCCGGTATACGTGCCGGGCTTCAGGATCGAGCGCGAGATGAAAGTACCGGCGGAAATGTTGACGTGGTCGACGATCTTCAGATGGCCGAGGACCATGGCGGCGCCGCCGAACGTGCAGTGCCGGCCGATGTCGGCGCTGCCGGCGATGCCGACGCAGCCGGCGACCGCGGTATGCGCGCCGATCCGCGTGTTGTGGCCGATCTGGATCTGGTTGTCGAGCTTCACGCCCTCCTCGATCAGCGTGTCGTCCATGGCGCCGCGGTCGATGGTCGTGTTGGCGCCGATCTCGACGTCGTCGCCGATGCGCACCGAGCCGATTTGCGGGATCTTCACCCAGCGCCCGGCGTCGTCGGCGAAGCCGAAGCCATCGGCGCCGATCACGGCGCCCGAATGGACGATCACGCGGTTACCCAGCGTGGCGCCCGCGTAGATCACCGCGCGGGGATAGAGGCAGCTGTCGTCGCCGAGGGTGACGTCGTCGCCGACCACGCAGCCGGGGCCGATCGAGACGCGCGCGCCGAGCTTCGCCGATTTCGACACCACGGCCGACGGATGCACGCCAGGGGACTGGCGCGCCAGCGGATTGAAGAGCTGCGAAACGCGCGCAAAGTAAAGATACGGCGATTCAGCCACGATGCGCGGGCGCGAGGTTTCGGCCTCCGACTCCGGCCCGAGCACGATGGCGCTCGCGCGCGTGGCGGCAAGCTTGTGCAGGTAGCGCTTGCCGGTGAAGAAGCTGATGTGGCCCTCGCTCGCGCTCTCGAGGGAGGCGACCTGCCGTACGACGGTGCTCGGGTCTCCGGCGACTCGCCCGCCCAGGCGAGCCACGATCTCGCCGAGGGTCACTTCGCCGGCGGCTTGCCCGCTTCCAGTGCCTTGATCACCTTGTCGGTGATGTCGATGCGCGGGCTCGCGAAGACGGCGTCCTGGAAGACGATGTCGTACTTTTCCTGCTCGGCGATCTGGCGGATCACGCGGTTCGCCTGCTCCACCACCTGCGCGAGCTCCTCGTTCCTGCGCTGGTTCAGGTCCTCGCGGAACTCGCGCTGCTTTCTCTGGAAATCGCGGTTGAGGTCGGCGAACTCGCGCTCCTTCGTGCGCCGCTGCGTATCGCTCATCGTCACGCTGTTGCGCTCGAGGTCTTCCTGCATGCGCTTCAGCTGGTCGGCAAGGCGGGCGAGCTCCTGGTCGCGCTTCTGGAACTCCAGCTCGATCTTCTTCTGCGCGCGCTGCGCGGGTATCGCATCGCGCAGGATGCGCTCGGTGTTGACGAAGCCGAACTTGCCGGTGATGACGGTCGTGCCGCCCTTGTCCTGCGCGAGGGCGGGAACCGCCAGCAGCGCGGCGCCGAAAGCGAGGGTCCGAAGATGGTGCATGAGTTGTTAGAAGCCCGTCCCGAAGGTGAATTGTAGCTTCTGAAGATGGTCCGTGCTCTGCGCATTGAGCGGCTGGGCGAACGAGAAGCGCAGCGGGCCGAACGGCGAGGCCCAGAAGAACGCGAGGCCCGTCGAGTAGCGCAGCTCGCTCCACTGGAAGGTCTGCAGGAATACGTTGCCGCCGTCGATGAACCACGCGAGGCGCAGCGACGGATCCTGCGCCGCGCCCGGCATCGGGAAGAGCGCCTCGAGGCTGCCGGTGGCCTTGCGGTTGCCGCCGATCGCCGCGCCGTTGATGTCCTGCGGGCCGAGCGAGAACGGACGATAGCCGCGCACGGAGCCCGGGCCGCCGGCGAAGAAGGCCTTGAAGAACGGCAGCGGCTTGCCGGAAATGCCGCCCGCGGTGCCGAGCTCGCCGCTCGCGAGGAAGGTGAGGTCGCGGTTGATCGGGAAGTAGGCCTGGTGCTGGTAGCCCAGGCGCATGTACTGCAGGTCGCCTTCGGCCACCTCGCTCGTGATACGCACCAGCGTGCCCGAGCGCGTGGTGATCAGGCTGTCCCGGGTGTCGCGGCTCCAGCCGCCGGTGAGGGCGCCGTAGCGGTATTCGTTGCCGAAGTCCTGCGCGAACCTGAGGTAGACGAGCGGGCTGTTGTCGAAGGTCTGCAGCTTCGTGCTCTCGACATTCAGCCCGAGGTCGATGCGGCTCACTTCCGACACCGGATAGCCGAACTTCACGCCGCCGCCGATGGCGTCCGTGGCATACGCGCCGGTGGCGAGGTTGGTGGCGTTGGTCTTGCGCTTGTAGATGTCGAAGCCCTGGCTCACGCCATCGACCGTGTAGTACGGGTCGAGATACGAGAGCGAGTACACCTGGTTCACGCTGCCGCTGGAGACGGCGAACGAGAGGAACTTGCCGGTGCCGAACACGTTCGACTGCGTAAGCGACGCGGAGAGTGCGATCTTCTCGACGCTCGAGAAGCCCAGGCCAAAGAGGATCGCGCCGGTTGGCCGCTCCTTCACCGTGTAGACCACGTCGACCTGATCGGGATTGCCCTCGACCGGTTGCGTCTCGACGTTGACTTCGGAAAAGTACTGCGTGCGGTCGATGCGCCGGCGCGACAGCTGGATCTTCGAGGCGTCGTAGTACGCGCCCTCGAGCTGGCGCATCTCGCGGCGCACCACCTCGTCGCGGCTCTTCGAGTTGCCGGCGATGTCGATGCGCCGCACGTACACGCGCCGGCCCGGATCGACGACGATGTTGAAGGCGACGGTGCGCTTTTCCTTGTCGACGTCGGGTATGGCGTTGGCATTGGCGAAGGCGTAGCCGTCGTTGCCCAGGCGGTCCGAGATCGCCTTGGTCGTCGCGGCGAGCTTCTCGCGCGAGAACACGTCGCCGGGCTTGAGCTGCACGAGCTTCGCGAGATCTTCGCGCGGCACGATGAACTGCCCGGCGAGATCGACCTTGGAGACGGTGTACTTCTCGCCCTCGGTGACGTTGATCGTGATGTAGATGTCGTGCCGATCCGGCGTGATCGACACCTGCGTGGACTCGATGCTGAAATCCAGGTAGCCGCGGTTCTGGTAGAAGGCGCGCAGCGATTCGAGGTCCGCGGAGAGCTTCTCGCGCGAATAACGGTCGTGCTTGGTGTACCAGGTGAGCCAGCCGGGGGTGCGCAGCACGAACTCCTTCAGGAGCGCCTCCTCGGCGAAGGCGCGGTTGCCGACGATGTTGATGCCGCGGATCTTCGCCACCTCGCCCTCGGTGACGGCAATGTTGATGCCGACGCGGTTCCTCTCGAGCGGCGTGACGGTGGTCTGCACCTCGGCGGCATAGAGGCCGCGCGAAAGGTACTGGCGCTTGATCTCGAGCTCCGTGTTCTCGAGCACCGAGCGGTCGAAGATGCGCCCCTCGGCCATGCCGACCTCGCGCAGGACCTTGCGCACCGCCTCGGGCTCGAACTCCTTCATGCCGGAGAAGTCGATCGAGGCAATGGCCGGTCGCTCCTGCACGGTGACCACGAGGACGTTGTTGTCCACGTCGAGGCGCACGTCCTTGAAGAAGCCGGTCGCGTAGAGCGCGCGCAGCGCCGACTGGCCCTTCTCTTCGGTCATGGTCTCGCCGACCTTGACCGGCAGGTAGCTGAAGATGGTCCCAGGCTCGGTGCGCTGCAGCCCCTCGACGCGGATGTCCTTGACCGTGAAGGGACTGAAAGACTGCGCCTGCGCGGACGCAGCTGCCGCCATGACCAACGCGGCAAGCACCGCGGCCACGCTTCTTCTCATTCTCAGCCGGTCAGCAGGCGATTCAGGTCGTTGTAGAAAGCAAATGCCATCATCACGAGCAACAGCGCCAGACCCACACGCTGCCCGATCTCCATGAACCGCTCGGAGACGGGTCTGCCTTTGACGATTTCGATCGCATAGTACATCAGGTGCCCGCCGTCGAGGAGCGGAATCGGCAGCAGATTCAGCACGCCGAGGCTGATGGAGATGAGCGCGAGGAACGTGACGTACGAGATCCAGCCCATCTGCGCCGACTGCCCGGCGAAGTCGGCGATCGTCACCGGGCCGGAGAGATGGCGCCAGGATATTTCGCCGACCAGCATCTTGCCGAGCATCTTCAGGCTGAAGATGGCGATGTCCCAGGTCTTCGCCACGCCGCGCGCCACGGCTTCGAGCGGCCCGTGCTGCACGCGGATGAGAAGCTTGTCGGCATAGCCTTCCGGCTGGCGCGGGCCCGCGCCGATGCGGCCGATGCGCGCGGTGCCGGCATTCACCGCGTCGGGAACGACTTCCACGGTGCGCGTAGTGCCCGCGCGCTCGACCGTCAGCTTGAGCGCCATTGCGGGACGCGAGCGGATCGCGTTGACGAACGCTTCCCAAGTTTCCACGGCTGCGCCGTCGGCGCTGACGATGCGATCGCCGGCCTCGAGCCCGGCCTTCTCGGCGGCGCCGCCCGCCACGACCTGGCCCAGCACCGGCGGCAGCGGCGGACGGTAGAGCCGCAATCCGACGCGCTCGAGCGCGTCGGATTCGACGTCGTTCGACGGAAACCCGCGCAGATCGAGCGTCGCCGTCGAGAGATTCCCGCGCTCGTCCTGCGTCTCGATCTTCACGATTTCGCGCTGCAATGCCGCTTGCAGCACGCGCCAGCGCAGCTCCTGCCAGGTCGTGATCGGGTCGGCGTCGAGCGCGCGCACGGTGTCGCCGGAGTGCAGGCCCGCCTGCGCGGCAATGCTGCCGGCGGCTGGCTCGGCGAGGATCGGGCGTGCCTCGGGCAGGCCGTACATGAACAGTCCCGCATACACGAGGACGGCGAACACGAAGTTGAAGAGTGGCCCGGCGACGACGATGGCGAAGCGCTTGGCCACGCTCTGGCGATTGAAGGCGCGATGCAGCTCCGCGGCCGGCACTTCGCCTTCGCGCTCATCGAGCATCTTCACGTAGCCGCCGAAGGGAATGGCGGCGATGCTCCACTCGGTACGGTCAGGCCCCAGGCGCCAGGTGGCGAGCGGACGCCCGAAGCCGACGGAAAAACGCAGCACCTTTACCCGGCAAAGGCGTGCGACCAGGTAGTGGCCGTACTCGTGCACGACGATCAGCACGCCGAGCGCGACGATGAAGGCGATGACGGTCTGCAAGAGGTTCATGCGGCCCTCGCCATCACGCCGGCGCTTGCCCGGCGGCGTGCCTGTTCATCCGCGGCCATCACCGCCTCCAAGCTGTCGGCCGCGCCGGAGGGCACCGCTTCCATCGTTTCCGAAATTACCCGAGCGATGCCGGTGAAAGGCAGCCGCCCCTCGAGGAAAGAAGCGACCGCGACCTCGTTGGCGGCGTTGAGGACCGCGGGAGCCGTGCCGCCGCGCTCGAGCGCGGCATAGGCGAGCGGCAGGCAGGGGAAGCGGCGCTCGTCGGGCCGTTCGAAGGAAAGGCTTTTCATGGTGGTGAGGTCGAGGGGCGTGGCGCCGGAATCGATGCGGTTCGGGAATCCCAGCGCGTGCGCGATCGGCACGCGCATGTCCGGGTTGGAGAGCTGGGCGATGAGCGAGCCGTCGACGTACTCGACGAGCGAATGCACGATGCTCTGGGGATGGATCACCACCTCGATCGACTGCGGCGGCACCTCGAAGAGGAAGCAGGCCTCGATCACCTCGAGTCCCTTGTTCATCATGGTCGCCGAATCGACCGAGATCTTGCGTCCCATGACCCAGTTCGGGTGCGCGCAGGCTTGCGCCGGCGTCACCGCATCGAGCGCTTCTACGGGGGCGGCGCGGAACGGGCCACCGGAGGCCGTCAGCACGATGCGCCGCACCGCTCTTATGTCCGACAGGCACTGGAAGACGGCGTTGTGCTCGCTGTCGACCGGAAGCAGCGTGGCGCCCGCCGCGCGTGCCGCGCGCGTGAGGAGCGGACCGGCCATCACCAGGGCCTCTTTATTCGCGAGCAGCACCCGCTTTCCGGACCGTGCTGCGGCAAAGGTGGACGCAAGGCCCGCTGCGCCGACGATCGCCGCCATCACCACATCGCAGCGCTTGTCGGTTACCACCTGGTCCAGCGCCGCGGCGCCGAAACGAAGCTCGGTGCCGCACTGGGCGAAGCGCGCGGCGAGCTTCGCGTCCGGCGCCGCCCCGGACAATACCGCGAGCGCCGGCCGGTGCTTGCGGCACAACTCGAGCAGCGGCTCGGCCTTGCCGTTCGCCGTGAGCGCGAAGACCCGGTAACGGTCCGGATGGCGCGCGACGACATCCAGCGTGCTGGAGCCGATCGATCCGGTGGCGCCGAGAATGGCGAGGTTCATGGATTCGGCAATGATAGGAGAAGCGCAGACACCGGGAGCGTCGCCGTCGCGCTGTCGATGCGGTCCATGATGCCGCCGTGCCCGGGCAGGAGTGTCCCGCTATCCTTGACCCCGGCCTGACGTTTGGCCGCCGATTCGAATAGATCGCCCGCTATGCTTAGGACCGCGAGCACCGCTGCGATGACGAGGTAAGCCCACCACGACTTGCCCCAGAAAACGCCGAGGACGATGGCGTAGAGGAGCGCACCGCCCAATCCGCCCGCTGCTCCTTCCCACGTCTTGCCCGGGCTGATCGAAGGCGCGAGCTTGTGCCGGCCGAACGCGCGTCCGACGAAATACGCCGCCGTATCGGCGATCCACACGAGGACCAGCACGGCGAGGATCTCGCTCGGCTCGAGAAGCGCGAGGGCCAGCGCGGCCGGGACCACGACGACAAAGCCGGCAGCCGCGAGCATCACCCGGTGATTCTCGCGCACACCACGCCATAGCCACAGCGGCACCGCGAGCGCCCAGAAGAGCGCTGAAAGCAGGTACGGCGCCAAGGCGGCCCGCTCGTGCACGACGAAGAGAACGCCGAATGCGACTGTCGCGGCCGCGGCGTACATCCGCGCCGCGCCGCCATCGAGACGGCACAGGCGCGCCCATTCGAAGGCGCCGGCGGCAACGAGCAGTGCTACCAGGAGTGCGAGCGCCGGCCGCGGCAGGAAGAAAAGCGCGGCAAGAAATCCCACGAGAAGCGCCGCCGCCGTGGCGACCCGCGCAGCAAGCGCGCCCTTCAGGCGGCCCCGGCCAGCTTGGTGGCGCCGCGGTTCCCCATCGTAGCGGCCGCGACCTGCTCGCTGGTGCGGCCGAAGCGCCGCTCGCGGCTGGCGTAGGAGGCGATCGCCTGGTCGAGCGCGGCGGCGTCGAAGTCCGGCCACAGCGTCTCGGTGAAGTAGAGCTCGGTGTACGCGAGCTGCCAGAGGAGGAAGTTGCTGATGCGCTGCTCGCCGCCGGTGCGGATGAAGAGGTCGGGCTCCGGCGCATAGCTCATCGCGAGGTTGGCCGCGAGCGTGGCCTCGTCGATCGGCCGCGCCTGGATCCTGTTCACCGCCTGGAGAAGATCCCAGCGACCGCCGTAGTTGGCGGCAATGGTGAGCGTTAGGCGCTGGTTGTCCGCGGTGAGCCGCTCGGCCTCGGCGATCAGGCGCTGGATCTTCGCGCCGAAGCGCTGCGTGTCGCCCACCACGCGCAGGCGCACGCCGTTCTTGTGCATGCGCTCCACTTCGCTCGTCAACGCCACCTGGAAGAGCTGCATGAGGAGCGCGACCTCCTCCGCCGGGCGGCGCCAGTTCTCGGAGCTGAAGGCAAACAGCGTCAGGAACTGCACGCCGCGGTCGGCGCAGTTGCCGATCGTGGCGCGCACCGATTCGAGCCCGCGCCGGTGCCCGGCGATGCGCGGCAGCATGCGCGCACGCGCCCACCGGCCGTTGCCGTCCATGATGATGGCGACGTGGCGCGGCGAATCGCCGTGCGCCGGGACTTCCTGGGTGGAACTCACGTGCGTCATACCGCGAGCAGCTCTTTCTCTTTCTCCTGCAGGAGCCTGTCGATCTCGGCGATGTGCCGGTCGGTCATCTTCTGCACTTCGGTCTGCGCCGAGCGCTCCTCGTTCTCCGACACCTCGTGCTTCTTGAGCGCGTCCTTGAGATGGGTGTTGGCGTCGCGGCGCAGGTTGCGGATCGCCACGCGCGCGTTCTCGGCCTCGTGCTTCACCACCTTGATCAGCTCCTTGCGCCGCTCTTCCGTCAGCGCCGGCATCGGCACCCGCACGGTTTCGCCCTGCGTGGCGGGGTTCAGGCCCAGATCGGACTCCCGGATCGCCTTGTCGATCGCCTGGATCATCTTCTTCTCGAAGGGCGTGACGCCGATGTTGCGGGCATCGATCAGCGTCACCCTCGCCACCTGGTTGAGCGGCGTAGGCGTGCCGTAGTAGTCGACCTGGATGTGGTCGAGAAGCCCGGTATGCGCGCGGCCAGTGCGTACTTTCGCCAGATCGCCCTTGAAGGCCTGGATGGTCTTGTCCATCTTCTGGTCGGTGGTCTTCTTGAGCTCAGCGAGCTGGATCGCCATGGCGGTCTCCCCGGAAAATCATACGTGAACCAGCGTGCCCTCGTCCTCCCCGAGCACGACCCGGCGCAGCGCATCCTTCTTGAAAATGCTGAAAACGTTGATCGGCAGCTTCTGGTCGCGGCACAGCGTGAGCGCGGTCGCGTCCATCACCTTGAGGTTGCGCACGATCGCCTCGTCGAAGCTGATCTTGGCGAATCGTTGGGCGCGCGGATCTTTTTTCGGATCGGCGGTGTAGATGCCGTCGACCTTGGTCGCCTTGAGGACGATCTCCGCCCCCATCTCGCTGCCGCGCAGCGCCGCCGCCGTATCGGTCGTGAAGAACGGATTGCCGGTGCCGGCGGCAAAGATGACGATCTTGCCCTCTTCCAGGTAGCGGATCGCCTTGCCGCGGATGTAGGGCTCCACCACCTGCTCGATGTTGAGCGCCGAAAGCGCGCGGCTCGAGATGCCGGCCTGGCGCATCGCATCGGACAGCGCAAGCGCATTCATGACGGTAGCCAGCATGCCCATGTAGTCCGCCGTCGCCCGGTCCATGCCGGCGGCGCCGGGCGCCACGCCCCGGAAGATGTTGCCGCCGCCGATCACGACGCCGATCTCGCACCCCAGGCGCGAAACCTGGGCAACCTCGGCGACGATGCTTTCGATGGTCGCCCGGTTGATGCCAAAAGGATCGTCTCCCATCAGGGCTTCGCCTGACAGCTTGAGGAGGATCCTTTTGTACTTGGGCGTCAATGTGCTTTTCCGGCTTGGGCCATCACTTCGGCGGCGAAGTCGGTCGACTTCTTCTCGATGCCTTCACCAACGACGAAGAAGGCATAGCCGTTGACCTTGGCCTTCTTCGCGCCGAGCATTTTTTCGACGCTCTGCTTGTCGTCCTTGACGAACGGCTGGCCGAGCAGCGTCTTTTCGCCCACCCACTTGTTCACCGCGCCTTCGATCATCTTCGCGACGATCTCGGCCGGCTTGCCCGATTCCCTCGCGCGCGCCTCCTGGATGCGGCGCTCGTCCGCGACCACGTCTTGCGGCACTTCCGTGCGCGCGAGATAGGCCGGCTTGGCGAATGCGACGTGCATGGCGAGGTCCTTGCCGACTTCCTCCGGGCCTTCGTAGTCCACCAGCACGCCGATCTTCGCGCCGTGCAGGTAGAGCGCGAGCTGGCCCTTCGCCTGCAGGCGCTTGAAGCGGCGGATGCTGATGTTCTCGCCGATCTTTTGCACCAGCGCCTGGCGCGTGGCCTCGACCTTGCCGCCGATAGTGTCGATCGAGGCGAGCTCCTCCACATTGGCGGGGTTACGCGTGGCGACCAATTCGGCCAGCGTCTTCGCGAAGGCGACGAAATCCTCGTTCTTGGCGACGAAATCGGTCTCCGAGTTGAGCTCGACCAGCGCGCCGACCTTGGCGTCTGCCGCGAGCCATGCGCCTACCACGCCCTCGGCGGCGACGCGCGTGGCGGCCTTGCTCGCCTTCGCGCCGCTCTTGATGCGCAGCAACTCCTCGGCCTTCTTGAGGTCGCCGTTCGATTCGGCGAGCGCCTTCTTGCACTCCATCATTCCGAGGCCGGTGAGCTCGCGCAGCTCCTTGACCAGCCCCGCAGTTATCTCTGCCATTTGCTTTCCTGTTCCTTACGGGTTGAAAAAAAGGGGCCCAGGGCCCCTTTTTTCGAGGGTTCGATACAACTTACTTGGCCCCGTCATCCTCTTCCACCTCGACGAACTCGTCGCGCGAAGCGGCCACGACCTCCTCGAGCGATTGCGTGCGGCCTTCGAGCACCGCGTCGGCGATGCCGCGCGCGTACAGGCGGATGGCGCGGCTGGAGTCGTCGTTGCCGGGGATCACGTAGTCGATGCCCTCGGGCGAGTGGTTGGTGTCCACCACGCCGATCACCGGGATGCCGAGCTTGACCGCCTCCTGGATCGCGCCTTTCTGGTAGCCGACGTCGATCACGAACAGCGCGTCGGGCAAGGCCTGCAAGTCCTTGATGCCGCCGAGCGAGCGCTGCAGCTTCGCGAGATCGCGCGTAATGCCGAGCGCCTCCTTCTTGGAGATGCGCTCTAGACCGCCGTCCAGCTGGAGCGCTTCGATCTCCTTCAGGCGCTTGATGGATTGCTTCACCGTCTTGAAGTTGGTGAGCATGCCGCCGAGCCAGCGGTGGTCGACGTAGGGCATGGCCGCGCGCTGCGCTTCCTCGCGCATGATCTCGCGCGCCTGGCGCTTGGTGCCCACGAAAAGGAGCGTGCCGCGGTTCGCGGCGAGCTGGCGCGCGAACTTGGTGGCGTCCTGGTAGAGCGCCAGCGTCTTCTCGAGGTTGATGATGTGGATCTTGTTGCGGTGGCCGAAGATGTAGGCCGCCATCTTCGGGTTCCAGTACCGGGTCTGATGTCCGAAATGGACCCCGGCTTCCAGCATTTGACGCATCGTGACCGACACTTCGTTCTCCTATGGGTTGGGTCTGCGCCCGCGCTCTATGAACTCCCGGAGGAGCACCCATGTCGAACGGGGCGGAAATTTGTTCCTGTGCATTTATCCAAAAGCGCAAGGAACAGCCCGAAATTCTAGCATAATCAGACCAATGCCCGTAGTTCTGAAGACCGCCGAGGAGCTTGAGCGGATGCGCATCGCCGGCCGCCTCGCCTCCGAAGTGCTCGATTTCATCACCCCGCACGTGAAGCCCGGCGTCACCACCGGCAAGCTGAACGACCTTTGCCACGACTACATGGTGAAGGAACAACGAACCATCCCTGCGCCGCTCAACTACGCGCCGCCAGGGTACAAGCCGTTCCCGAAGTCGATTTGCACCTCCGTCAACCACCAGGTGTGCCACGGCGTGCCCGGCGAGCGCGTGCTGAAGGCGGGCGACGTCCTCAATATCGACATCACGGTCATCAAGGACGGCTTCCACGGCGACTGCAGCCGGATGTTCTATGTCGGCGATGCCAGCATTCAGGCGAAGCGCCTGGTCGACGTGACGCTCGAATGCATGTGGCTCGGCATCCGGCAGATCAAGCCGGGCGCGAAGCTTGGCGACATCGGCGCCGCCATCCAGGCGCACGCCGAGTCGGCGGGCTTCTCGGTGGTGCGCGAATTTTGCGGCCACGGCATTGGCCGCAAATTCCACGAGGAGCCGCAGGTGCTTCACTATGGCAAGGCCGGCACCGGCCTCACGCTGCAGCCGGGGATGACGTTCACCGTGGAACCGATGATCAACGCCGGCAAGGCCGGCATCCGCGAGCTTGCCGACGGCTGGACGATCGTCACGAAGGACCACAGCCTTTCGGCGCAATGGGAGCACACCGTCGCCGTGACCGACAGCGGCTTCGAGGTGATGACGCTCTCCGAAGGCGCTCCGAAGCCGCCGCCATGAGCGCCGCCAGCCTGCGCGAACAGGTCGCCGCGGAACGAGCGGCGCTGCGCGCGGCATATCTCGAGAAACCCGAGCCGCGCACGCTGCTGAAGGCCCACGCGCAGCTCATCGACCGCATTGTCCGGGCGGTGCCGGGACTTCCGGATAGCGCGGCGCTGGTGGCGACCGGCGGTTATGGGCGCGGCGAGCTATATCCCTCGTCGGACATCGATCTGCTCATCCTGCTGGCGCGCGATCCGGACGAGGCCGAAAAGGAGGCCCTCGAGAAGCTGATCGGCACGTTCTGGGACATCGGTCTCGAGATCGGCCACAGCGTGCGCACCGCGGAAGGCTGCATCCAGGCCGCCGCCGAAGACGTGACGGTGCGCACGACGTTGCTTGAAGCCCGTTACCTTTCCGGCAGCCGCGCGCTGTACCGCACGTTCGAGCGTGCCTTTGCCGCGGCCATGGAGCCGGCGTCGTTCTTCAAGGCGAAGAAGCTCGAGCAGGAGCAGCGCCACGCCAAGCACCAGGATTCGCCCTACTCCCTCGAGCCGAACCTCAAGGAAGCGCCCGGCGGCCTGCGCGACCTGCAGGTCATCCAATGGATTTCACGCGCCGCGGGCATGGGACGGCGCTGGGCGGACCTCGTCGGCCAGGGCTTGATCGAGCGAGAAGAAGCGCGCCAGCTCGCGAAACATGAACGGCTGCTGCAGGACCTGCGCATCCGGCTGCACTACCTTTCCGGCCGCCGCGAGGATCGCATCGTGTTCGACGTGCAGACCGCGCTCGCGGCGCAGCTCGGCTATGCCGACACGCCGAACCGGCGTGCGAGCGAAGCCATGATGCAGCGCTACTACCAGACGGCGAAGGGCGTGACGCAGCTGAACGCTATCGTGCTGCAGAACCTGGAGGCGCGCCTGCTGCCCGAGCCCGAGCTCGCGCCGGTTGAGCTCAACGAGCGCTTCCGCGTGCGCGGCGAGCTGTTGGAAATGGCGCATGAGCGCCTGTTCGAAGAGCAGCCGCTCGCCATCCTGGAGAGCTTCCTGCTCCTCATGCAGCACCAGGAGCTGCGCGGGATGACGGCGCCGACGCTGCGGGCGCTGTACCGCGCGCGCGGACGCATCGACGCCAAGTTCCGCAAGGATCCGATGGCGCGGCTCCTGTTCCTGCACATCCTGCAGCAGCGCCGCGGCATCGTGCACGAGTTCCGGCGCATGAACCAGTACGGCGTGCTCGGCCGCTACCTGCCCGAGTTCGGCCGCATCGTCGGCCAGATGCAGCACGACCTTTTCCACGTCTACACCGTCGACCAGCACATCCTGATGGTGGTGCGCAACCTGCGGCGCTTCACGCAGCCGGAGTTCGCGCACGAGTTTCCGCTCGCGAGCGAGCTGATGAGCGGCTTCGAGCGCCACTGGCTCCTCTACGTCGCGGCGCTCTACCACGACATCGCCAAGGGACGCGGTGGCGACCATTCGCACCTTGGCTCGGCCGACGCCAAGAGCTTTTGCCGCCGGCACGGCATCGCCCGCGAGGACGCGGAGCTCGTCTCGTTCCTGGTCGAGAGCCACCTCGGCATGTCGCACGTGGCGCAGAAGCAGGACGTCTACGACCCCGAAGTAGTGCGCGCCTTCGCCGACAAGGTGAAAACCGAGCGCCGCCTGGTTGCGCTGTATCTCCTTACGGTGGCGGACGTGCGCGGCACGAGCCCCAAGGTCTGGAATGCCTGGAAGGGAAAGCTGCTGGAGGATCTCTTCCGCGCCACGCGGCGCGTCCTCACCGGCGAGCCGCTCGCGCGCGATGCGGCATTCGCGGAGAAACAATCGGAAGCGGCGCGCCTGTTGCGCTTGTATGCGCTATCGGACGGCGTGAAGGACAAGCTGTGGGCACAGCTGGACATCGCCTACTTCCTGCGCCACGACGCACAGGAGATCGCCTGGCACACCCGCAACCTGCATTACCGGGTGGACGGCGAGCAACCGGTGGTGAAGGCGCGCCTCGCCCCCTTCGGCGAGGGACTGCAGGTGATGATCTATACGAAGGACCGCGAGGCGCTGTTCGCGCGCATCTGCGGCTACTTCGACCGCGCCGGCTTCAACATCGCGGAAGCGAAGATCCACACCACGCGCAACGGCTACGCGCTCGACACGTTCGTGGTAATGGGCATGGGGCGCGACGCGCACTACCAGGACCGCATCGCGATGATCGAGGCGGAGCTCGGCGAGGTGCTGAAATCCGACGCCCCGCTGGGTCCGCCGCGCGGCGGGCGCCTGTCGCGCCGCGTGCGGCACTTTCCCATCTCGCCGATCGTCGACGTGCGCCCGGACGAGCGCGGCGCCTACCAGGTGCTCTCGCTCGTGGCGAGCGACCGGCCGGGACTGCTCTACGGCATCGCGCGCATCCTGGCCAAGCACCACATCAGCCTACACACCGCGCGCGTCAATACCCTGGGCGACCGGGTGGAGGACGTGTTCCTGGTTTCGGGCGAGACGCTCGCCGCGCCGAAGAGCGTGCTGCAGCTCGAGCAGGAGCTCCTCGGGGAGCTCAGTCTTCCGCCGGCAGTTCCTGCCCTGGAAACAGCGCTTCGTTGAAGCCGAACTGGGTGAGGTCGCGGATCCTCATCGGGTAGAGGATGCCGTCGAGGTGGTCGACCTCGTGCTGCACCACGCGGGCGTGGAAGTCCGCCACGTCGCGCTCGAAGGGCTTGCCGTTCTCGTCGAAGCCGCTATAGCGAAGATTTTTGTAGCGTGGCACCAGGCCGCGCATGCCCGGCACCGACAGGCAGCCTTCCCAGCCCTCGTCTAGCTCGTTGCCGAGCGGCGTGAGAACCGGATTGACCAGCACCGTATCGGGCACCTCCTCCATCCCCGGATAACGCGGATTGCCCCGCACACCGAAGATCACCACGCGCAGGTTGACGCCGATCTGCGGCGCGGCGAGGCCGGCGCCGTTGAGGTGCGCCATGGTGTCGCGCATGTCCTGCAGCAGCTCGCGCAGCGCGGGCGTATTGAATTCGGTGATCTCTTCAGAGCGGCGCAAAAGGCGCGGATCGCCCATGCGCAATACTTCCCGGATCATTGCTTGCAGCACTCCTCGATGATGCGCCGCACCCGCCCCATCGCTTCCTCGAGCACGGCGCCGATCTTGTCGAGCGGCACGGCGCGCTGGCTGTCGCCGCGCCCGGCGGCATAGTTCGCCACCACCGCGATGGTCGCGTACTCGAGGCTGATCTCGCGCGCGAGCGCCGCCTCCGGCATGCCGGTCATGCCGACCAGTGTGGCCCCGTCGCGCGCGAGGCGCTCGATCTCGGCGGCGGTCTCCAGGCGCGGTCCTTGTGTCGCGGCGTATACCCCGCCGTCTACCACGCGCTCGGCGCAGTTGCCCGCGGCCTTGAGGATGCGCGCGCGCAGCGGCCGCGAATACGGCTCGGTGAAGTCGATGTGGTTCACCGGCGTGCCCTGCCCCTGGAAGTACGTCGAAGCGCGTCCCCACGTGTAGTCGATCACCTGGTGCGGCACCACGATCGCGCCAGGCGCGTGGTCGGCGATCGCGCCAACCGAGGCGACCGAGATCACCTCGGATGCGCCGGCGTCCTTCAGCGCCCAGAGGTTCGCGCGGTAGTTCACTTCGTGCGGCGCGATGGTGTGGCCGTAGCCGTGGCGCGCGAGGAACACCACGTCGCAGCCGCCGATGCGGCCGAAGGTGAGCGCGCCGGAAGGCTCGCCATAGGGCGTGCGCGAGACCTTGCGCCGTGTCACCTCCATGTTGCCGAGCTTCGAAAGCCCGCTGCCGCCGATGATCGCGAGCATCAAGATTCCCGCATGGCGCGGATCTCCGGCAAGTTGCGCCAGAACCCTTTGGCGTCCATGCCGTAGCCGAACACGAAGCGGTCCTCGATCTCGAGGCCGACGAAGTCCGCATGGATCGGCTTCTTCACTTTCAGCTTCTTCTCGACCAGCACCGCGCAGTGAAAGCTTTGCGCGCCGAGGCCGAGAAGCTGCTCGCGGATGGCGTCCATGGTCTGGCCGCCATCGAGGATGTCATCGAGCACGAGCACCGCGCGTCCGCGCACGCTCGCGGGCGGCTTGACGCGCCAGTCGACGTCGGCGCCGCGCGTCTGGGCGCCATAGCGCGAGGCGTGGATGTAATCGAGGTCGATCGGGAAGCGAAGAAGCGGCAGGATCTGCCCGGCGAAGATCACCGCGCCGCCCATCACCACGAGGACCACCGGGTAGCTCTTCGCGAGCTTCGTCGTGATCTCGCCGGCCACGCGCTGCACGGCCGCCTGCACCTCCTCGGCGCTCGCGATGGCATCGGAATCCTCGAGGAAGCGCCAGGCGCGCTCGACGTCGGTCATGCGCCCGAGTCTAGCGTGACTTCAAGTATCTCGCGAAAGCCTCGCCGACTTCGGGATGGCGCACGCCGAGCTCGATCGTCGCCTGCAGGTAGCCGAGCTTCGAGCCGCAGTCGAAGCGCCGCCCCGGCAGGCGCACGGCCAGCGCCTTTTCCTCCTTCAAGAGCGCGGAGATCGCGTCGGTGAGCTGTATCTCGCCGCCCGCGCCCGGCGTCACCTTGGCGAGCAGATCGAAGATGTGCGCGGTGAGCACGTAGCGGCCGATCACGGCGAGGTTCGACGGCGCGTCGGCGGGCTTCGGCTTCTCCACGATGCTGTGAATGCGCGCGGTGTCGCCCGTCATCTTGTCAATGGTCACGATGCCGTAGCTTTGCGTCTGGTCGCGCGGTACCTCCTCCACGCCCAGGAGCGAGCAGCCTTCCTTTTCGAAGATCTGTGCCATGCGCGCCATCGCCGGGGGCTCCGAGTCCATCAGGTCGTCGGCGAGCAGCACCGCGAACGGATCGTCGCCGACCACCGGCTGCGCGCAGAGCACTGCGTGCCCGAGGCCGAGCGGCTCGGCCTGGCGGATATAGATGCAGCGCACGCCTTCGGGGAGCACCTCGCGCACCTGGGCGAGGAGCGCCTCCTTGCCCTTGCGCTCGAGCTCGGTCTCGAGCTCGTAGGCCTTGTCGAAGTGGTCCTCGATCGCGCGCTTGTGCTTGCCGGTGACGAAGATCATGTCGGTGATGCCCGCCGCCGCGGCTTCCTCGACCGCGTACTGGATGAGCGGCTTGTCGACCACCGGCATCATCTCCTTCGGGCTCGCCTTCGTNACCGGCAGGAAGCGGCTGCCGAATCCGGCGACCGGGAAGACTGCTTTCTTGAGCCTGGGCATCACAATTCCTTGAGTAACTCGCGCAGTTGCTGCTCGTCGATCACCGGCACGCCGAGCGCGCGCGCCTTGTCCAGCTTGGAGCCGGCATCGGCGCCGGCCACCACGTAGTCGGTCTTCTTCGACACCGAGGCCGCCACTTTGTGGCCCCTCGCCTCCAGCGCCTCTCGGGCTTCGTCGCGCGTCAGGCCGGCAAGCGAGCCCGTCAGCACGAACGTTTTACCAGCATTCGCGGCCGGCCTCGGCGTCGCGGAAATCTTGACCTCGCGCGCGAGGCGGTCGATGACATCGCGATTGTGCGGCTCCTCCAGGAATTTCTGGATGCTGTCCATCAGCTCGGGGCCGATGCCTTCCAGCGGCACATCGCGCAGCGGCTCGGCGCGCTTCCTGCGGCCCGCATTGTCCTTGCGAATGGCTTCCTTGTCTGCCGCAAGCTTAGGCCAGTCGGCAGCGCGCAGCGCTTGCAGCATGCCGAACTCGCGCGCCAGGATCTTCGCCACCTCTTCGCCTACCCCGGGAATGCCGAGGGCATAAATGAAGCGATTGAGCTCCGCGCTGCGGGCGCCGTCGAGGCTGCGCTTCAGGTTCTCGGCGGATTTTTCCGCCATTCGCTCGAGGCTCGAGAGCGTCTCCACGCTCAGCCCATAAAGGTCCGCCGGATTGCGCACCAGCTCGCGCTCGACCAGCTGGTCCACGATCTTTTCGCCCAACCCTTCGATGTCCATCGCACGCCGGCCGGCGAAGTGCAGGAGCGTCTGCTTGCGCTGCGCCTTGCAATACAGGCCGCCGGTACAGCGCGTCGCCGCCTCGCCCGCGACGCGCACCACCGGCGAGCCGCATTCCGGGCAGCTCGTCGGCATCTCAAAACGGTCCTCGGCACGGCGTTGACCCGGCGTGCGCACACTGACGATCTCCGGAATCACGTCGCCTGCGCGCCGCACCACTACGGTATCGCCGACCCACACGTCCTTGCGGCGCAGCTCGTCCTCGTTGTGCAGCGTCGCGTTGGTAACCGTGACCCCGCCGACGAACACCGGCTTGAGGCGCGCGACGGGGGTGAGCGTGCCGGTGCGGCCGACCTGCACGCCGATGCCGAGCACTTCGGTGACCTCTTCCTGCGGCGGATATTTGTGCGCCACTGCCCAGCGTGGCTCGCGCGCCACAAATCCGAGGTCGCGCTGCGCATCGAGGTCATTCACCTTGTAGACCACGCCGTCGATGTCGAATGGCAGCCGTTCGCGCTCGGCCCGAACCCGCCCGTGATAGTCGATCAATCCATCGGCGCCTTTGACCACCTTTCGGTGCTGGTCCACGGGAAGGCCGAAGCGCTCGAGCGCGTCGAGCACGTCGCTGTGGGTCCGCATGCGCATGCCGCGCAGGACGCCGACGCCGTACGCATAGAAGGAGAGCGGCCGTCGCGCCGTGATCTTGGGATCGAGTTGGCGCACGGCGCCAGCGGCCGTGTTGCGCGGATTGATATACGGTTTCTCACCCGCCTCGAGCTGGCGCCGGTTCAGCTTCTCGAAGGCGGCGCGCATCATGAAGATCTCGCCGCGCACCTCGAGCACCGCGGGCGTCTCGCCCTTTAGGCGCAAAGGAACGCCGTGGATGGTGCGCACATTGGCGGTGACGTCCTCGCCGACCTCGCCATCGCCGCGCGTGGCGGCGCGCACCAGCTCGCCGGCTTCGTAGCGCAGGCTGATCGCGAGGCCGTCGAACTTGAGCTCGGCGCAGTATTCGACCGGTGGATCGTCGGCTTCGAGCCCCAGTTCTTTCCGGACGCGGGCATCGAACTTGGCGGCGCCGCTGTCCTCGGTGTCGGTCTCGGTGCGGATCGAGAGCATGGGGATCTCGTGCCGCACGGGCGCGAGCTCGCTCGCCGCGGCGCCGCCGACGCGCTGCGTGGGCGAGTCCGCAGACAGGAGCTCCGGATGCGCGCTCTCCAGCGCCTGCAGCTCGCGAAACAGGCGGTCATATTCGGCGTCGGTGATCTCCGGCGCATCCTCGGCGTAATAGAGGCGGTTGTGACGCTCGATCTCGCGGCGCAGCCGCTCGACCTCGGACCGCGGACTGCTCATG
>C688J18823_10000345_pt1 | contig 26626 bp, 23 predicted proteins | sample HopSoiMetagenom1_FD_18823 | JGI IMG/M metagenome (IMG submission 18823) | reverse complement strand
CCCGCCACGCCCGCAGCCGTGAAGGCCAGTTGCAGGTTGAGCTGGCGCAACTCGAATACATGCTGCCGCGGCTCGCCGGACGCGGCATTGAGATGTCGCAGCTCGGCGGCGGCATCGGCACGCGCGGTCCGGGTGAAACGCAGCTTGAGACTGACCGGCGCAAAATCTATCGGCGCATCCGCCACATCAAGCAACAGCTTGAGGACGTAAAGCGCATTCGCCGCCAGCAGCGGCAACGGCGTGAATCCGTTCCGCTCCCGACCGTGGCGCTGGTGGGCTATACCAACGCCGGCAAATCCACGCTGTTTAACGTCCTCACCGGCGCGGGCGTGCTTGAGTCCGCCAAAATGTTTGCCACGCTCGATCCCACAGTCCGCGGCGTCACGCTGCCCAGCAAGCGCAAAGTGCTGTTGTCAGACACCGTCGGATTTATCCGCAACCTGCCCACCACGCTGGTTTCGGCTTTTCGCGCCACGCTGGAAGAAGTCCAGCGCGCCGCCTTGCTGCTGCATGTGGCCGATGTCACCAGCGCTTCCGCCCATGACCAGCAGACCCAGGTGGAAAGCGTGCTGAAAGACCTTGAAGTCATGGACCGTCCGCAGATTCGCGTGATGAACAAGATTGACCTGGTGCCGCAGGCCCAGCGCCGCGAGTTCAAGAACACGGCAAACACCGTTTACATCTCGGCCCAGAAGCAGCTTGGCTTGGACGATCTGCTTTCCACCATTGACGACCACCTGAAGATTGACGCCATCGAGCACATGCGGATTCGCATTCCCCAGAGTGAAGGCAAGCTGCTGTCGCTGATTGAATCACGGGCGCACATCCTGAAGCGTTCGTATCGTGACAGCAAAGTGCAGATGGAGGTTGATGCCCCGGAATCGCTGGCGCGCGTGCTGCGGGAATATGTGGTGAGGCCCAGGAGTCGGTAATTTTTCTGAAATCCCGACCCAGAGCGTTCTTTGCGAAGGGAGGGATCCCTACCATCTGCTTTACTGAGTCTTACGACCCACTGCTTGTTCCTTGCGTGCCCCTGTGAATTTCACCCAATTTCGTGACTTTTTTCGCGTCAATTTTGCTTCTTTTTTGCACGTCGGCAATCCTAAGTCCTTGCCTTTCAGATGCCCCCGATGACCAGATGTCCCGATTTCCCGATCCCCCTGCCCCTCCCCCCTATGTAGACCCAATTTCACCCAAGGTCACCCAATGTCACCCAAGGATCGGCAGAGGGTTGCGGGGTTGCGATGCTCGTGTGGCACCGCCGCCCTCGGCGGTGGTTCGGCAGAGGGTCGCAACGCTTCACCAAGTACTAAGTACCAGTAACCAAGTACCGGCTCCGGCTAATTGCCATTTGCCAATTGCTTCTTGTCAAAGATCGAACCGCCGTCCCTTTCGAGGGACTCCACCCCTGAGGGCTGTTGGAGAATAGCGCATTCTTCAGGGCGATGCAATAGCGAAAGACGGTATTCTCTTTTTCATTGGGCTTTGTGGCACCGCATCCCTCGTGGTGCAAAACCTTACTTCCCCTTGATGGATCGTGGCAATCGCCCCCGCGTGCGAAATTATTGGCTTACATAACCGGGGACTTGTCCACACGCCCGTGTTTATCGAATTTCTTTTTTTGTTCAGGCTTGACATTGCCGACGAAAGCGTTAACCTAATTAAGTAAACATGATTGTCACCCCGTTTGCTCGGGAGTTAAAACGTCTTCGAGCCGAGCAGGGCTTGACCGTGCGAGAACTCAGTTCCCGCACAGGGAAGAGTGTTGGCTACATCGGAAAAATCGAAGTTAAGGGTGAGGTTCCAACTCCTGAGCTCGTCCAAAAGATCGCGACGATTTTCGGACAGGATCCACGGTTACTCCTTGAGCTTGCCCGTAAATCGCTGATCATGCAGGCACAACGACAGATCCACTCCAAGTATTCGATTCCGTTGGCGAGTGACGACGATCAGATTGACGATGAACCGGAGGAACCTATGGCGACCGTGGTAAGCCTGATCAACATGAAGGGTGGCGTCGGAAAAACGACGCTCACTATGCAGCTAGCGCACGCAGCGGATACGGCAGACATGAAAGTGCTTGCCATCGATCTCGATCCCCAATCCAATCTCAGCCAAGCATTAATGGGCACAAAGGACTATCTCTCGCATCTAAAGGGTAATAGTCCGACCGTGGTGCAGATTTTCGACGAGTATATTCCGGCAGGCGGCAACGCAAAGTCACCTCGGAAAATCGACATGGATAAACTCGTGCTGAAGAAAGTAGGATATTGGAACAGCACCACGCTCGATTTAATTCCAAGCAGATTAGAGCTTTCACGAAGTTTGAAAAATCCGACCGGGAAGGAGCGTCGTCTTGCCAAGGCGGTCGCGCAAGTTGCGGATCAATACGATTTAATCCTCATTGATTGTGCTCCCACGGAGTCAATCCTGACCGACGCTGCGTACTTTGCCAGTCGTTACCTGATTGTTCCAATCAAACCTGAATTTATGGCAACCATTGGCCTTCCGCTTTTGGCTCGTTCGATAAATGAATTTCAGCTCGAAAATGACGATCATGAAATTGAGATTGCTGGGATCGTGTTCAACCACTCTTCAACCTATACTTCCGGCCCAGAGGGCCAGCGTTCTATAAAAGAGGTTACGGACTTTGCCGCGGAACACGATTGGCATGTTTGTGAGAATCAAATGAAATACTCGGCTTCGTACGCGAAGGCTGCGCGTGAAGCAACGCCAATTGGCCGGACAAGTTACGTGCGTACCGAGGTAAGCAGTGGTTTCCAGAGATTGAAGGACGAGATTTTTGGCCTTGTGGGCCTGACACAGGTGACAGCTTGACAGATGATCTAATAAAACTCGAGGTGCGGCTCCTCCTTCTGCAACACGGGCGCAAGAAGGTCGTACAGGCGCTCGCTGCATTGGGAGAACAGACGCCAGAGCAGGTTGAAAACGAGCTGAGAGCAGCCGAAGAGCGCAAGCCTACTAAAAAACGGAAAGTCCTCTCGGTTTCCGAAGCCGTCGCTAATGCCGCGCGGGAACGCCCAGATGCTGCTGAGTTGTTGCAACTACTTGCCACGCGGTACGAAAACCGAACATTCTTGCCTCAGCTCAAGGATGCGCAGCGGTTTCTGGATCGCTCTGGTGCTCCCCGTAACAAATTGAAGTCTCGCAACGAAGCCGGTCGTTACGTTATTACGGCTTTGTGTCGCCTGAGCGTCGAGGAGCTTGGGCAATTAGCTGCAAGATCCGCCTCATCCAAAGGAGTCAGCGACTATGCGTTACTGGCGCGGGAAATCGTTGGAAAGCCGGGTAACAAGCAGGATTCAGCAAAGGCGGCAACTGAGGATTCGAACAAAGCCTTCAAGGTGACATTCACAGCCATCCGCGAAGGTGGTGGTTCTGATGTGACTGGTGTTCAAACACTTGTCGAATGCGGCGGCGAAAGATGGCGAAGCCGCCTCTATTCGCCCGGAGAGTTTGCAGAATTGATGCTTACAAGTCGCATTTTCCCTCCGGAAGAAGCAGACAATTTATTTCGTCGAGTGCGAGAGCAGGGGCAAATTACTGAGCGGAATGTGGCGCTCACCGAAAAGCAGATGCACTTTCTCGGGCTGCGTCACGCAGATTGAAGGCCCCGTTATGCTTTATCCTTGCGCGTCCTTATAGGGGTCTCGCAACTCCTGGGCCGACATCTCAACCACCTTGCCATCGCGCCAGATAGAGATCGGACGCCCATCGCGTATATGCGCTTCAATCACCTTCTCAACAGCCGCCTGTAGGCCATTTCAGCGCGTTCCCCATGGGGAGTTCGAGAATATTCGCCGGCGGTTTAGTCGTGTTTCCCATATTGCGCAACCAAAGCTTTGTATGTGTCTGGCTTCATCATAAGGCGGGGTGGCCATGCTTTCGCCCGGTGTTGGCGAAGCGTGTGAAGGAACCCGTGGCGCGAACACGACGACCCTCAGAAGGAGCACGTTACCGCGTCCATTTTCCCCGCGTCGTCTAGATATTGGCTGCACAATGTGAGAGGGGCTCTATTCGCAGGTGTTTGGGGTGGAAGCCCGGCCTTTATGGCGTGGTCCATTTTCCCCGCGTCGTCTGGATATTGGCCGCACAATATGAGAGGGGGGCTCTATTCGCAGGTGTTTGGGGTGGAAGCCCTGCCTTTATGGCGTGGTCCATTTTCCCCGCGTCGCCTAGATATTGGCCGCACAATATGAGAGGGGCTCTATTCGCAGGTGTTTGGGGTGGAAGCCCCGGCCTTTATGGCCGGGGTAAGCAATGTTTCCTCTTCAGATTTTGCGCTTTAGCGCTGGTGGGCGCGGGTCAAGATTTTCGCGGCGCTTTGCGGACGAGAAAGGGAAATCTTCCGGGTACGGCGTCAGGCCGGCGCGCACGGGATTATCAAAAATGTAATCGCGATGTTTCTCGTAATCTGCCGCATCGCGGATGCGATGGTTCGTAGGTTTGGGCTGCCAGACTTCGCTCAGTCCCAGTTCGCGCCGTGCTGCGGTTGCATACCCGCCTTTGATGTATTGCACGGCCTTCTCCAGCGGAATCCGATCCTCGGGTGTAATGATGAGATGAAAATGATCGGGCATGATTACGAACTCGTGGAGTTCGAATCTTCCTTCGCCGCGATAGAAATAGAGCGTGTCAATGAGCAGTTCGGCGGCGTCTGCATTCTTGAAAAATGCATGCCGTCTGTTCGTCACGGATGTGACGAAAAAAGTTCTTATCTCCTGAGGAGCATGGGCCATGTTTGATTGTTAACGAAAAACCGACCACCAGCGCTAAAGCGCTGGATTTTATCAGACGCCCTCACCCCGGCCATCCGGGGACCCCGGCAGACCCGCCTTTGGTCTGCTGGGGTGGCCTGCCGGGGCTTCCACCCAAAAAAGGGGGTCCAACGTCTTCCTTAATTTTTTTCGGAACGCACAAAATGGACCGAATGGGCCTTCATGCGAAAATGAAACCAGTCTGGAATAACGAGACAAAGCCAAGAGCTAATGGCTGCTAAAAGCTGATTTATGTCAGAAAAGCGACCTCTCCGGGAACCCGTGCGCGAGGAAGCGGGGCCCGCGCCCAAAAACTACATCACGCCCGCCGGGTGGCAGCGGCTGAAAGACGAGCATCGGTTCCTGCTGAGTCGCGAGCGTCCGGCGGTGGTGGAGGTGGTAGCGTGGGCTGCCAGCAACGGGGACCGCAGTGAAAACGCCGACTATCAGTACGGCAAGCGACGGTTACGCCAGATCGATTCACGGATTCGCTTTCTCTCGAAACGTATTGCCGCAGCCGTGGTCGTCGATCCCGCCGCTCCGCGGCCTACATCAGCCGCTACGCGCGTCTTCTTCGGCGCAACCGTCACCTACGAGGACGCCGCCGGCCTCGAACACGTCGTCTCTATCGTCGGCATTGACGAGGTGGACCTCGATCGCGGCTACATCAGCTGGCGCTCGCCTCTCGCGAATGCGCTCATGAAGGCCAGCGCCGGCGACAGCGTGGCCCTGCGCGCACCAGCAAAGACAGAGCATCTCGAGATCATCAGCGTCGAGTACGCGCCGATTCCGATGGATCCTTTCCGCGAACCGCCAGGAGCTCAGTCGACGCCCAAGGCTGAACGCTCCTAGACCAAAGACCAAGCCGCCGACTCTGCGCGTTCATCCCTCAAGTTCCTGCCACCCTGAGATCCCGGATTTACTGCTTCAGGTAACGCAGCGCTACGCATCCCTGACTTAAAAATCTTTGACTCAACAAGTTTTAATCGCAATTTCTCCGGCAGGCTTACCCCGTTCAACAACCGTCTGCCTTCTCCGGCCATGACTGGGCCAATGACAATACGAAATTCATCCACCAGGCCAAGCTCGATCAGTTGTGAAGGGAGATCTACGCCGCCGACTAAAATATTTTTGCCTTGTTCCTGTTTCAATTTAAGTATTTCGTCGCGCAGGTTCTCACGAACAATTCTCGTTTTTTTATCTTCAGCGCTGTCCAGCGTCCGTGAAAAAACAACTCTGTTGATGGAATCAAACACTCGCGCAAAGTCGTTCAACGCGTTTGTCATTGACTGGTTTCTTGCGACTTCAGGCCAGAAAGGGACCATCAATTCGTAGGTCTTGCGCCCATAGACGAGCAGGCCAGCTTCTCGCAGGACGCCTGTCCAATATTCATGGGTCTCTTCATCGGCGAACTGATTCGTGTGGTCGCAACAGCCGTCCAGAGTGATGTTGATTCCGAAGATTACATTTCTCATTTGATCTATTTTAAGTTCACTCCGGATGGGAGCCAGGCGGAAGAGTCCCGAATTGGAACGAACTTCATTCTGAAATGAATCAGCTTGTAGCGGGAGACAAAGCCAGGAGCTAAGAGCTAAAAGCAATTTTGGGACGCGAAAAGCATGCCAAAATTCAAAATGGGCCTGAGAGCAAGAAGCGGTGACGGTTTCCTTGCCCACAAGCCCATTCGATCCTGAATCGGATCGGAGGTGATATTTCCATTTTAGGCCACTCCAAGACGAAGTCAAGCGATCTGCCAACTCTTTTTATACTTACATAATCATCTTGATAACAGGGCTGCGCGTCTATCGGAAAACACTGTAAATAAAGGAGAAACCGCTCACGCCAGCTTTCAGGCGAATGCAGCAGAACGCGATCATCCCCGCGACAGTAGTAACTGGATGCCAATGATTGCCAGCAAAGTGCCAAACATCCTGCGCACGATCACCGCCACGTGCTGGGCCCCAACGCCCGCTAAAATAGACGCCCGCCGAAATATCCTCCGACGAGGAAGCCCAAAGCTATCAGCAGGCCGGCTTTCAGATCGACATTTCCTGCCTTGTAGTACTCCCAAAAGGCGAGCGCGCCGATTGGCGCCAGCAGCGCCGTCAGCGATGTTCCTTGGGCTTTGTGCTGGCTCATATGGAAAAGCGCATGCCGGAGTTGAAATCCTGCAGCGCTCTGATCGAAATGACAGGAGGAATGGGAGCAATCTTGAAGAACAATGGACGCGGGTGTAAAAAGGGTGCAAAAAAGAACGACGTAAACCCAAGTCCCGATTCGTGAGTTGTGGCTTTTGCGACACGCTGCTTGCGTTGACACTGCTGCGAAGCGGATGTTAAGTTAGAGAGTTTAGTAGTAACCCCGACCGCTTCTTTGTTCACTACAACTTAAAGATTAATTTTGCATGGACGCGATACTCAGGCAAATAGGCGAATTACTGGTTAATTCCATCCCCACGATCATCTCAATGCTGATCTTGTGGACAGCGTACACGTTCCTGGTGCATAACAAGCTGCGCCAGGTGCTTGCGCAGCGGCATGCCTTGACGGAAGGCGCCATGGAGAGGGCGCAGCAGGAGATCGCCACGGCCGAGAAGCGCACTGCCGAATACGAGCAGCGCATGCGTGAAGCGCGTTCACAGATTTATAAAGCGCAACAGGCAAACCGCCAGCGTGTAATGGATGAGCGCAACGCGGCATTGGCGGAAGCCCGCAAGAATGCCGGCGAAATGGTGAAGAAAGCCCGGACCGCGCTGGAAAAAGATACCGTCGGCGCAAAAGCGGATTTGGAGCAGCAGGCCAATGTCCTGGCCGACCAGGTGATCGCAACAGTCCTGAAACCGGCTGCAGCGGCAGGGGACCGGTAGAGATGAAAAGACTGGGCCAAAGATTACTGGGCAAAAGATTCTGGGTTTACGCAATCGCGCTGTTGCTGAGCGCGGCAATCACGACTGCGATGCCGCTGCGGGCCCAGGAAACTAAGAAGCCTGCGGGCGCTAGTACGGCAACTCAGGGTCAGGCACAGCCGGCGCATCCGTCTCCGAAACGCGAAGGTGAAGAACAGCTGGAAAACGGCGGCGAAGCGGATGCCATCCGCAATGCTCCCGCCGTCAAGTGGATCGCCCGCCATACCGGCCTGACTAAAGATCAGGCGTACTGGCTGTGCATCGGCCTGAATTTTGCGGTGATCTTTTTTGCCATGGCCGGCCTGCTGCGCAAAATACTTCCCGGCTACTTCAAGGGACGCACATCGACAATTCAAAAAGGCATTGAAGAAGCGCGCAAGATGAGTGAAGACGCGCGCCGCCGCCTGTCTGAAGTAGAAGGAAGACTTTCTCGCCTGGACGCCGATCTTGCCGCGATGCAACGCGAGGCCGACGAGAACGCCAAAGCCGAAGAGCAGCGCCTGCTGGCTGCCGGAGAAGAAGAGCGCCGCCGGATTGTTGCGTCCGCTGAGCAGGAAATTGAAATGGCCGCAAACTCCGCGCGACGCGAGTTGAAATCGTATGTCGGCGAGCTGGCCATAGAATTGGCGGAAAAGAAAATCCGCGTCAGCAGCGATACCGATGAAGCCCTGGTGCGCGCCTTTACCGCCCAGATGGGAAAGGACGGCAACTAGATGGCAGCAGTCCTGGGGCGATACGCACGCGCTTACGCTGAAGTGGCGATCAAGAATAAATTAAATGCGGAAAAAACAATCGCCGAATTTCAGCAGATGGCTGAGGTGGTGAACAGCAGCCGCGAACTGCGAAACGTGTTGCAGAATCCAGCCGTCAGCCGCGAGCAAAAACTCAAGCTGCTCGATTCCATCATCCAGCACACTGGCGCGAGCAAAATGCTAAGGAACTTTCTTGCCGTGCTCATTGATCACCGGCGCATCGGCAATATCGGCGACGTTCTGGAGCAATTCAAGCGGGAGTTGGACCGGCGGCTGGGAATTGCCGACGCAAAAGTGAGTTCGGTACGCGAACTTTCTTCGACGGAAAAGAAGTCGTTGGAGCAGCAATTGGCGATACTTACCGGCAAGACAGTCAGAGCAACATATTCTCAAGATTCCGGTCTGCTCGGCGGCGTATTGGTACGCGTGAGCAGCACGATCTATGACGGATCAGTGCAAGGCCGGCTACAGCGCATGCGGCAGGAACTGGCGACGGTCTGAAGGAAGTTTGGTAAATGAGTAATCCGGATTTGGTAAATGAGTAAATTGGTAATTGGGTAATTGAAAGTGCCGAAAGCTACGATTTCAATTACCAAATTACTAAATTACCCAATTACCAATTAACGACGCAGACTGGGATTACGACAAGGTATCTATGGCTCAAATCAAAGCAGACGAAATTACAAAGCTCATCCGCGAGCAGATTGAAAATTACGAATCCAAGGTCTCCGTGGACGAGGTGGGCACCATCATCTCCCTGGGTGACGGAATCGCCCGCATTCATGGGCTGGACAAGGTCATGGCCGGCGAACTGCTCCAGTTCGGGCATGGCGTGGCCGGACTGGCCATGAACCTGGAAGAAGACCAGGTAGGCGCGGTGCTGCTGGGCGAATTCACTGAAATCAAAGAAGGCGACGAAGTGAAGCGCACTGGCACCATCATGTCAGTCCCCGTGGGCGAAGGCATGATTGGCCGCGTGGTGAACGCACTGGGCCAGCCGATTGACGGCAAGGGGCCAATCGCCTCCAACAAGCAAATCGCAATTGAGCGCATTGCGCCGGGCGTGATTGATCGCCAGCCAGTGCGTGAGCCCATGGCGACTGGCATCAAGGCCATTGATTCGATGATCCCCGTTGGTCGCGGCCAGCGTGAGCTGATCATTGGCGACCGCCAGACCGGCAAGACCGCTGTCGCGCTGGATACGATCATCAACAGCAAGGGCAACAACCTGATTTGCATCTACAACGCTATCGGGCAGAAGCGTTCGTCGATTGCGCAGGTGGTGAAGGTGCTGGAAGATTACGGCGCCATGGAATACACGATCGTGGTGGCGGCTTCCGCCTCAGAGCCTGCGCCAATGCTTTATCTTGCGCCGTATGCGGCCTGCGCCATGGGCGAGTACTTCCGCGACAACGGCAAGCACGCGCTAGTGATCTATGACGATCTTTCGAAGCACGCGGCGGCCTATCGTGAAATTTCACTGCTTCTGCGCCGTCCACCGGGACGCGAAGCCTACCCTGGAGACGTGTTCTATCTTCACTCACGTCTGCTGGAGCGCGCGGCCAAAATGTCGGACAAGAAGGGCGGCGGTTCGCTTACAGCGCTCCCGGTCATTGAGACGCAGGCAGGCGACGTCTCTGCCTACATTCCAACCAACGTTATTTCCATTACAGACGGGCAGATTTTCCTTGAGACCGATTTGTTTAACTCCGGCGTGCGTCCGGCGGTGAACGTCGGTATATCGGTAAGCCGCGTGGGTGGCTCGGCGCAGATCAAGGCCATGCGGCAGGTAGCGGGAACGTTGAAGCTGGAACTGGCGCAGTATCGCGAGCTGGCAGCGTTCGCGCAGTTCGGCTCTGACCTGGACAAAGCCACGCAGGCGCAGCTCAATCGCGGCAAACGGCTCGTGGAAATCCTGAAGCAGGACCAATACCAGCCTCTGCCGTTCAGCAAGCAGATCATGATCATCTATGCCGGAACCAATGGCTTCCTTGACGATCTTGAAGTTGAGCAGGTGCGCCCGTTCTCTGAAGAGCTGAATAAATACGTTGAATCGATGAATCCCAAGCTGCTGGATACGATCATGCAGAAGAAGACGATTGACGACTCAATCAAAGCAGAAATCGAAAAGACGCTAAAGGAGTTCAAGCAGCGCTTTGTCGCAGAGAGGCAGTCGGAAAAAGTCGCAGCACGGGCTTAAACCATGGCGAACCTTTTAGACATCCGGCGGCGAATCCGCAGCGTGCGTAACACGCGGCAGATCACCAAGGCCATGCAGATGGTCTCTGCGGCCAAGCTGCGCCGCGCACAGGAACGTGCGCTGGCGACGCGTCCTTTCGGGCAGATGATCACCAACGTGCTGAAATCGCTGGTCGCCCGCGCCGATGTCTATGATCCCGCGACGGGCGAAGCGCTGCATCCATTGCTGGTGCGCCGCGAAGAGAAGACTGCGTTGCTGATTGTGGTGTCGGGGGAAAAAGGACTGGCTGGTGCGTTCAACTCCAATATCCTGAAGGCCGCGGCGAAATTTATTACTCTCAAGCAAGAGAAGAACATTGACATTGTGTCTCTGGGAAGGAAGTCCCGAGACTACTTCCGCCGGCGGTATCCGGTGGCTACAGAGAGCTCGGACAGCCGCAAAGGCGGCATACAGATCGTCGGCGAATACGTGGGACTGATGAACCGTACGCAATTGCACAGTGCGCAGGAAATCGCAAACAAGATCATTAAACTTTATACCGAAGGAAAGGTCGACTCGGTTTACATCGTTTATAACGAGTTTAAGTCAGTGATTGCGCAGCGGCTGGTAGTGGACGAGGTGCTTCCGATCCGCGCGATCGGCGAACAGAAGCACGCGATGACCGAGGAAGCCACGGAAGAACAGCTCAAACAGCGGCTGGAAGCGGCAAAGCATGCCGGCGCATCCGTCCGAGGCGCTGATACGTCGGAAATGGACAAGAAAGCCGCGGGCTTTGGTACGGCCGAAGTCGACTACATCTACGAGCAACCTCCGGCAGTGCTGTTCCGCGACCTGCTGCCGCGCTACGTTTACACGCAGCTGTTTCGCGCCATGCTGGAATCAGAGGCCGCGGAGCATGCCGCACGCATGACCGCCATGGATTCGGCCACCAGCAATGCTTCTGACATGATTGATTCGCTCACGCTGGCCATGAATCGTGCCCGGCAGGCGAAAATCACGAAAGAGATCATTGAGATTGTGAGCGGAGCTGCAGCGGCACAATAAAATTTGTAAATTTCAAATCTAAAATTTGAAATTTAAATTCGGACAAACCGAATTCAGGGATTTAAAGATTATGGCTACTCAAAATGTAGGCAAGGTTATACAGATCGCGGGTCCTGCGGTTGACGTGGAATTTTCAGAAGGCCACCTTCCGCCGATTTATCAGGCATTGCGCGTAACCAGTGAAGGCTTTAAGGTGCCGGACCCGATTGACGTGGTGCTGGAAGTGCAACAGCACCTGGGCGAAGGCCGCGTGCGCACGGTCGCAATGCAGGCCACTGACGGCATGGTGCGCGGCATGAACGCGCTCGATCTCGGCGGACCTATCTCTGTGCCGGTGGGCAAGGAGACGCTGGGCCGCGTGATGAACGTGATCGGCGAGCCGGTGGATCAGCTTGGTCCGGTGAAGGCGGCTAAGCGTCTGCCCATCCATCGCCCGGCGCCCGCGTTCGACGAGCAGGCGACCAAGGCGGAAATGTTTGAAACCGGCGTGAAAGTTATCGACCTGATCCAGCCGTTCCTGAAGGGCGGAAAGATTGGCCTGTTCGGCGGCGCTGGAGTAGGCAAGACGGTTGTGATCATGGAACTGATCAACAACGTGGCCAAGCACCATGGCGGCTACTCGGTTTTTGCCGGCGTGGGAGAGCGCACCCGCGAAGGCAACGATCTATGGCTGGAAATGACGGAGTCCGGCGTGATCAAGCCGGGCACCGCATCGGAATCCAAGGCCTCGCTTATTTACGGCCAGATGACCGAGCCGCCCGGAGCGCGCCTGCGCGTTGCTCTGACAGGGTTGACCGTGGCTGAGTATTTCCGTGACGAAGAAGGCGCGGACACGCTGCTCTTCATCGACAACATCTTCCGTTTCACGCAGGCTGGATCAGAAGTATCCGCGCTGCTGGGCCGCATGCCGTCCGCTGTGGGATACCAGCCAAACCTGGCGACCGAAATGGGCGAGCTGCAGGAGCGAATCACCTCGACCAAGCGCGGTTCGATCACCTCAGTGCAGGCGATTTACGTGCCCGCCGACGATCTTACCGATCCGGCGCCGGCGACGACTTTTGCCCACTTGGACGCGACCACGGTGCTTTCGCGTCCTCTGACGGCGATTGGAATTTACCCGGCGGTCGACCCGCTGGCTTCCACGTCGCGCATTCTCGATCCGCACATTGTGGGCCAGGAACATTACGACGTGGCGCAGGGCGTGAAGAGAATTCTGCAGCGTTATACAGACTTGCAGGACATCATCGCCATTCTGGGTATCGAAGAACTGAGCGAAGAAGATAAACTCACGGTTTCCCGCGCGCGCAAGGTGCAGAAGTTCCTGTCACAGCCGTTCTTTGTGGCTTCACAATTTACAGGCATGGAAGGCCGCTTTGTGAAGGTGGCGGACACGGTGCGCAGCTTCAAGGAAATCATCGAAGGCAAGCATGATGAAATTCCGGAGCAGGCGTTCTATATGAAGGGCGCGATTGAAGAAGTGCTGGAAGCAGCAGAGAAGATGAAGTCCGGAGCGGCAGCGTAAGAAAATGGCAGAGACCATTCAACTCGAGATCGTGACGCCGGAGCGGCTGGTGGTGAATGAGGCCGTCGAGTACATCGAGATCCCCGGCGAAACCGGGTATCTTGGCGTGCTGCCGGGCCATGCGCCGCTCATCACTGAGGTGGCTCCCGGCGAACTTACCTATCGTAATGGCAACCAGACAAAACGTCTGGCGGTGGCCTGGGGATTTGCCGAAGTGCTGCAAACCAAAGTCACGATTCTTGCTGAGTCCGCGGAGAAAGCTGAAGAGATAGATACAGCGCGCGCCGAGGCTGCGAAGAAGAAAGCTGAAGCCGAACTGCACAAGGCCGGGCTGGAAGGCAATGAGGAAGCGCAGGAAGCGTTGCAGCGAGCGCAAGCGCGGCTGGATGTTGCGGGCAAGAGGTAACCTACGCCGCTGATTTGTGCGGATGAACGCATCAGAGTAAAGATTTTACGCATAGAGGCAAAGCGCCAGCTTGCCTCTATTTTTCTTTGCGAGGAATCTTTCTATACGGATGTTCAAAGCTCAGATAAAAAAAGAGCCCTCGTTCTCCACTGGTTGGCCCCACGCCTACCGGCACTGAAATTCCCGGCACAATCTGCAGTCCGCTGGAAAAGTTATAAGCCCAGCGGATTCCCGGATTCACAAATACCTGGCTGCTCCATTGTGTCTGGTTGGCGTCAATCACCGATTCGCCGCGACTGAAAATCGTCTCCATGAATGCATTAAAACGCGGATGGATCGTCCATACCAGGCTGTGGCCCAGGTTGTAGGCATAAGTTGCGGCGGAGTTGCCTAATTCATCCTTGGAGTGTGGGGTGATGGTTGCGCCTGCGTTGAAGTGGGTAGTGAATTTCTTATTCAGGACAATGCTCATCGCCCAGTTGGTCTGCACGCCAACTCCGCCGGCGCCGCGTCCGGATTTGGGATCGCCTGAAGGAACAAGCAGGCTCAGGCGAGGAGCGACGGCAACCCTGGTATCGCCACTGCCTACCAGTTGGTAGCGGTAGTTCAGCGCGATATCACCGACGCCTGCGCCGGAACCGGGAAAGTCTCCGGAGTGCGTAGCCATGACCGTATAGCTGAGCTGATTTTTGGGCGCGATATCAACCGGCCATTCCTGGGTGAAGCTGTAAACCCAAGTCTTGCTCTGCCACAAACGCTCAAAGTTATTGATGTGTTGCACTACGCCATAGTCCTGGTTGTAAGACTCCTCGATCAGAAAGCTATTGTCCTGAATGCCGCTCTCATAAAGTTCAGCTTTCCAGTCATGGTAGTAGGGCTCGTTGGAAGGATGTTCAGGACCGGCTTTTTGCGCCCAGGCGGCGGTAACCAGATGAAAAAATAATATGAGAGCAACTGTCTTCCGCAAGTAGTAGTCTCCCTGCCCGCTCAATAAAGTTCGTCGCAATAAATTTAGCTGAATAACTGCGCTGCGAGAAATTTATTCCAACTTTATTCGTTGCTGCCACAGGAACAATGTGGCGGGTTCAGGCAGCCGGACGGTTGCTCTCGCGAGATCGGCCAAAGACCATCTGTTTTAGCTCCAGCGCGTTCTTTGCAGCGTAACCTGCCTGGTCATTATCAAAGTAAATATAGATGGCTTTCAACTTTACCGACCACTGTTCAATTTGCCGGGCCCATGCGCGCAGTTGTGCATGGCTATAGCTGCCCTGGTATTTTCCCGCTTCAGGCCCGTGAAGGCGGACATAAGCGAAGTCGGCCGTGATATCGAATGGCGAGTGGTAGCCGGCAAGCTGATAAATGCAGAAGGCTGCGTTGTAGCGCTCCAGCAGACGATTGACTTCCGGGGTCATCCAACTCAATTCACGAAACTCAAAGGTATAACGATGCTCGGGAGGCAGGATTTCCAGCAGTGCTTGCAGCCGCTCAAGATTTAATTTCCACTTTGGCGGAAGTTGAAAGAGAACCGGCCCAAGCTTTTTGCCCAGGTGCTCAGCGCGGGGAAGGATGTTATCGAGAGCGTTTTCCGGATCCTTTAGCTTTTTGTTGTGGGTAATGAAGCGGCTGGCCTTTACGGCAAAGACGAAATTTTTCGGCGTTGCGTCGCGCCAGCATTCGAACGCATCAATCGTCGGCAGCCGATAAAAGCTATTGTTCAATTCCAAAGTGTCAAAGTGACGGACATAATATTCCAACATCTTTGAAGCCGGTGTCTTTGCCGGATAAAACGTGCCGACCCAATGCTTATAGTGATAGCCGGAGGTGCCGATGCGAACGTCGCAGCTCATGCTGTTTAGTGCGATGAAGCTGCGTGCCGGAATGTTGCAGGAGAGTGGTCAGTAATCAGCACTCAGCATTCAGCCAAACCTATTTACCGCAAAGAACGCGAAGGACGCAAAGTAGGAAGGTAACTCCAGATTTTAATTCCTTTGCGCGCTTTGCGTCCTTTGCGGTTGAGTTTCCTGGTTGAGTGCTGCCGCTGACTCTGCCAAGAATCGGAGCACCTTAACCCTTTCGTGGCCCGTCATCCTGGGCGGTCACAAAAGTGGAACCGGAGTGCTCAAACATGTACTCGCGATTGCCGGATCAGCAGCAGCTCTCCTCTGATATTGGTTGGCATGAGAGTTGCTGCTGTATCGAGTACCCCTGGACTTCAAACTGAACGGAGAAAGTCCTGTATGAAAAAAGCGCTCTTTAGTCTTGCAACTCTTCTTCTCTCAACATTCCCACTTTCTTTACAACTTAGGGCTGATTCAGTCCTGACCACGATCAATGTCGGCAATGGCGGCCTGACTGGGATTGCAGCGAATCCCGCGACCAACAAAATTTATGCCGCCATCGATAATCAGGACAAGGCCGAGCTGGCGGTGATCGACGGAAAAACGCAGCAGGTCATCAAAAGGATCGCCACTGCGCCGTTCGCGATTGCGGTGGCCGTGAATCCGTTCACCAACCGGATTTACGCCAGCGGTTGCGGTTCGGCCTCCTGCGATATCTTTGTCATCGACGGAAAATCGGACACGCTGCTGACAAAGGTCCCGATCTCCAGCGGCAGTTTTCTTGGCATCCAGGGGCTGGCCGTGAATCCGGTCACCAATCTCATCTACGCTTCCGATGCCGACAACGGCCAGTACATCGTCATCGACGGAAAGACGAATAGCATTGTCACGATGGTCTCTGTCTTTAACCAGCCTGCCGGCATTGCCGTGAATCCGAAGACCAACCGCCTCTACGTTGTGGGCGGAGGGTTTCCCGGCGAGGTCCTGGTTTTCGATGGCGCTACCAACGCGTTGCTTGCGACAATACCCGAGGATTTCGGCGTGGAAAACATAGCAGTCAATTTCCATCTGAACCGCGCTTATGTCACCCAGACCTCTGAGTCATCCCTGGTTGTGGCGGACGGGGCGACGAACCAGAACATTACGCAGGTCCCAACAGGACAGTTTCCTGACGCAGTCGATGTGAACCTGCTCAACAACAAGGTCTACGTGGCCAATGGACAAGATTCAACCGTGACGATCATCGACGGCAATACCAACCAGGTGCTGCAGACGCTGGCGGTTCCGGCACGCCGTCCCACCGGAGTGGCGGTGGACCTGGCGAACGGTCTCACATACGTAACAGACTTTGGATCGAATAATGTAGTTGTGCTGCAACCAAAATAAGTTCGCTCTCCCGACGTTATAAAGGAGCAGAGACCTGTCCCTGCTCCTTTTTTGTTTTGCAGTGAAACCCATCACCTAAATTGCGCTAATTAAAATCCGCGGTGCCTACGCGCAATATAGTCCTTGTTTTTTTGCCGCGTTCGGTCTTAGCTTCTGCCGATGTCTGGTGCGCCCATGCGCCAAAGACTTTATTGCCAAAAGCGGTTATCGCAAGATAGTCCCCCAGGAAGTCGCCTTCAGCGTTGAATCCATCTGGATCCCATGTGTAATTCTGGAAGGTCTTGCCGTCGTCGATGGAGCGGGCCAGAGTCACTGTGGTTTGCTCGTTGTCCGTGCGACGATCATAGAAGATCAGGTTGACCGCGCCGCTTTGGGGGTCAACTGCCATCCATTGAAAGAACTGGTCTTTGCCGTTATGGATAGGATCGCTATTCACGCGCACAGGCGCGCTCCAGGTTTTGCCGTAGTCGCCCGACGACGAAACGAAAACATCCACATCGCCATTGCTGTAGTCACTCCATGCGACGTAGAGATTGCCGCCATGTTTCTTGTCATTCGTCCCACGCGGGTCCATGCCGATCTGGGGAAAGCCGTTGGAGCGCGAAACGCCTGTAATGCCGAAATAGCCGGGACCGGCCGGGATTATTCGGCGATCTTTGCTGAAGCTATTGCCGCCATCATGCGATGTGGCCATCATGATACCGTCACGGTCGTCCCAGATTGTGTATAGCGCGCCGTCAGGACCAACTACGCCATGAAAACCTTCCAGCGCGCCATTATCATCGCGCGGCAGACCGGGAACGCTGTTCAACTTGATGGGGCTTGACCACGTAAGCCCGCCATCGGTGGAGCGCGTAAACATGAGATCGCTTGCGGCGAGAGTAAAGTGTGTCCAGCCGATATAAAGATTTCCGGCGTGTGCGCCGTTGGTGTCTACCACGATCCAGGGTTTGTCCTCAAAGGGAATGTTGGGAGTAGATTCGTGGGAAATCACGGTGATAGCGTCGGGCTCCCAGTTCTGGCCGCCATCGAGTGAGCGACGGATAAAGATGCCGTTGCGAGTGGCGCCCTGTGCCCAATAGTTCGTCGAGCCAAGCTTGTCAAAAGCGATGTAACAAAGGATGGCATGGCCTGAAGCGTCATATGCGAGAGAGACGTCGCCTGAGACACGGTAATTTTTAGGCGCCGTGCCTTCGGCGATCTTCCATGTCTGGCCGCCGTCATGGGAATACGCGGCAGTCGCGGGCACTTGCCATGCAACCACGGCCTGCTGCGGATCTTTTGGATTCACAGCGATGGCAGGCTCGTTGAAATATCCGGGCGCAGGCGTCACATCGACAATGTGTGCCTTGGGAGCGGAAGGCAGTTGCTGTGCAAAAAGGCTGCCTGCATGAAGTGTAAGCAATAAGCAGAAGATTTTCATAAGTTTAAAATCGGAACACATTCTAAATGAAGCTTGTCTGCTGCTTACCGTCTCTCAGTGGCTCCGTCTTAAATATGATGACCTGATTCCCGCCGTGGAAAAGTTTTCCCAGTCGGTAAAGTCTTTTGGCGAAGTTGAAGTCGACGACCGAACCGTCTTCGGCACCGATGCAGGCCCGTTCATTCTCGTCGGTCTGCCGGGCATCAACATGGGCCAGGATTCGCCGGAATACAAACACCCACACCCGATCTGAGGGGTATCCCCTCCCGGGGTTATCTCAGATTGGCGTGTACCTGAGCGAACGCACGTCAATTGGCGTAGGGTTCAGAGGCTTTCCTCTGTAGTCCTTCGTGTCCTGTGTGGTAAGGGTTTGGTTAAACTGTTCAGAGGATTTCAAAGCGAAGGCAGCCCTTTGTCCCAGCCTACTTCTTCCTCAAACCTCTCCCTCAACTCCTTCGCCTTCACGCCCTGCTTTCTCAAATTTCTCAGGCTCAGCGCATCGTGCCTCTTCGCCAGGCGGACGTTGTTTTTATCGCGCAGCAGCGGGCAGTGAAAATAGGCCGGGATTGAATATCTCAGCGCGCGGATCAGCAGCAGTTGCCTTGCGGTGCTCTTCAGCAAGTCTGCGCCGCGAACGACTTCAGTGATCTGCATGGCGGCGTCATCGACAACCACGGCGAGTTGATAAGCGGGAATATCGTCGCGCCGCCACAGCAGAAAATCGGCAAAGTCGCGTCCGGCGACGAACTCCTGCCGTCCGAAATAGCCATCGTCAAACGAGATCGTCTCGCCGTCAGGGACTTTGAGTCGCCAGCTCACGCCTGCGGGCGAATCGTAATCTATTGCAGTGCCGATTTTTTCGCGGCAGGTGCCGGGATAGGGAAGTTCATCGTCAGCCACGGACTGGACCGCAGCCGCCCCCGGCTGCGTGTTTGAATCAGATGTTTCTTCGATCGCAGGCGAGGGCGCCTGCGGTCCACAATCATTGAGATGGTGAAACGCCGCTCCATGCAATGGTTCCTCGTGCGGTGCAGAGAGTGCCCGCTCCAAATCTTTGCGTGAACACGTACATGGATAGATCAATCCGGTGTCACGCAGTTTGCGCCATGCTTCGAGATAAAAACTGCGGCGTTCGCTTTGCGAGTACGGCCCAAAGCTTCCCAGTTCAGATGCTGCATGGGTAACGCCACCGCCGCGGCCCACGCCTTCATTGGCACCGCCACTCGCGTCTGGCCCTTCGTCCCAATCCAGCCCCAGCCAGTGCAGGTCTTCATACATCGCCTGAACGAACTCCGGCTTGCATCGCTGATAGTCGAGATCTTCATTGCGGAAGATAAGTTTGCCGTGCGCGGCGCGGGCGCGCTGCCACGCCACCCAGAATGTGCGCGCGTGTCCCAGGTGTAGATATCCGGTGGGTGAGGGCGCAAGCCGACCGCGATAAGAAGAGCTTTTAGCCATTAGCGTTCAGTGATTAGCCATTAGCCTCTCTGTTTTAGGCTTAAGTAATTTCGGCTGAAGGCCAAAGCTCAGGGAGAATGTCTGAAAGCCTGGCTCCCAACCTTTAGAAATGCATGTTGGCAGCTAAAACACAATGGCTAAATGCTAATTACTAATGGCTCCTTGCTACTTCGGCCGGATGACGACGAGGTTCGGCGGCGCGGGAGAACCGTCGGCTTTCTTGAACGTCATCGGGATCTGGACCTCGTCAGCGTTGGTGTTCAGGTTGATTCGGTCCACCGTATTTGTTCCCGCGACGCCAACCCACAGGGTAGCGCCATCGGGAGTCAGGCTGCCGTTCAACGCTTCAGTCGCCCCGGCAGGCAGGGGAACCGAGCCAACGGTATTTCCATTCAGTAGCGTAAGCACCTTGTTAATGCCTGCGGGCATAACCGCGATATTTAAGCCGGACGAACCCACCAGCAGCTGGTTGGCTGTGAACGCGCCAATGCCGAAATCGAAAAAGTTATTGGTGTAATTGACAATACCGGGACAATTCGCCGGAGTGATCGTAGTTGGCGGCGTCAGGTTGGCGACGTTGGCGCTTTCAACATCAATACCCGGGGAATCCACTGCCACAAACATGTTGGAATCGCGCACGGATTGCACGAACTGTATGTTGCTGGAATTTGTTGGCGGCGTGGTGGATTGTACAGCGTTGTTGCATGTAGCAATCGCTTGCAGACCTGCGGAGTTAGCTACGTACACAAACGGGCCGGAAGGCAGTTGGGTCACGTCCCTGTTTACCCCGCCAAGGCTTATCGTCTGTGCTGAAAGGAATGGGGAGAGCACGTAAACATTGCCATTGCTCGCGGCCACGTATGCTCGGAAACCGTCGTCATCGAAATTGGCGGCCACTGCTCCGGTCAAAATCAAAGTCGTGATCGTATTGTTGTTCTTGTCGAAAAGCCAGACGCGCTGCTCAGAAGGGAATGGATCGATCGGATTGCCGGTGGAGGAATCGATGGCGGCATTGGAAACAATCACCTGATTTCCATCGGCCGAAACTGCCAGCACTTTGCCGATCGGTATGGGTGAAATTAGTTGTACGACGTTCGTTGCAGTATTTAATGTAGCCAGCCCATTGTTGGTCCCGATGTAACCGGTTGCACCCGAGCGGTCAAACAACAGCGAGTTGGGGAATCCAGGAAGGAAGATCGGCGTCCCTGCCACAGGCGGGGTTTTGCTGGCATCAATCGGGATCAACGGAATGCTGGAGCCTGGCACATTAGGAAAGGTGCTGGTGGCATAAACGGTGGTGGTGTTGGGACTGGTTCCGGCCACAAAGATGCTGAACAAGTTGCTGTAGATAGGCGTGTTGATTCCTATCCCGCAACTGGGCGGGGCGCACACGGCCTGAAGACCGGCGCCGCCAGGGGACTGCGCTGTCACTGTGGTTCCTGCGATTGTGGCTACCGTACTGTTGTTGCTGAGAATTGTTACCGGCGCGTTGGGTGTTACGGCCCCCAGTTCGTCCACCATATCAACCTGGACTATCTTTGTGTCCGAAATTTTCATGGTTATGGCTTCAGTAGGGACTCCCGCTGGGTCTCCATTAATATGCAGCTCAAGGTGGACCGGCATGCACGACTTGATGAAAACCGCAGGTGACGTTGTTGAACCTACGCTGGCAACTACGGCGGTTATTCCGGGTGTGCGGGCCGTCGCCAATCCGTTTGCGTCTACTGAAACCACGTTGGCCGCCGATGCCGACCAGCTGAAATTGCCTATCTGGCTGGTGATTTCCGTGGTGTTGTGGAATGCGTGCGCAGTGAACTGGTGCGTCTGCGTAGTTGAGAAGCAAGGTTGTGTTACCGGATCAACACTGACTGAAGTGATTGAAGGATGCACGGCCACGGTAACTGGGCCACTAGTCACGCCGGCAGCGGTAGCTGTGATGATTGCTGTCCCGCTGATGGGATTTCCCGTGGCGTCAGAACCGTTGCAGACCACAAATGCGGAATCCCAGACTCCCGCGCAAACATTGCCTTGTGGAGAAACGGTGGCGATGCTGGTATTGGTGGAATTGAAGGTAAATGTGGTGCTAACGACACTGTTGGCCGAATTTACCGCAGATACGCTGACCGCGACCACGTTCCCGGCCACCATGGAAAGCGAGGCAGGCGCCAATTTGACCGCGGCTACCGTATTATTGGCCGATTTCGAGCCGCCGCAACCCGCCATCAGCGAGACAAACAGGACAATGAAGGCCATTCCGGTAAAAAGCGGGCAGCGTGCGTTCTTTCCCTGGATCTTGAGAGACACTTGATTGCGCATAATATAGAAGAGAGTTCAGTGTAGATTCTTGCGGGGATTTCTTCAACACCACGGCCAAATTCGGCGCAGGTTTTAGCGATCTTACGCGAAAATCGCGCTGTTCCAGACCAAGCCGGTGTTTCAGGGCGTTCTACCGAAAAACCTTGATTCGAGCTTGTTGCAGAACGAATCTAAACGAACAAGCCTTCAGTTTACTTGGATGATTCCATGTGCCTTTGTCCCGATTTGCCGGGTGGGCCGTGTTGACGAATTCGGGTTCCAGTTGCTATATTTATAAGGTTCCGCGAGTACAATTTAGCTTGACTGTAGTGAGCTGTAACGTGTTTTTTGCCCGATAGCAGGGCATGCCTCGCTGAAATGGTTCGCGCTACCTTCCCACGGAAGGGTATGCGGGCCAGGAGAACGAAACGGAGTGCCCCCGATCAGGCTCGGCGCCACCGTCGTTTCTCAACCACAGATAGGGTACTTCAACATTCTCCGCCGATGAGGCGGATTTATGGCTGCATGCACCGCAGCCAGTCTCGCATCGCGGGATCCTAAGCAGGCAGGACGCGCACGTGTGCGCGGCCATTTGTCTGCAAAAAGAGCAAAAGTTTTAGTAGCAACAGGGCAAAGCAGCGCAGTTGCGGAGCCCTTGAATAAAAGAAGGAAATAACTTTGCCGACATTCAATCAGCTGGTTCGAAAAGGCAGGACGGCGCCGAATTACAAGACGGCCAGCCCGGCCCTGCAGTCTTCGCCGCAGCGTCGTGGCGTATGTACGCGTGTGTACACGCAAACGCCCAAAAAGCCGAATTCCGCGCTGCGTAAAGTTGCTCGTGTGCGCCTGACAAATGGGATTGAAGTTACCACGTACATCCCCGGCGTCGGCCACAACCTGCAGGAGCACTCGATTGTGCTGATCCGCGGAGGCCGCGTAAAGGATCTTCCCGGCGTGCGCTATCACGTTGTTCGTGGAACGCTGGATGCCACCGGAGTGGCCAACCGCAAGCAGGGACGCTCGAAATACGGAGCAAAGAGACCGAAATGATCGCGTTTTTGCGGGCGTGAGCGAGGCATGGCCGAGCGTGAGTCCGCAGCGATCATCCTGAGCGCAAAGCGCGAAGGATCTAAAGAGAATTTTGTGAGCGGCAATGCCGCCGAGGTTTAAGGAAAAAAGCTATGCCACGTAAAGGACATGTTCCAAAGCGCGACCCGGTCGCGGACCCGATTTACAGTTCAACGCTGGTGACCAAGTTCGTGAACGCCATGATGTGGGGCGGCAAGAAATCCACCGCGCAGGGAATTTTCTATCAGTGCATGGAAAACCTGCAGGCCAAGGGCGGCGACGAGGCCCTGAAGCTGTTCAAGAAGGCCGTGGAAAACGCCAAGCCCATGCTGGAAGTGAAGACCCGCCGCGTCGGCGGAGCCAACTACCAGGTGCCGGTGGAAGTGAACCCGGACCGGCGCACATCGCTGGCCATCCGCTGGATCGTGAGCTACGCGCGTGAACGCGGCGAAAAAGGCATGGTGGACAAGCTTTCGAACGAATTGCTGGATGCGGCCAATGGTCGCGGCGCCGCGATCAAGAAAAAAGAAGACGTGCACCGTATGGCGGAAGCCAACAAGGCGTTCGCACATTATCGTTGGTAAGCAGCAGCTAGCAATTGGCAACCTGCAATTAGCCGCGCATTTCGCGGATGGCGGTTTTGGCTAGAGGCTAAGAGCCAAAGGTCTAAACATAACGAGATCGCTTAAGGATTTAGGAACACACAGTGCCCAGACAAGCACCATTAGAACGTTGCCGCAACATCGGGATCATGGCCCACATTGATGCCGGCAAGACAACTACGACTGAACGTGTCCTGTTCTATACGGGCATCACGCACCGCATTGGCGAAGTGCATGAAGGCACCGCCACCATGGATTGGATGGAGCAGGAGCAGGAGCGCGGCATTACGATTACCTCCGCTGCCACCACCTGCACCTGGCGCGACATCCGCATCAATATTATTGATACCCCCGGCCACGTGGATTTTACCGCTGAAGTGGAACGCTCGCTGCGCGTTCTGGACGGCGCTGTAGCGGTATTTGATGCCGTGCATGGCGTCGAACCGCAGTCGGAAACCGTATGGCGCCAGGCCGATAAATACGGCGTTCCCCGCATTTGCTTCATCAACAAAATGGACAAGATGGGCGCTGATTTTGAGCACGCTGTCGATACTATCCGCAAGCGCCTCAACGCCCGCCCCGTAGCGATTCAAATTCCCATTGGACAAGAAGCAGCTTTTAAAGGCGTCGTCGACCTGGTCGACATGAAGGCCATTTACTGGCGCGATGAGACCCTAGGCGCCAAGTACGAAGTGGAAGAAATTCCCGCCGAGCTGAAAAAGAAAGCCGAAGCATTCCACGCGCAGCTGGTCGAGTCCGTCGCCGAGAATGACGACGAAATGCTGCACAAATTTCTGGAAGGCGAGAGCATCAGCGCCGACGAACTCCGCGCATCGCTGCGCAAGAGCGTCATCAGTCTCAAGCTGTTCCCGGTGCTCTGCGGAACGGCGTTCAAGAACAAAGGCGTGCAGACCCTGCTGGACGCGGTAGTCGATTATCTGCCTTCGCCACTGGATATCCCCGCCACGCGTGGTCACGATCCCGATCATCCGGAAAAAGTTTTGGAGCGCAAGCCGGCAGACAATGAACCTTTCTCCGGGCTGGCATTCAAGATCATGGCTGATTCATTTGTCGGCCAGTTGGTGTTCGTACGCGTGTACTCCGGCCAGTTAAAGACCGGTGACAGCGTTCTGAACACCACCAAAGGCAAGTCTGAGCGCATTGGCCGCCTGCTGAAAATGCACGCCAACAAGCGCGAAGAGATCAGTGAAATTTATGCCGGTGATATTTGCGCTTGCGTGGGCCTGAAGAACGTCACCACCGGTGACACCATCTGCTCGGAAAAAGCGCCGATCCTGCTGGAGTCAATTACGTTTGCCGCGCCGGTCATCTCGGTTGCCGTTGAGCCAAAGACCAAGAGCGACCAGGAAAAGATGGGCGTCGCCCTGAGCCGTCTGGCGCAGGAAGATCCCACATTCAAGGTTGCCACTGATCCGGATTCAGGCCAAACCATCATCAGCGGCATGGGCGAGCTACACCTGGAAATCATCATTGACCGCATGATGCGCGAATACAAAGTGGAAGCCAATGTGGGTAAACCGCAGGTGGCATACCGTGAAACCATCCGCAAGGAATCGCAGGCGGAAGGCAAGTACATCCGGCAGACCGGCGGATCCGGACACTACGGCCACGTCAAGCTGCGCATTGGGCCCAATGAAATGGGCAAAGGGTTTGAATTTATCAATGAGATCAAGAGCGGTTCGGTGCCCCGTGAGTTCTTCAAGCCGATTGAACAGGGCGTGAAGCAGGCCATGGAAGGCGGTGTTCTGGCCGGCTATGAAATGGTGGACATCAAGGTCACGCTCTATGACGGCAGCTATCACGAAGTAGATTCCGACGAAATGGCGTTCAAGATCGCGGCTTCCATGGGCTTCAAGGAAGCGGCGCGCAAGGCCTCACCGGTGCTGCTGGAGCCGATCATGTCAGTCGAAGTTGTCGTGCCGGAAGACTTTATGGGCGTCATCATCGGCGACCTGAATTCACGCCGTGGACGCATTGAAGGCATTGAGCACCGCGCCGGTTCGCAGGTGATCAAGTCGCTGGTGCCGCTGGCTGAAATGTTTGGCTATGCCACCAACATGCGCTCGAACACCCAGGGACGCGCGACCTTCTCTATGCACTTTGCGCACTATGATGAAGCGCCGCGCGCGGTGACGGAAGAGATTGTCGCCAAGGTGCAGGGCAAGCCGGCTGCAAGATAATGGCGCAGGCAGGCGAGTACGTGATCGTCTGGGAATTTCGAGCACGGCAGGCAAGGAACGAAGAGTTTGTTCAGAAGTACGGGCCTGAGGGAGCATGGGCGCGTTTCTTCCGTGGTTCCGCAGGCTACATCCGAACGGAGCTGGTAAGAGATGTTGCTGTTGATTTTCGCTATCTCACGCTGGATTACTGGAAGTCGGAAGAAGAGTTCAAGCGCTTCCGCGAGCAGAACCTGGCCGAGTATGAGCGGCTGGACAAAGAATTTGAAGGCTTAACGGAATCAGAGACGCGTTTGGGCGCGTTCTGGTCCGGCAAAGATTAAAAAGAAGGTCGAAAGATCTTTAGGTTCGAATCATTAGTCGCAAAAAATGCGGCTAGAAGCTAAGAGCTAAAGGCTAGAGGCTAAAAAACATGGCAAAAGAAAAATTTGATCGCAGCAAACCGCACGTAAACGTAGGCACGATTGGTCACATTGATCACGGGAAGACGACGTTAACGGCGGCGATCACCAAGGTGTTGTCGAAGCACAATCCGAAGATCAAGTTTCGCGATTTTGCTTCGATCGATAATGCTCCAGAAGAGCGCGAGCGCGGTATCACCATCGCCACGGCGCACGTGGAATACGAGACGCCGAACCGGCACTATGCCCACGTTGATTGCCCGGGCCACGCCGACTACATCAAGAACATGATTACCGGCGCAGCCCAGATGGATGGCGCAATTCTCGTTGTCGCCGCTACTGATGGCCCG
>C688J18823_10000344_pt1 | contig 26686 bp, 21 predicted proteins | sample HopSoiMetagenom1_FD_18823 | JGI IMG/M metagenome (IMG submission 18823) | reverse complement strand
AAACACATTGTATGTACATCGCCTACCATTCAATTGGATGGTACCGGATCAACAGGAAGCCCATATACCTATAATTGGGTTCCTGCATCAGGAATATCTTCTGGTGGTAACACGTTAACACCATTGGTAAAGGACGCAACAACCTATACCCTTACAGTTACCAATTCAGTTACGGGTTGTTTTGTAACCGATACCGTGCTGGTTATAAAAGATCCAGTGCCTATTGCATCCTTTACAGCTAAACCAACACAAGGAGAGGCACCATTGACTGTTAACTTCACTAATTCGAGCAGTGGATCCAACACTTACTTATGGGATTTTAATGACAATAGCACTTCTACTGATAAAGATCCGGCTCCGCATGTATTTGTAAATGCAGGTGATTATACAGTAAAATTAACTGTTTCAGACAATGGATCATGTCCAAGTACTACAAGCATTTTAATAAAAGTATATGAGAAATTAGTGTACGTTCTTCCAAATGTATTTACACCAAATGATGATGGAACCAATGATTTATATACCATTAAATCAACAGGTATTGAAGCATTACATGGTGAAATTTTTGACAGATGGGGACTTAAGTTATTTGCATGGGATCAGAAAAATGATGGATGGGATGGTCGTTCACCAAGTGGTTCAGCTGTTCCCTCAGGTACATATTTCTTTATTCTTAAGATAACACCACAAGATAAGAATGTGGCACCTTTCATTGAAAAGGGCCAAGTGACGCTGATTCGGTAAAACATTTATAAAATAGAAGGGGATACCACAAGTAGTTTATTAACTACTTGTGGTATTTTTTTGCTGAAAAGTTGTTAAAATTTAGCAACCTTGTGCAACCTTTATTTAAAAAAGATTATCCTTATATTTAGAATATATTATCATACTTGTATGAAATGAATTCAAATAACAAGTAAACACACGCTGATAAATGAAAAAATTAATTACTCGTCTTGCTCTAGCGCTACTCATCATTGGCAGTTTACAATCATTTGCGCAATGCGATGCCGCAATAAAGTTAGACAATGTCAAAGATTTTTGTTCTGGACAAAAAGCATATAACAACAATGCTTCTAATTTTACATCGGCTACGAATTTGGGGGATTGTTATCCGACAGCCAATCTGAAAAATGAAGTCTGGTTTAAGTTTACCGCAATCGGATCAGAGGTGTCTTTTACTATTAAAACCAATGGAGCAGATGGAACTATTAAAAATCCGAATCTTACACTTCATGATGCCTGCACTGGTTCTCCTTTAGCGTGTACCAAAGGAACAACAGCAGATAAAGATGTGCTTTATCAAAGTGGCTTAACAACAGGAAAAGAATATTACATCCGCGTAATTACTACTGCTGGCGATGCAGGAACATTCACCATTTGTATTGATAATAAAACTCCACCGCCAAATCCTCAGGCAGATTGTGACAAAGCTGTAAAATTATGTGATAAAAATCCGGTTCACCTTACTGGTTTATCTGGGTTTGGAAATAAAAAGGATGAGATTTCAGCTTTTGAAAATTCTTGTTTAGTAGCTGGGCAAGCCGAGACCAATAATTGCTGGTATTACTGGAAATGTAGTAAATCTGGTACATTAGAGTTTAATATTCTTCCTAATGATGGTAAAAGCGATATGGACTTTATTGTGTATAGTATGAAAGATCCAAACGCTAAGGATGTTTGTAATCCAGATCCTGCATTTAATTCTACCAGAAAGGTAGAACGTTGCAGTGCAACAAGTTGTGTAGGTTCCACGGGAGCGACAGGACTAAAGACCGGGGCTAATGATGTTACAGAACCCGGTGGTTGTAATACTCCACCAAATAACGATGGTTACTTAAAACCATTGGATATGGTTGCTGGTACGATATACGTGCTATACATAAACAATGCAAATTCAGCAGAAGGATTTTCAATTGATTTTGGAGGAACAGGTGAGTTTGAAGGACCAACTGCAAAAATTCATGCTGATAAGGTAACCATCTGTGAAGGTAACAGCATAAAATTTGATAAATCAACAACCAGTGGTTATGATCCTGGTATGATAGAATGGATATTTACAGGTGGAAGTCCTGCTACTGGAACCGGTGATGGTCCATTTACAGTAACATACGATAAACCTGGAACTTATGTAGCAATATTAAAATCAACCGGTGGAAAATGTGTGCAAACAGATTACGTAAACATTACAGTAAATGAAGGTGCAACTGTATCCGTTGATCCACAGGAAGTTTGTGAAGGTGGAGAGGTTACTCTTATAGCTAAACCTAGCGTAACAGGAGGAACATACCTTTGGTCAACCGGCGATAAAACCGCATCCATCAAAGTTTCCCCTACAACCGGTCAGACCTATACCGTTACCTATTCATTAGCAGGTTGTGATGCGGAAGGACAAGGGGTAGTTACCGTAAACAAAAAACCGGAAGTGACTGTTAACAGCGAAAACATTTGTCCTGGAAGTAGTGTTGATTTAAAGGCTACATTAAAAGAAACTGTTGGAAAATATACATTTGACTGGTCAAGCGGCGAAAAAACACAAACAATAACAGTATCCCCAACCGTTAAAACAACTTATACTGTAACCGTAAAAAGTGAAGAAGGTTGTATTGGTACAGCCACAGGTACAGTAGATATCAATGGGAAATTAGTTGTCAAGCTTGTTGATACTACGATCTGTAAAGATGGTACTGCTCAACTTCTTGCCAAACCAAATGGTCCTGGATATACCTATAAATGGACAGCTTCAAACGCTACGGTAATTAGTGATCCAGCTATTTACAACCCAACAGCTGTTGTAAGCGCAACGACTACATTTACAGTTGAAATTGTGAGTGATAAAGGATGTTCCGGTGATGGCTCCATGACGGTTTCTGTTGATCCGGGTTTAACTGCTTCTTTAACACCATCACCTGTTTCTTGTAGTGTCTGTGATGGAAAGATTACTGCGAATATTTCCGGCGGCACATCACCATACTCCTATAGTTGGTCAGGTGGATGCACAGCAGCCGTATGTTCAAATTTGTGTGCAGGTTCTTATACCGTAACTGTTAAAGATAAAATAGGATGTATTATTAAAGCAGACACCTCATTGGTAGCACCTGCGAATATTACGTTACAAACTTCCAGTGTACAAAGCATCTGCGGACAATCCAATGGCAGTGCAACAGTTATTGCTTCTGCTGGAAGTGGTGGTTTTAAATATGAATGGAATGATAAAGACAAACAAACAACAACGACTGCTACTAATTTGCCTGCAGGAAAATATTGTGTGACCGTAACAGATCTTAATAATTGTAAACAAGTAGCCTGTGTAGATATCGTTGATAAACCTGGTTTCACTGCATCTGTAACCTCTGTTACAAAAGCATCGTGCTATGGTGTTTGCGATGGTACTGCTGAAGTTGCCGTTAGTGGTGCTGTTGCACCAGTAACATATTCATGGAATACAACTCCCGGAGCACAAACAAATTCTAAAGCAACCGGCTTATGTGCCGGAGATTATATAGTGACAATTAAAGATGGTGTTGGTTGTCAGGCTAAATTAAATGTTCAGATCATTCAGCCTCCTCGTGTTTATTTAGATCCTTTACCTCTTGTGAAATTGTGTATCGGAAGTAGCGCAACTTTAAATGTTGTTCCACATGGTGGAGATGGAAACTACAGATTTAGCTGGTTACCTGAATTACAAGATACAATTAATCCTGTAATCGTATCGCCAATTGTAAGTACAGATTATCATGTAACAGTAAAAGATAGCAAAGGTTGTACATCAGATCCTTTGACAATAAAAGTGAATGTGAATCCTCCATTGAAAGTAAAAGTATCTGGTAAAACTAAGTTATGCTTGGGCGATACCACAAAATTAACTGCGGTCGGATCTGGTGGAAATGATGGACCATATACGTATACGTGGGCTCCTGCTGTTTCAGCGATTGCAAGTTCGGTAACAGTTAAACCAACTGTATCAATGACCTACACTGTAACTGTTAAAGATGAATGCGGAACACCGGCTGCAACAGATACCATTCATGTAATTGTAAATGCAATACCTCAAATTAAATTTGCAGGAGATACATTGCAAAAGTGTAACCCGCTTATTGTTAATTTTACAGATAGTACAAAGGTTACCCCAGGAGCTATAGCAAGCTGGAAATGGGATTTTGGAGATGGAACAGGTTCCGAGTCAAGAGATCCAAAACATACTTTTTCAGCTATAGGAACGAAAACGACTTTGTTTTCTGTAACGTTGACGGTAAAATCAGACAACGGTTGTAGTTCTTCTATTACAAAGAAAGATTATATTCGTGTATTCCCTGTACCTGTAGCAAACTTTGAAGTACCTGTATCCACAAGTATTGTAAACCCAACGGTTCATTTTATTAATACATCAATCGGTTCTACCACATGGGCTTGGAATTTTGGTGATTCACTTTCAACACCAGCTAATAACATAAGCTCTATATTCAGTCCGGATCATATTTATTCAGAAGTGGGTGAATATTGTGTAAAATTGGTTGTGAAAAATTATGGAGGTTGTACGGATAGCACTACACGTTGCATAAAAATTGACCCTAAGTTTGTGCTGTATATTCCCAATGCCTTTACACCAAATGCAGATGGTGATAATGATATGTTCTTTGCAAAAGGCGAGTATATCAATGAATTTGAGATGCGCATATTTGACAGATGGGGAAATATGATTTTCTACTCAGACTCTATGAGCAAGGGTTGGAACGGTAAAATGAATAACAACGGAGAATTGTGTGAGGAGGATGTATATGTATATCAGGTTCGCATAAAAGACATTTTGAACAAGACACATAAATATGTAGGGAAAGTAACCTTAATAAAAGGTAGATAAAATAAAGAAAATATTTAGTTAATTCATTGATTTGTATTACTTTTGCGGGCGATAATTCTGGAAGCACAGAGTTATAAAATATTAGGGGTGAACCCGAAATTTTTTCGCAAACAAAATGATTACAAATTTAAAATGATTAACAATAATGAAACTTTTTTTTACATCCCTGGTATTGTTTTTAATTCCTCTCTTAGTAAGTTCTCAATGTAATGTTGTTATTAATGAAGTCATGTTTTCGCCTTCTACAAATGGTGGTAACAGCATGCATGGTTCCAATAACATTTTAACACCCTCTGATAGTGCTGCAGAATGGGTTGAATTGTATAACCCAAGTTCCTGCGAATCTGTTGATATCAGCTGCTGGATGCTGGGTTCGGATGAAGGCACTGATCCACTTGGATATCGTAATTATGGTGCTTTTGTTTTTCCTCAAGGAACAACCATACCTCCTCATGGCTTTGTTGTAGTTGGCGGCACATCTGCACCAACCAAAGACTTCGATGCAAATAAATCTCAATACTTTTGTGGCTCTGATCGCTGGTATTTATCCAATGCAACTGGTTGGATCGGACTTTTTAAAAATGATGGAAACGTTGTAAACGCAGTGTATTGGTCGAGTTTAGGACAAATAGCTTTATCCGGTTCTAATGAGTATGCCAATTCAATGGCTACAGCTGGTTTCAAATGTATTTGCAGCGGAACAACGTTGAACAATACCCCAGCAAAGAGTTTAAGCAATATGGAGTTTGCTGGTACTTCATCCGGAGGACTTGGAGAAGGCTGGAAAAGAACAGTTGATGGAGGAAGTACCTGGGCTAAAGAATTCGCAAATCAGGCATCACCAAAATCATGTAATGGTGCATGTGCACAACCATTGCAAGTAGCTGTAAATGGTGTAAATCCTGCAACATGCCAGGATAAAGGAAGTGCAAATGTTACCGTTACAGGAGGAACACCTCCATATACCTACTCTTGGGATAATGGAAGCACAAGTACAAGTCTTTCTAATTTATCTCCAGGAAATTATACCTGCACAGTTACTGATGCATGCAAATGTGTAAAATCTGGTAATGTTACCATTACTCCTGTAAATATTTCATTTACTGTTTCAGCAGTCGTAACTGATCCCCTTTGTTATGGAGGTACTGGATCTATTACTACATCAGTAACTCCGGCGGGTGGAAATTATTCATACAAATGGAATAATGATCCGACACTAACAACTCCAAATTTAACAGGAGTTGCTCCTGGCAATTATACTGTAGATGTAACAGAGAAAGGATGTACTTCGTCAAAATCAGTTACGATTAAACAACCGGATAAAATTGTGATAGATATGATTACCACTCCTGCTACTTGTAAAGCAGCTGATGGTTCTGCAACAGCACAAGTAAAAGGTGGAACAAGTGGCTATAAATATAGTTGGAGTACTTCACCAATCCAAGAAACACAAACTGCACAAAATTTACTTCCCGGAACATATACCGTTACTGTTACAGATGTAAACAATTGCAAAGAATCAAAAAGTGTAACTGTAGAAAAGAAAGGCAACCTTATTGCAACTGTTACCGGTATTGATGAAAAATGCGGATTAAGAAACGGTAGCGTAACCATTGATGCTATTGGTGGAATAACCTATACTTGGAATACCACACCTGTACAAACCACAAAAACAGCAGTTGATTTATCTGCCGGCACCTATACCGGAAAAGTAGAGGATGCAAAAGGTTGTGAAGCTACTCAAACCATTACCATTAAAAACATTACAACCATTTCAGTGGAAGTAACTGGAACACCGGCACTATGTAGATCATCAACGGGAACAGCTTCAGTGAAGGTTACAGCTGGTGATGCACCATTCACTTATGCTTGGAATACATCGCCTGCTCAAACAGCAGCCACTGCTACTAACCTGGCAGCTGGTAAATACTCTTGCGAGATTACCGATAAAACACAATGTAAAATAACAATAGAAGTAGAGATCAAGGCTGTTATTAAAGAATTAACTGCAACCACAAGTTCTAAGAAAGCAATTTGTAAAACAAGCAATGGAGAAGCTGAAGTTACACCAACCTCCGGAACTGCACCGTACTATTACTTATGGAACAATGGTGAAATGACTCCGAAATTAACAGGTTTAGCACCAGGAACATATTCTGTTGAATTTTTAGACAAAAATGGTTGTACTGGAAAATTTGATGTACCGGTAGGTAATGCCATTGATACATTAAAAATTGTACCTACTGTAGTGGATGAAACATGTACAAATAAAAATGGAAAAATAACCGCAATCGTTACCGGTGGAACATTGCCTTATCGTTACAGTTGGAATAATATCAATACACCAACATCCACCATTGAAAATATACCTGCAGGAACTTACACCTTAATGGCTGCTGATTCATTTGGATGTATGGGTACAAAAACAATGGATGTAAAAAACATTGTGACAATTGCCGTTAACAGTGTCATCAAACCAGATACCTGTCAAAAGGGAGTTGGAAGCATCTTATTAATACCGGCAAGTGGTCAGGCTCCATACACCTATTTATGGAACACTGCCGATACAACCAAAGGAATAGATAATTTAAGTGCTGGACTTTACACTGCAACTGTTAAAGACGCATTGGGTTGTAAGAATACAACAGAGTATGCGGTAGATAATATTAATTTTGTGTTTGATGGTACTGTTTTAGGAAACAGGTATTTGCAACAAGATGAAGAATCTATTCTTTCCGTACTGTTACCAGCAAATTGGACTTTAAAATATTGGATAAATATTGAAGGTGATACCGTTCGTAAACCTACCATCAAATTATTAATTCCTTATCCTCAATATGGTGACTTCAGCATTCAAATTGCGGTGAAAAGCGCCTATGGTTGTGAAGAGATCCTTACCTTCCCTGTAAATGTAGAACCAAGCTGGACCTTTTACATTCCGAATTGTATTTCCGTTAACTACGATTATTACAATGATAGTTTTTTTCCAAAATTTACAGGGATTAGCGAAATGCAAGGATGGATATTTAATCGTTGGGGAGAAAAAATCTATACATTTAAAAACATGTACGATGAATGGGATGGCTATATTAATGGGGAAAAAGTACAACAAGATGTATATATCTATAAATTTAAATTCAAAGATTTAAAAGGTACATCACATGAAAAGTCCGGTATTCTTACTGTTTTGAACTCAGGACATTAATATTCAAGAATGTATTGTAAAAAGCACTTCATTATTGAAGTGCTTTTTACATTTAACAAGGATTATTATTTAATCAAGCTTTCTGATCTTATTGCATTTTTTTCAATAAGTTTGTACACCTTCTGAAAAACAGTTACAAAGAATTGCAGAAGGAGAATGAATTCATAATCTAATCACTAATTTAAAATTTATTATATGAAACGATTTGCAACAGCCAATTGGCAAGGAACTGGAAAAGAAGGTAAAGGACATATCTCTACACAAAGTACCGTATTAAATAAAACACAATATTCATTTGCAACACGTTTTGCAGATGGTGTTGGTACTAACCCTGAAGAATTGATTGCAGCAGCCCATGCAGGATGCTTTACAATGAAACTTAGTTTTAACTTAACAGGAGCAGGTTTCGCACCGGATAATATCGATACACGTTGTGATATCACCTTGGATCCCGAGAAAGGTGCAATTACTGAATCACATCTAAAAGTTACTGCAACAGTACCCGGTATTTCAAAAGAAAAATTTGAAGAATTGGTTTTGCATGCAAAAGAAAATTGCCCGATTTCAAAATTATACAATACGAAGATTACATACGAAGCCACACTTGGTGAAAAGGTTCACTCCTAATCTTATTAAAAAAGCCGCATCAAGCGGCTTTTTTAATGCCTTAACAACTGTGTGAACGTATCACTACACACGCATTATCTTTTATTTTTTTTTATCCTTATTTTTTTTGTAAATTGTATTTACTAACATCACTGGAAAAATCATCTCCAATGTTGCATCTTGTTTTTAGTCTATTCATCCAAATAAATTAAACCATGAGAAGAACAGCTACTATCATTCTAATCCTAACTATTATTGTTATAACCGTCCATGCACAAACCGTAAATGTGAACGTTGACGCATCAGCAGGAAGAAGAACCATATCACCTTTTATTTATGGTAAGAACAATACTATTTCAGATAACCCCTCGGATCCGATAAAACCGGCACAATGGAAATTAATGCGGGATGCGGGCTTGCGTTTTACCAGAGAATTTGGTGGGAATAACGGTAGTAAATACAATTGGAGACTTAAACTTTCCAGTCACCCCGATTGGTATAACAATATATATCCTCACAATTGGGATTATGCAGCAAAGACATTGCAAGATAGTATGCCTGGTACACAAGGAATGTGGGGCTTTCAACTCATTGGAAAAGCAGCATCTACCAACAAAGCGAATTTTGATGATTTTGGCTATAATGGTGCTATTTATTGGAGTGGGGTAAATCAAAACCTTGCCGGTGGAGGTATTGTTAATCCAGCTGGAGGAAGCAAAGCACAAAAAGAAGGAGATCCCAGTTTGTATTTGATGAATTGGACCGCTGATTCAACAACTGCTTTATTGGATCATTGGTTTGGAACCAATGGATTGGGTTATGATAAGAATAAAATGAAATACTGGACAATGGATAATGAACCGGAAATCTGGAATGGAACGCACGATGATATCATGGCAACCTTACCAACTGCCGAAGCATTTATGCAATTGTATTTTGCTGTTGCAAAAAAAGCAAGGGCAAAATATCCGGATATAAAACTAACAGGACCAATACCTGCAACAGAGTGGCAATGGTATAATTGGGACAATGTAAAAGTAACATCCAATGGAAAAAAATATACGTGGATGGAGTATTTTATCAAACGAGTTGCTGAGGAACAAAAAGCCACAGGTATACGATTACTGGATGTGATTGACATCCACAGTTATCCAGGCGAAACAAAAGACGAAGATATTGTCCAACTGCATCGTATTTATTTTGATACAACTTATGTATACCCTGGTGCGAATGGTGTGAAAACAACCGGTCCAACCGATTGGGATAATACTATTACCAAAGAATTTATATTTGAACGTTGCAATCGCTGGTTAAATCAATACATGGGACTCAACCACCATATAAATTTTGGTGTCTCAGAGTATGGCTTTAAAAATAACAATGCAAACGTAACCGCTGTAAGCTATGCAGGTATGTTGGGAACATTTGCAGAGCATAATGTTGAATACTTTACACCCTGGTATTGGGAGAATGGAATGTGGGAAGTATTACATTTATTCAGCCGATACGCAAAAACGGAAAGTGTAAAATCTACATCCAGTAATGAGCAAACGGTTTCAGCCTATTCATCTGTAAACACGATGGCAGATTCCATGACCATCATTTTAGTGAACCGATCGGTAACTCAGGCACAGACAGTAAATGTGAATCTGAATAATTTTGCTGTTACAAATGGAATTTATTCAACAAAACAATTAAAACAATTACCAACCAAAGAAACGTTTGAATCACATATCAAGAACGAATTGCAAGCAGGAACAGTAACGTTAAGCAGTAATGCATTTTCAATCAGTTTACCTGCGTTGTCAATAACTGCCGTAATTGTAAAAGGAAAAGGGAGCAGTACAGGGTTGAATGAATTAGCAGGACAAAAACAATTCCTTACTATTTACCCCAATCCTGTTTCAACAGAAGAGAATGCACTAATTGATTTAAAAAATAAACAAACGGGCAGCTTAAATGTGGAGGTGTATAATGCATTAGGACAATTGGTGTATTCAAAAAAATATACATCCCTTGCAACACAATTACTGGAATTGCCTTGTTCGTTCTTGCCGAAAGGAATATATACCGTCAATATCGTTTCAGATAATCAGCAATGGTATGCTAAGTTGGTTAAGCAATAGTTAGCTGGAAATCGTTATGTTTAGTACCGCATTAACAATACAGTAATGACCCCGGGCAGGGGTCACATCTTTGTAAAATTAAATGTCAGATTAGATTTTCCGACCCCGGTAGGGGTCGTACACTTCATGTACTACAAACGTGTGACCCCTGCCCGGGGTCATTACTAATATTATTAAATGAGTTGTCAAAATTCCTAATAGTCCCTATAAATTCAATTAGTTCTCCATTCTTATTTTTATGACGAACGGTTAGCTTATTAATCCAAAATTTTAGAAATTGCTTCCTGAAATAAGACTTCATAATCACTCAATTTTAATAGAAGAAAGCAATGGCTGATTTCTCAACACTCATTAATTCGGATAAACCTGTATTGGTTGATTTTTCAGCTGAATGGTGCGGCCCATGTAAAATGATGGCACCCATCCTTCAGCAGTTGAAAAGTCATATGGGTGATAAAGCAACGATCCTAAAAGTAGATGTAGATAAAAATCCAAAAGCGGCTCAGGCTTACCAGGTGCAGGGTGTACCTACATTAATTCTCTTTAAAAAAGGACAAATAAAATGGCGTCAATCGGGTGTGGTGCAGGCTGCTGATTTGATTCGATTAATCGAAAGTAATTTGTAATACAAAGAAAATAAATCATAGACAGCAGAAAATGGAACCACTCGTAAAAAAAAGCAGAGTAGAGTCAATTGATATATTACGAGGATTGGTGATGATCCTTATGGCACTTGATCATGTACGTGATTATTTCCATATCAGCGCTAACCTGGATGATCCTTTAAATTTGGCGACTACAACACCTTATTTGTTTGGTACCCGTTGGATCACACATTTTTGTGCACCGACTTTTGTATTTCTTTCCGGTACTTCTATTTATATGCAAAGTTTAAGAAAAACAAAAAAAGAATTGTCTTTGTTTTTAATTAAAAGGGGCTTGTGGCTTGTTTTCCTGGAGTTGGTAGTAGTAACCTTTGGCTGGTCATTTAACCCAGGTTACAACTTACTTATTTTTCAGGTAATCTGGGCAATTGGAATAAGTATGACAATATTAGGATGCTTGATTCATCTACCATTCAAAGCGATTGTTGGAATAGGATTAGCGATTGTGTTGTTTCATAATTTATTGGATTATCCCGAAGCAGCAAAAGATTATCATGCAACTGCCTTTATGGATTTTGTGCATCACGCACGATTTGCTGTTTATACGTTTGCACCCAATCATTCTGTTTTGATAGGATACGCTTTTTTACCCTGGACCGGTTTAATGATGCTTGGCTATGGTTTTGGAAAAATAATGGAAATGCCGGATCGAAGGAAGCGATTGAATAAGCTGGGTATGGGCTTAATCACATTATTTGTATTGTTGCGCTTTATTAATATATATGGTGATCCAAGACAGTGGGTTCCTCAACGGAATGCGCTCTTCACATTTTTTTCATTTATAAATATAAATAAATACCCGCCTTCCTTGCTGTACATGTGTATAACAATTGGACCTGGTTTATTGTTTCTTTCGTTTATAGACAATGTTAAAAATAAGGCGACAGACATTCTGAAAGTATTTGGAAGAGTTGCCTTGTTTTATTATTTGTTGCATTTGTATTTTATACATCTATTTGCTACTGCCAATTTTTTTATGCGTGGTCATACACTTGATCAGGCATCAGATGGTAAGTCACCATTCAAATTTGTACTCAGTGGAGAAGGGTATGGTTTAGTGGGTGTATATGTTGTTTGGATTTTGCTAATCGTACTCTTGTATCCGCTTTGCAAATGGTACGATACATATAAAACCAACCACAAAGAAAAATGGTGGTTGAGTTATCTATAAAAAAGCACCCTTATTCTGACAAGTAACACCTATGCGTTGAATGCTTGCATTCTAAAACCCTTATATTTAAATTTGAATCTAAAAAACCTATGTGCCTATGTGTTTGATTTTATTTAAACACATAGGCACATAGGTTTTTAGTTTTATTTGATGTATTCGTCTAGTATAAGAAAGATTGATCTTATCAATCACATAGCTCACCTTAATTTATCCTTTTTGGTCCAACAGAATATATTAAGCTGTTTTGGCAACAGGAATATGTTCTTTTACCAATGAATTCCCCTTTTTGTCAAAAAAGGTACAGGTCATCGTGCGCGTATCAACTATCCATTTTTCAACGCCACTTCCTGCTGCATGCCTGCAAAATGATAGATAATGAGTCTTGCCTTCCTGGTATTCTTTCAGAAGTTTTTTAAATTTTTCTACATCACTTTTATCAGCTATTTGTAAGTTGGGATATTTCGCTTCTGATTTCAATTGAAAATTATCTTTTCCATTGAAATTGGAATGGCCATCCGTTACATGTGTATCATAACTAACGACGCCCAGTTTGATGAGATCTTGCACATAAATCGGAAAATCTTCACCTGTCTGTACTTTTGCATTCGCGTCCTTTATCTGATGGATTGTAAACATATCTTGGTGTTTAGAGTTGTTAAAATTAATAATAAATCGCATTAAACAAACTGATCACGGAACAGTTGTGTAAAGGGATACGTATGAACTTAAAAATCAATACAAATAAAGAGGTTATAAAATATAAATTAGCTGGAATCCTTCAGAAAATGCTGTTTTCTCTAATCCGGGAGTAGCTCACATGTATAATTCCAGGAGGCAATAACTTGAACTGCAGTTTCCGTGCAGAATTCAGAACCTTCAATTCTTAGAATGTGATCACAATCATCTAAATCAAAATTAATTTTGCAGGAAGGGAAATGCAGTTGGAGCTGTGCGAGAAGCTCCTGAGAGACTGCAGTACTTTCTACATTGGTTTTGAAAATTTCTATCATGACGAAGCAATGATTAATGACCTTACAAAAGTAATGGCATTGCTTCAGCAAAGAGTTGTGTGGATACGGCAATTTAAGGGGTAAATCGCGACATATAAAAAACCTTTTGCGTTATCCTCCAGCCTTTTTGGCTTTATAATTCAGATCCGTTAACAGTTTCAACACTTTGTCACGATGATCACCTTGCAATAGAATTTCTTCATTTTTTGTACTTCCTCCAACACCACATTTTTGTTTTAGCATTTTCCCCAATGTTTCCAAATCCGCATCTTTCCCAATAAACCCATGAATACGTGTTACCAGTTTTCCACTTCCTATACGATCCAGAAAAATTTTTAAATTTTGTTGCTGTGGAGGAAGAGAATTACCAGGCGTTTCATTCGGTTCGAATGAAAAACTTTTATTCGTAGAAAATACAATTCCGTCTTTATTATTTTTTTTTGACATAGGTTTAAGATAAGGGTACGATCACATTCAAAGATAATGGATTTACAGTTATCGTAATCGTTTGACCACATGCTATGGGTTCTCCATCCATGTGAGCAATAGTTGTTTCTTGTTTAATAATAACCTGTTTTGCTTTGATTGTTTCTACAGCAGCAGAAGTATGAATTTTTTTAGTAAATAATTTTAAAGCAATGGGTAAACCCAATAACAAAGGAAATTTTTTTACGATGACAATGTCCAATACGCCGTCTTTTATATCCGCTAATGGCGCTATGGATGCATTGTTTCCCCATTGTGAGCCGTTAGCAAAACTAATTAAGTAAGCATCTTTTTGAATAATAGGTTGTTCATCAATCCGTAATTCATATTGCTGTGTTTTTAAAGCAGACAATTCTTTGAAGATCACTTTTACATAGGAGGATAAACCTCGTTTACCAAACTTAGAAAACTCCCATCCAATGTGTGCGTCAAAACCAATACCGGCAACATTTACAAAGTATTCATCATTTAACCGAATACTATCAATTTGTTGCGTAGCTCCTTTTTGTAAAATGAGCATAGCTTTTTTTAAATCAATAGGAATTCCCAAATGTCTTGCTAGGCCATTACCCGAACCGGCAGGTAAAATTCCCAAAGAAGTAGTACTTCCGATTAAACCATTTGCGATTTCATTAACAGAACCATCACCACCAACAGCAACTACAATGTCATAATTCTCTTGCACTGCTTTTTTAGCAAGAAGCGTTGCATGTTTTGGACCTTCGGTGTATACTAGAGAGGGTTCAAAAATAGAGACGTCCAATAAATCAGTAACTAATTTTTCAATTACTTTTTGACGTCCAAGCCCGGAGATGGGGTTGATAATAAAGCATATTTTACGCTTGGGCTTCATCATTCTTTTTTGTTAATGATGTGCATTTGATTATTAATAAGCGCTTGCTGAAATGTTTGAATAATGGCTTTTGATGTTTGCTCCATTTTTCGAGTACGGGCCGTATCTAAACCTACTAAATTATGCTGTAGTAAGCTATCGGAGTTTATTTGAAATAAGTCTGTCGCTTTTTGCCCATTGAAACCAAACGAATAATTATTTTCAATCAATTGAAATTCATCGTTGTTATAGGTGAATACAAAATGTGATTGCGTTGTATCAAACACGCTGTTTCCAAAACCATAATAAGGAGATGGATAATGCAGGTAATCCAACACAGAAGGCATGATATCGATTTGTTGGGTGAATGTTGAATCCATTGATTTTAAAGAACGATCGCCTGCATAAAAAATAATGGGTATGGCATTGCTACCTACTTTGTTGGTATAATAAGCATCGTCGGAAATGCTGGTATGGTCTGCTACTAGCACAAATAATGTATTAGTAAACCAGGTTGTTTTTTTAGCAGATTCAAAAAAACGACGCAAGGCATAGTCGGTGTAGCGAACACTTATATGAATAGGTAAATGCCCTTCCTTAAATTTGCCTTTGTATTTACCCGGAATGGAATACGGGTGATGTGAGCTCAGTGTAAAAACCGTTGCTAAAAAGGGTTGAGGATGTTGACTCATCGTAGAAATGGAATATTGCAAAAATTCTTCATCCCATATCCCCCAGCTCCCATCAAAATCTTTGTTATTGTTATATTCATTGCGACCAAAATAATGATCGTATCCGGCAAGACTTGCAAATGCATCAAACCCCATGGTTCCATTGGTGCCACCGTGAAAAAAGGCGCTGTAATAACCCTCCTGTTTTAGTAAGTTTGGTAAGCTGTTAATTTGATTGCTTCCATACATGGAGGTGATATATGGCTCATTCATCCAGCTGGGAATACCTGCAACAACGGCCGGAATCCCTTCTATGGAACGTTTAGCATTGGCATATGCATTTGTAAATGTTAAGCTTTCAGCAATCAATGAATCCAGGAATGGTGTATAGCCTTCTTTTTTTCCATTGAGTGCCCCAACATACTCCTTGGAAAAGCTTTCCAGTATGATTATAAATACGTTTGATTTTTTAAAGCCTCCGCTTTGCGCTTGTTTGATAGGATTATACAAGCGTTTTACTTGAGCAACATCTGTAAAATAGATAACAGGTTGAATGGTGGGTACATCTAGGGTTTTTAAAATGGTAAAGGGGGTGCTGGTGACAAAGGGTATATTTTTAACACTGGTGTACTCTCCAGCATCAATGGCACGAATAGGTTTCAGTTGAAATCCTCCACGATAAGCAAGAACCGCAATCGCACTAATAAATAAAAAGACATTTGTTTGTTTTCTGAATTCTTCTTGTGTCCAGGAAACAACAATACGCGTATTTTCAGTGCGTTTGTATAAGAAAATAAGCAGGATACTTAGCAGGATCCAAAGAATAAAAATATACCAGTAGTCTTTTAAAAAGACAGGCATTAGCGTTGCGAGGTCGTTGCCGATTTTTCCTCCAAAGAAATGAAAGGCATCTGCTGTAGTACGTTTTAGTGTAAAACGGAAGTAGGCTAGATCAATGCAATTAGCAAGTATGGCAATGCTATTAACGATGTAAAACAAGCCTTTTAAAAAAACACGGTATCCATTGCGTTCCCTGAATTTTGCAGGCCATAGATACACCAGTATGAATACACTGTTTGAAAGCACAATAACTGATAGATCGAAACGAAGGCTTATGATAAGAAGGTAGACAAAACTTCCAATGCTTAGTTCTGAAAAATAACTGTAATTGAAGACATAAAATAAAACTCTGCAAATGGCATAAATGAGCAGTAAGGAACCGATATGTTTAAAAAGGGTGTATACGCTGTTGTACTTCGTGGTTAGATTCATTCGGCCTATATAGAATTGTGCAAAAATAAGAAAATAGGAAGATAGAGAGGTGGTAAAAAATGATTTAGAAGTATTGTGGTGTTTTATACCTAAAAACCAGATGATGAATCAAATTGTGCAGAAACCTCTACGATGATATGATTGACCACAAAAAAACCCGCCAGAAGCGGGTTTTTTTGTGGTCAGATGAATGACTATTATTTTTGAAGGTATGTTTCTTCATATGGAGCAGCTCCAGATGCAGGACAATTTGTACCACCTTGAATTCTTGCCTCAGTGTATTTAATGGAGAAAGAGTATTTTCCACCAGATTTTCCGATTGCAGCTCCTGTACCATTTGGTTTGTAGTCAAAGCTACATCCATTTTTACCCGCGCTCGCAGCGTTTTGATTCCCATTAAGGGTAAACGCTGTACCGCCAGTTAGAACAGCTTCAATTTTATCATTATTCGTACGGAATGCAAAATGTGAAAAAACAATGACTTTGTTTTTTGTTGGAGATGCAGTTACTGTCTGAGTTCCAATTGTATCAGGTGATGTAACTGTATATTCTCCAGCATAAATATCAGCTTCGTTTCTTACAGTAACCGTTCTTGTCGCTTCACCAACGTTACCTGCAGCATCAGTAGCAGAATAAGTAACTGTATAAATTCCAACAAGATCATCGTTTACTGTTCCTGAAGGGGTAGGGGTAAGATCACCATCTTTGTTATCGGTTGCTGTAGCCCCAAGCTCAACATAATTTTGTTCCCCTACAATTAATGTAATATTTTCGGAACCAACAAGTGTTACAACAGGAGCGGTTACGTCATCCTTTGAACAACCTGTGAATACAAATACACCTGCAGTAAATGCAATTGCCGTAATAGTCAATAAATGCTTTTTCATGTCTTTTAGTTTTTGTTTATGTTAAAATTTTCGGTTAGTAACAAATTAAAAATCGTGCCGCGAAGATATAAAAAAGTTCTAAGAAACTATTGATGATTCAAATAAAAAGCTATTTTTGCTGCCGGTTAACCAATTTAAAAACAAAAAAAGAAAATGAAAAAAGTACTTACTCTAGTGGCAGCAGCTTCCATGTTTACATTTGTAGCTTGCGGTCCATCAGCTGAAGAAAAAGCTGCAAAAGACAAAGCAACAGCAGATTCAGTTGCTGCAGTAGAAGCTGCAAAAGTAGCTGAAGAAGCAGCAAAAGCACAAGCAACTCAAGATTCTTTAAATGCAATTAATGCTGCTAAAGAAGCTGAAGCAAAAAGAATCGCTGATTCAACAGCAGAAGCAGCTGCAAACAAAGGTAAAAAAACTAAGCCTGCCCCAGTAAAAACAAAAACAAATGCACAACACGAAAAAGAAGTAAAGAAGGATTTGAATAAAGACAGAGGATAGTACTACTCTTTTTGGAAAGGAACGGAACTTAAAATTGTTAGGTTCCGTTTTTTTTTAATCCAATACCCAAATGATAATTCTAGTTATAATTATTTTCAAATGCATTAGGGATAAAGCAAACAGCTCCATTTTTCAACTATTCTGATTATTTAAATAAAGACAAGCATAACAGCCATATAAAAATATTTTTTCAAAATTTGCTTATAAATCAAAAATTGATATACATTTGCACAAAATTTTAATTAAAATCACAAACAAAACAAATGAAAAAATTATTTACATTAGTTGCCGCTGTTTCGATGTTTACATTCGTAGCTTGCGGGCCTTCAGCTGAAGAAAAAGCTGCAAAAGACAAAGCAACAGCAGATTCAGTTGCTGCAGTAGAAGCTGCAAAAGTAGCTGAAGAAGCAGCAAAAGCACAAGCAACTCAAGATTCTTTAAACGCTGTTAACGCTGCTAAAGAAGCTGAAGCAAAAAGAGTAGCTGATTCAATCGAAGCTGCAACACCAAAAAAAGGTGGTAAAAAAGGAAAATAATTCCTTCTTTTTACACATAAAAAAAGGAACATCGAAATGCGATGTTCCTTTTTTTTGTTTCCATACTAATTATAAAAATTGCCCGTTGTCTTCTCCTGTTAAATTTTCTTAAGCGTGTTACGGATTGGTGTTATCCTATTATGTTTACCAGATCTGATTCTCATAAATAACCGTATTATATGCTAAAACACGTCCTTTTTCTGTTAAATAAATTTTTTTTGGCCGCGACTGTATCTATTCTTGCACTTTTGCATTATACCCTTAATCCAGATCAGGAATTATAACCTATCTCCTATGCCTAAACATCTTCTTTTTACTGTTTGTTTACTCATTTCATCTTCCTGCTTTGCTCAATATATGAGCATTAGCGGAAGTGTACAAGACACCGTGACAAAAAAACCTTTACCCAATAGTGTTGCAATGCTGGTGAGACTGAAAGACTCAGTTCTGGTTAATTTTACCCGTTCCAATGAAAAAGGAGATTTCGTTTTTTCTGATGTAAAAATTGATACGCTGGAGTTAATTATTTCCAACCCTTTATTTGGAGATCAATCATTTTATATCGTTGGAAGCCAGGTAAATAAAACCTTCAACCTGGGAACCATCATCCTTCCTCCCAAAAATAAAGACCTGAAAGAAGTTATAATTTATGCCTTTAAGGACCCTGTTTATTACAAAGGGGATACACTTGTTTACAGCGTCGATTCTTTTAAAGTAAAACCCAATGCTACTGTAGAGGACCTCTTAAAAAAACTACCCGGAATAAAAGTAGATCAAAGTGGAAAGATAACCTCTCAAGGAAAGGCTGTGGATCAAGTACTGGTAGATGGAGATGAATTTTTTGGAACCGATCCAACTGTTGCTACCCGCAACTTAGGTGCAAATACAGTAGAATCCGTACAGGTATATGAGAAGAAAGATGAAAACAGTACAAATGGAGAAAACTTACAGATTATGAATCTCAAATTAAAGGATGATGCAAAGAAAGGATATTTCGGAAAAGCTTCAGCTGCCAGCGATTTTCAAAAATTTTATGAGGGGGAGGTCTTTGCCAATAAATTTAAGGGCTCACAAAAAATTTCCGTTTTTGGGTTGATGGCCAATACGCCCAAAACCAGTGTTGGATACGGTGATATATACAAGTATGGACTTAATAACGAAGGTCCCACGTTTGACGAGAACGGCATGTCTCCGTATATACAAGATCCCGCAGGAATTCCTAAAAGCATTAAGTCAGGTATTTACTACAATGATAAACTTGGAAAAAAAACAAAATTGAATTTGAACTATACCTATGGATCCAAAAAGTTAGATGCGAGAAGTACAGCCAGATCACAGTACTTTTTAAGCGATTCAAGTTATACAACGAATGCTGAAAGTCATGATATTCAGAATAACGAATCACATGCAATTAATATGAAGCTTATACAAACTTTGGATTCGCTTACGGAGCTGGAATTTGAACCCAAATTAAAGCTGAATAAAAACACAACCAGCAATGAAACCATTACCTCATTTTTTACTAATAAAGATTCATTAACGCATCAGGCAGCTGTCTCTAACTCATCGGATATAGGAGGGTATGATTTGAATACGTTCATCCGACTTACACGAAAATTTAAAAAGAAGGATCGAAAATTCAGAATGAATTACAATTATATACTTAACGGAAGCCAATCGGATGGTATTTTAAAGTCCCTGAATACAGGTACCGATACCCTGAAGGACATTAATCAAAAAAAAGACAATGATGCAAATAACCAAACACATAACGCATTGGTTTCCTATACCGAACCCATCACCAAAAAAATAAAGCTGCAAGTTGAATACAATGTCAATTATAACCTGTCTAAACAATCAAAAATCACGAAGGATTTTCAAAATGGAGATTACTCCTTAACAAATCCTCTTTTTACAAATAATTTTGAAAACAAACGTACCTTTCAAAGTGTCGGAGGTATGTTCATGTATGAAACCAAGAAACAAGGCTTGTATACAGGTGCTCGTGCCCGTTCTATATCCTTCATTAATACGAATTTAATTAACAACGATAAGTTTAAGTATTCTGTTAACACCATCCTTCCGTATTTATATTACCATTGGAACATAGGCCAGGGTGCACGTTTTAATTTCAGATATATGACGCTATCCAATCAACCAACCATCAATCAATTGCAACCAGTACCTGACAATACCAACCCCATTCAGGTAAAAGTTGGAAATCCCGATTTGAGACCGACATACACGCATAATTTTGAAATAAACTATAATATTTTTAAACCGCTTAGTGGAAGATATATAGGAGGAAACATTGTTTTCATGGCAGTGAATAACGATTTTACAAATGCCATTACCTATGATCAGTTAGGGCGTACGCTCACACAAACCGTGAATGTGAATGGAAATTACAATTCTAATTTTAACCTATGGGCCGGTATTCCTTTCAAGGATAAAATGTTTTCACTTGATCCCAATGCAAATGGTTCCTATCAAAAAAACACGAACTTCATCAACGGCGAAAAAAATAGTACGAAAACTGCCAGCATAAGTGCAGGTTTGGGGGCTTCGTTTAATATTGATACATTAAATTTCAGGTTGAATTATAATTATAGCTACAATGTACCTTCTTCTTCATTGAATACTACTAGTATTAAACCCTATACGTATCAAGAGTATGGGGCGTATTTATACCTGAAATTACCATTCAAGTTTTCTATTGAAACCGATGCAAAATACATTATCAACAGCAACCGTGCACCCGGATACAATATCAATTATGTTTTATGGAATGCGAGTTTAAGTAAAACCTTTTTGAAAACAGAAAACCTAATACTGTCTATTATAGGTAACGATTTGTTAAATAAAAATATCAGCAATGAACGGACAATAGTGGACAATGTGATAACAGATACCAAAACAAATATTATTACTCGGTATTTTTTACTGCAATTGGTATATAAGTTTAATAACAATAAAACAAAGTATAATGATGACTTTTAAAAGATACAATCTGCTTACTTTATTATTAGTAACCTGTATTCAAGTTGGAGTAAATGCTCAGGTCACGCATGGAAAAATCACGTATGAACGGAAAACCAATCTGTTTAAAAAATACAAGGATGATGATGGCATGAAAAATTGGATAAGGGAGGAGAACAAAAATAAAGTGGATGTGTTTGAACTTTATTTTAATGATTCCATTTCTGTTTTTAAACCACAGGACAGTGATTTAAGAGAAAACTATAGTTGGACCACCAGCAAGAATATCGTTTACCAAAATTTTAAAACAAACAAACAACTTTCTGTTAAATCACTTTGGGAGGAAGAAATGTTTATGGAGGATACTATTCAAAAAAAGGAATGGAAAATAACAAGCAGTAAGCGGACAATAGCTGGTTATAGCTGTCGTAAAGCGATCTGGTACATGAATGATTCTACGCCAATCTATGCCTGGTATACCAATGAAATTATTCCTTCCGTTGGCCCTGAAAGTTTTTGTAAACTACCGGGAGCTATTCTTGGAGTGGCGACAGAAGACGGGGGTGTTATCTATTTTGCAAAAAGTGTGGAAACAACTGCTACAGATGTTAAAGCTGTCATTCCCAAAAAGGGAAAAAACAAAGTCTATACAACAAAAGAGTTGAGAACAAAACTGGAAAAGGATTATGGAAAAAACAGCTGGGGTAAATCCTTGCTAAAAGATATGTTTAGCTGGTAGTATTCTTAGGTAACTTCGTCAGCTTCATTAACTCACATTTACCACAGGCCTTTTGTTTCCTCAGGGTTTCATAGCTGCGATTAACCACATAAAAAGTAGCAAGCACTACTAATACGTATGTAATGATTTGTTGTACCATGATTTCGTTTTTTAGGATAAATCCAATCCCGCATTTTTTAAGCCACAAAGAAATAGAACTAATTTCACCTATTCTTTAATTAAGTGTTAAAAAACAATCATGTTTTTCCTCAAGAATCATTGAGATTAGGTTTAGTAAAATTACAAAATTTAGATAGACCTTCCCCTTATTTTGATATTTTTGTTCTCTAACCATTTTGTATCCTGCTTATGATAGTAGCTGAAACGCCAATTCGATACGACCGAAAAAAATACAAAGACGATACACTAATTGCTCTGTACAAGGGGGTTTTAAAGCCGCGTATGATTGAGGAAAAGATGTTGCTCTTGCTTCGTCAGGGAAAAATATCCAAATGGTTTAGTGGTATCGGTCAGGAAGCAGGGTCTGTTGGTGCAGCCATGGCATTAGAAAATGATGAATATATTTTACCAATGCATCGTAATTTGGGTGTGTTCACTTCCCGTGAAATTCCGTTGAACCGATTGTTTTCCCAATTTCAAGGTAAGCCAGGAGGGTTTACAAAAGGGCGCGATCGCTCCTTTCATTTTGGTACACAAGACTATAAAATTATAGGTATGATTTCTCATTTGGGAGCGCAATTGGGCGTTGCAGATGGAATTGCATTGGGAAATTTACTAAAGGAAAATAATAAGGTGACCTTGGTATATACCGGTGATGGCGGTGCCAGTGAAGGTGATTTTCACGAGTCGTTGAATGTTGCAGCCGTTTGGAATCTTCCGGTGATCTTTGCGATTGAAAATAATGGCTATGGTCTATCTACACCCAGCAATGAACAATTTCGTTGTAAACAATTTATTGATAAAGGTATTGGCTATGGTATGGAAGCTATACAAGTAGATGGTAACAATGTATTGGAAGTATATGACGCTGTAAAAACAATTGCTGCAGCCATTCGTAAAAAACCAAGACCTGTATTGCTCGAACTGATGACCTTTCGTATGCGTGGTCATGAAGAGGCTTCCGGGACAAAATATGTTCCCAAAGAATTATTTGATGTTTGGGGTAAAAAAGATCCCCTGAATAATTTTGAACGCTTCCTGTTAGAAGAAGGTGTGTTAACAGAAAAAATGGTAGAAGAATTTCGAGCGGATGTTCGCAAAGAAATTGAGCAGGGCTTGGAAATAGCGTTTGCGGAGCAGTTACCGGCACCCGATACAGCTTTAGAAATAAAAGATATGTATGCAGCATTTGAACCAACCCCCATTGTTGCAACCGGAAATAAAAGCAATAAGCGTTTTATTGATGCCCTTTCAGATGGATTGCGCTTGGCTATGCACAAGCATCCCAACTTGGTATTAATGGGACAGGATATAGCAGAGTATGGCGGTGTATTTAAAATTACAGAAGGGTTTGTAAATGAGTTTGGAAAACCGCGGGTGCGCAATACGCCTTTGTGTGAAGCGGCAATTGTAGGAAGTAGTTTCGGCTTGTCCATCAATGGAATGAAAGCCATGGTGGAAATGCAGTTTGCTGATTTTGTTACGGAAGGCTTTAATCAAATTGTGAACAATCTTGCGAAGTCTCATTACCGTTGGGGACAAAATGCAGATGTCGTGTTGCGTATGCCTACCGGTGCAGGTGTTGCTGCAGGGCCGTTCCACTCACAAAGCAATGAAGCCTGGTTTGTGCATACACCCGGTTTAAAAGTGGTGTATCCCGCTTTTCCGTATGATGCAAAAGGGTTGTTGTTAATGGCATTTGAAGATCCGAACCCGGTTATGTTTTTTGAGCACAAAGCATTGTACAGAAGCATTGCAGAAGATATACCCGATGATTATTATACATTACCTTTTGGCAAAGCGAAGTTATTGCGAGAAGGAACAGAAGTCTCCATCATTACCTATGGCCTGGGAGTGCATTGGGCCCTGGAGGTATTAAACAAGCATCCGGAAATAAAAGCAGATTTATTGGATCTGCGTACGCTATTGCCTTATGATCAACAAGCGGTAATTGATTCGGTAAACAAAACAGGGAAGGCGATTGTATTGCATGAAGATACCTTAACAGGCGGATTAGGAGGGGAGCTGGCTGCTGTTATTGCAGAACATTGTTTTGAACAACTGGATGCTCCTGTTATGCGTGTAGCAAGTTTAGATACACCTGTTCCTATGAATGCCGATTTGGAACATAATTTTTTACCAAAAGAACGATTTGAAACACAGTTGTTGAAACTTGTTAATTATTGAGAGATGATTATATATCTGTTAGACTAAAAAGGTAAATTATAATGATCTATGTGATTGATAAAATCAATCTTAACTACGCTAATACATCAAATAAAACTAAAAACTATGTGCCTATGTGTTTGATTTTATTTAAACACATAGGCACATAGTTTTTTTAGATTCAGATGTGGGGATACTAGTTTTTTTAGAATGCAAGCATTCGACACATAAGCTTACAACTTTTGAGTGTGGTATTATAAATTGTCAAACATGTATATAAATTACTTATTGAGATGACCAAGAAAGAGCGGTTTGAAAAAATCATCGATTATTTTAATACACATCAGCCTGTTGCAGAAACAGAGCTGCAGTATAAAAATCCGTATCAGTTATTGGTTGCTGTTATTCTCTCTGCGCAATGCACAGATAAGCGGGTAAACATGGTAACGCCTGCCTTATTTAAAGCATTTCCTAAGGCAGAAGTATTGGCAGAGGCAAGTAGTGATGAGGTGTTTGAATACATCCGCAGCATCAGTTATCCGAACAATAAAGCCAAGCACCTGGTAGGTATGGCAAAAATGCTTGTTCATGATTTCAAAGGTGTGGTGCCTTCGGAGGTGGATGAACTTCAGAAAATGCCGGGAGTGGGCCGTAAAACAGCCAATGTGATTGCTTCGGTGGTATATGAAAAACCGGCAATGGCTGTGGATACACATGTATTCAGAGTATCCAATCGCTTGGGGCTTACGACCAACTCCAAAACACCATTGGAAACAGAAAAACAACTTGTTAAACATATTCCCGAAGATAAAATCGCCATTGCTCATCATTGGCTGATCCTTCATGGACGCTACATCTGCGTAGCCCGCACACCTAAATGCGAAATTTGTCCGCTTACCCAATGGTGTGCTTATTTTCAAAAAATGATAAAAAATGGAACATTGCTAAAAAATTTAGCTTAAGCAGTGATTTTAATTGCTCATTTTTGTAGTAAGAAAATAAAAATTAATTCGTTGTTTGGTTTATTTGTTCTGTTGAAAGCCTCTGTTTTAGGGTAATGAGAAGAAATGTACATTGCTAAAAAAGTTAGTAGATTTCACGGTCAAATTGCTTCAGTTTTGTTAATAAAAAGTGAGAACTGATTTTTATTCTCAGGATTTATTCAAGTAGTTTTGAAAGAGGTTATGGCAAATTACAGCACACATTTAAAAGAAGGAGAGCAGGCGCCGGATTTCAGAGCAAACGATCAACAAGGGAAAGTAGTTCAACTAGCAGATTTTAAAGGTAAAAAAGTGGTATTGTACTTTTATCCAAAAGATGATACACCCAGTTGTACCAATCAAGCCTGTAACTTGCGCGACAACTATGCCTTGTTGAAAAAGAAAGGCTTTGTAATATTGGGCGTAAGTGCTGATGAAGAAAAAAAGCATGTAAAGTTTATCAAAAAATATGATTTGCCTTTTCAGTTATTGGCAGATGTGGATAAAAAGATAATTACAGCTTATGATGTATGGGGAGAAAAACATTTTATGGGACGCACCTTTGATGGCATTGTAAGAACCACATTTGTAATTGATGAAAAAGGAATAATAGAAAAAATAATAAAGGATGTGAACACAAAAAATCACACCGAGCAGATTCTTTTACCCGCCGAAGCTTCAGCGTAGGCGGGTTTTATTCACCGAAGCTTAACTGTTTAATCAGAAACCAACCTACGCTAAAGCTTCGGTTGGCGAAGGGGGAGGACTAAAGAAGTAACAACAATAATAGATATATAACCATGAGCAAAGAAACGAAAGAATCAAAAAGCGCAGCTG
>C688J18823_10000343_pt1 | contig 26739 bp, 27 predicted proteins | sample HopSoiMetagenom1_FD_18823 | JGI IMG/M metagenome (IMG submission 18823) | reverse complement strand
TCTCGATCTCCGCCTTCTGGTGCGCGGCGAGCGCCTCGGGCGTCTGCTGATCGCGCGGCAGAATGTCCTGGCCGATATCCATCAGGCGCTTGCGAACCGTGCCGTCGGCCGCGGCGTCGACCATTGCGGAATTCAGCCGCGCCACGACCGCGGCCGGCGTGGCACGCGGCACCCACATTGCGTGCCACACCGCCATGTAATACGCCGGCATGCCGGCTTCGTCGACGGAGGGAATGTCGGACGCCACCGCGAGCCGGGCGGACTGCGTGACTGCATATCCGCGCACCTTGTTCGAGCGAATGTACGGCAGTGCGTTCGCCGCCTGGTCGAAGAAGAGATCGACGTGGCCGGCCATCACGTCGGCCGAGGCCGGCGCGCCGCCACGGTAATGGATGATCTGCGCCTTGCCGCCGGTCAGATTCTGGAAGTAGACGCCGCTGATGTGCGACGGCGTGCCGGCGCCGCCGGTCGCGATCGAGATCGGCGTGTTGCGCGCGTATTCGATCAGCGCCTTCAGGTCCTTCGAGGGCAGGGCGTTGTTCGAGATGATCACCTGCGGATTGGTGACGAACATGCCGACCGGCGCCAGGTCCTTGAGCAGGTCGTACTCCAGGCGGTACATGGCGCCGTTGATGACGTGCGGGCCGATGTGGCCGATGCTCACCATGTAGCCGTCGGGNGCGGCGCGAACCACGCGACTCACGCCGATGTTGCCGCCCGCGCCCGTGACGTTCTCGACCACCACCGTCTGGCCGAGGCTCCTCGTCATGCGCTCGGCCATGATGCGTCCGATGGTGTCCGTCGGGCCGCCGGCCGAGAAGGGCACGACGATCGTGACCGGCTTCGCTGGAAATTTCTGCGCCGACGCGGCGCTGGCGGTTAGGACTAGCGCCAGCGCGAAGAGCCGCATGCCGTTCATGGCCGTCCCCCTTTCAGGGGACTATACGCCGCTAGCCGCAGACTCCCACGTAGCCGCACGCCGTGCAGTAGTCGCAACCGTCCTTGCGGATCAGCGTGTTGTTGCCGCACTCGGGGCAGGGTGCGCCGGCGAGCACCGGCGCCTGCTTCTCCGACCCGGTCGGAGACGATTCCAGGATGCCCATCTGCGTGCGCGGATAGCCATCCTCGTCGAGGACGCCGAGCATCGCGTAACGGTGCACGATGAGCCGCGCGAGGTAGGCGATGGTCGACGGATAGGTCTGCTGCTTGCGGCTGCCGGGCACGAACGCCATGAAGTCGCCGAGCGGCTCGGGGAAGTCGAGCAGCTTCCGCAGCTTCATGCCGATCCACGCCGGATCGAGCACGCGCATGTCTAGGGAAAGCAGTTTGCACAGGCCGTCGAGGGCGCGCGGGTATTCGCCCGAGAGCCAGACGGAGTAGGGCTGCGTGTGTCCGTCCGGAAGAGTGATTTCCTTCAAGCCGAGGACGAAGTCGTCGTTGGTGCGTGGGTTGAAGACGTCCACCGTCCAGGAGATCGTGCCGTCGGCGCCGGTCTTCGGCTCCTTGAGCGCGAACATGGCGTCCATCACCGGCGACGAGCCGGCCTCCGATGCCAGCTTGAACTGGTCGTCGCCCATGCCGGCGAAGAGCTGCTCGACGCGCCAGCGCACGATCTGCGCGAACGCCGACACCACGGAGGGCATCAGCTTCTTCTCGCCGCGCGGCGGGAAGGGCATCTCGAAGGCGTCGTCGCCGCGGGTCTTGGCGAGCGTGTCGAGCTTGAGCTTGAGCCAGGCCTGGTCGTTCGCGCGCATGTCCATCGAGAGCGACTTCGCTAGCGCGCCCAAGCCGCGCGGCTGCTCGCTGCCGTTCACCCAGACTTCGAACGGATGCGGCACGCCGCCCTCGACGTGGCCGACGAACACCGCGAAGCGATGGCGCGGATGCTCGATCATGTAGGTCCACGCCGGGTTGCCCGCAGAGAGGTCCGGGCGCCCGGGCCAGCGCAGCGACGCGAGCACCGGCGCCGGCACCGACTTCACCGTGATGCGGCGATTGACGTCGTCGTGGACGAAGTCCTGCGGCGTTTCTTTCCCTACCGAGAGCACCGAGCCGAGCACCTTGTTCGGCCGGTACGTGGCGAGTCCCTTGAGGCCGGATTTCCAGGCGTGCAGATACAGGTCCTGGAATTCGCCGTACGGATAGTCCTCCGGCACGTTCACGGTCTTCGAGATGCTGGTGTCGACGTAAGGCGCCACCGCCGCGACCATCTGCTCGTGCGACAGCGCCGAGAGCTCGAGCGCGGTGACGAAGTACGGCGGCAGCTTCTCCTTATCGCCGCCCTCATTTTCCATAAGGGCCTGATAGCGGCGCCAGGCGTGGTCCTCGACCGGGAATTCCTTCAGCGTGCCGTCCGACATGCGCTTCTTGCGCGTGTAGGTCCAGGAGAACGGCGGCTCGATGCCGTTGGAGGCGTTGTCGGCGAATGCGAGGCTGATGGTGCCGGTGGGGGCGATCGACAACAGGTGCGAATTGCGCAGCCCGTGCTTCTTGATCTCGTCCTTGATGGACGCCGGCAGCCGCGTGGCGAACGAAGTGCCGGAAAGATAGAGATCGGCGTTGAAGAGGGGAAAGGCGCCGCGCTCGCGGGCGAGCTCGACGGAGCCGTGGTACGCGGCATCGCGCATCGCCTCGGAGATACGCGCCGCCATCTGGCGCGCTTCGTCCGTGTCGTAGCGCAGGCGCAGCATGATGAGCGCGTCGCCGAGACCGGTGAAGCCAAGGCCGACGCGCCGTTTCGCCATCGCTTCCTTGTGCTGCTGCTCGAGCGGCCAGGCGGTGACCTCGAGCACGTTGTCGAGCATGCGGACCGACACTTCGACGGTCTTCGCGAAGTGCGCGAAATCGAACTTCGCCTGCTCGGTGAACGGCGCGGAGACGTACTTGGTGAGGTCGATCGAGCCGAGGCAGCAGCAGCCGTAAGGCGGCAGCGGCTGCTCGGCGCACGGGTTGGTGGCCTCGATCGTCTCGCAGTAATTCAGGTTGTTGTCGCGGTTGATGCGATCGAGGAACAGGATTCCCGGCTCCGCGTGGTCGTACGTCGAGCGCATGATCAGGTCCCACAGATCGCGCGCGCGGATCTTCTTGTAGACCCAAAGCCCGTCGGCGCGCTGGTGCGTTTTCTTCGAAGGCGGCGCGCGGTGCACGAGCTCGAACTCGTGATCCTTCTCCACCGCCTGCATGAACTCGTCGGTCACGCCCACCGAGATGTTGAAGTTGCTGAGATCGCCCTCATCCTTGGCGCGGATGAAGTCCTCGACGTCCGGATGGTCGCAACGCAGCACCCCCATCTGCGCGCCGCGGCGAGAGCCCGCGGATTCGACCGTCTCGCAAGAGCGGTCGAACACGCGCATGTAGGAAATGGGACCGCTCGCGCGCGAGCGCGTGCCTTTCACCTCCGCGCCTTTCGGGCGGATGGCGGAGAAGTCGTAGCCGACGCCGCCGCCGCGGCGCATGGTCTCCGCGGCTTCCAGCAGCGCGGTGTAGATACCCGGGCGGCCGTCGACCACCTCGGAAATGGAGTCGCCCACGGGCTGCACGAAGCAGTTGATGAGCGTCGCCTGCATGTTGATGCCGGCGGCGGAAGCGATGCGGCCGGCGGGAATGAAGCCATCGTTCTGGGCCTGCAGGAAACGGCGCTCCCAGTGGGCGCGGCGCTCCTCCGGCTCCACCTGGGCGAGGGCGCGCGCGACGCGGCGGCGAACTTCCTCGACGCTCGATTCTTCGTTCTTAGCGTACTTCTCGAGCAGCGTGTCGCGGCAGATCTCCTGCTCGCGTACCGGAGTGGCGATGGTGGCGGTCATTTTACCTGGATGAATATACAGTATTCGGGCGCGCAATCAAGCGGCCCACCTGACTCGTATTTTCCGAAAAAACTACCCGGCCTGGGTGGCGGGCTGGTCCTCGGCCCCCTGGGCCGATGCTGCGCTGGCCGGCGGGGCGTCGGCGGCCTTGCGCGCCTGCTTGAGCAGGTCGGCGACGTCGTTGTGGCCCATGCGCAGGGCGAGCTCCACGGCCGTGTCGCCATCCTTGGTCGTCTGCGCGGGGTCTGCAGCGTTGCGAAGGAGCAGCTCGATCATCGGCGCGCTGCCCTTCATGGCGGCATAGGTGAGCGGCGTGTAGCCGTTCTCGTGGTGCAGGTTGGGGTCGAAGTTCATCGACAGCACCTTCTGCGCGTACACCAGATTGTTCTTCTCGATGGCGTAGAAGAGCGCCTTCACGCCCTCCGGGCTCTTCTCGCGCGGCCGCGGCTCGAGGCCGGTCGGCAGGAGCTTCACCACGTAGTTGATCAGGCCCACGCCGACCAGCGCGACCAGCGCGAGCACGATCGGAATGCGCGAGATGTTGAGGCCTTCGGCGATCTGCTCCGGCATGTTGGCGCCGGCGATGAGCAGCACCACCGCCACGAAGAGGCCGAACTTGAGGTAGAGGAAAAGGCCGATGATCACGGCGATGGCGAGCACCGCGAGGAGGGTGCCGTGGCTGATGCCGAGGCTCTCCTCGACATACTCGTGAGGCAGGTTGGCGAGCACCGCGGTGATTGTGATAAGCCCCATCAGGATCAGCTCGCGAATGCGCAGCTTCGTCAAGAAGTCGAGCTTTTCCTTCGCCATCGGTCTCCCCTTTTCCCCGGGCCCTGTGGGCCCCTGTTTGATCCCATTCTGAAGCTTTGGCGCGGGGCCTTCAAGCTAAAATTCGCCGATGTCGAAGGCGTTCGTGAAGGACGACGCGGAGGCAGGCGACGCTCCCGATACGCCCGAAGCTCCGGACGCGGCTGCACTGCCGCCGGGCGGAAAAAATTACATTACCCCCGAGGGTTTCGAACGCCTGCAGGCGGAAAAGAAGCAGCTCCTGGAAGTCGATCGGCCCGAAGTCGTGAAGACAGTGGCTTGGGCCGCGTCGCTCGGCGACCGCTCCGAGAACGCAGACTATATCTATGGCAAGCGGCGCCTGCGCGAGATCGACCGCCGCGTGCGCTTCCTCATCAAGCGCCTGGAAGCGGCGGAGATCGTGCGCTCCTCCGGCCGCGACACCGACCAGATCTTCTTCGGCGCGCGCGTAAAAGTCAGGGGACCGTCAGGTGAGCGCACCATCCGCATCGTCGGCATCGACGAGGTCGATCCGGCAAACGGCTGCGTATCCTGGATTTCGCCGATCGCGCGCGCGCTCATCAAGGCGCGCGAAGGCGATACGGTGCGCCTGCGCACACCAGCGGGCGAAGAGCAGCTAGAAATCCTCGAGGTGGACTACCCATGAGCTGGATACAAGAATTCCGCGAGTTCGCCGTCAAGGGCAACGTGGTCGATCTTGCCGTAGGCGTGATCATCGGCACCGCCTTCGGCAAGATCGTTTCCTCGTTCGTCGCCGACATCGTCATGCCGGCGATCGGCATCCTGATCGGCGGCGTGCATTACGAGGACCTCTACCTCGAGGTGGTCGACGCCAAGATCCTGTACGGCAAGTTCATCGAGAACGTGATCGACTTCGTGGTCATCGCCCTGGTCATCTTCTGGATGGTCAAGCTCATCAACCATTTCCGGCGCAAGGCGGAAAGCGAGCCCGATAAGGCGCCAGCCCCGCCGCGCGACGTGCAGCTGCTGGAAGAAATCCGCGACCTGCTGAAGAACCGGACGAAGTCATAAACAATCGCCGCGGCCCGTCCGTATGATGGGCCGATGTCTTCGGCGTTCGTGTTCGAAGGCCTCAAGATGCACCTCAAGGCGCGCGGCATGACGTATGCCGACGTCGCGCGCGGGCTGCGCATCTCCGAGCCGACCGTGAAGCGCATCTTCGCGCAGAGGAACTGCGACCTGAAGCGCCTGCAGGCGCTCTGCGAGTTCGTGCAGGTCGATCTCGCCGAGCTCGCGCGCGGCCTGCCGCGCAGCGATCGCCTGATCCACCGGCTCACGCATCCGCAGGAAGAAGAGCTGATGGCCGACCCGCGCCTGTTCATCGTCGCCGTGAGCGCGATCCACCAGATGCGCGTCGAGGACATCACCTCGCTCTACGACATCGAGCCGGCCGAGTGCGTGGCGCTGCTTCTGCGGCTGGAGAAGATCGGCATCCTCGAGCTGCACGAGAACAATCGGATTCGCCTGCGCCTTGCGCGCACCTTCGCGTGGATTCCCGACGGTCCGATCATGAGCTACGCGAAGTCGCAGTGCGCCGATTTCTTCAACTACTCTTTCTCGGGTCCCGGGCAGCTGATGCGCATGATCACCGTGCGGATCACCCGCGAAGCGCAGGAAGCGCTGGTCAAGCGGCTGGAAGAAGTGGCGCGCGAATACAACGACCAGCACAGCACCGACTCACGCCTGCCGCTGGAAGAACGCCAGCAGATCAGCGTGCTGCTCGCCGCGCGTCCCTGGGAGCCGGCGTCCTTTAAGGCGCTGCGCCGTAAAAAATAGTGACAGTCACTATTTCTTGAAGTCGCCAGCCATCACGAGGCTGACCTTCGCCGGATCGATGTACTTCTTCAGGGCGGCGCTGACTTCGGCCGCGGTCAGCGAGGCGATCTTCGACTCGAGCTCGATGTCCCAGGCGAAAGTGCGCTTGATGAAGAGGTAGGTGCCGATGCGGCTCGCGAGCGCACGGTCCTGCGTGCGCGCGAGGCGCCGCGCCTCCAGGATGCCTTTCTTGCCGGACTCGACTTCCTCGGGGGTGAAGCCATCCTTGATGGCACGTGCAATCTCCTCGCGGATGGCTTTTTCGACCCGCTCGCGATTCTGCGGCGCGAAGATCGCCGCGACGCGAAAGCCCGCCGAAAAATCGAGCTGACTCGCCGTGAAGCCGGAATAGGTGCTGTAGGAGAGGCCTTCCTTCTCGCGCACGCGCGCCTGCAGCCGCGAGGTCGAGGTGCCGCCGAGGAGATAGTTCGCGAGCAGCAACGCCGGGAAGTCCGGGTCGTCGTCGCGCATCTTCACGTTGTGGCCGCCGCGCAGCACGGCATTCGCCTTGTCCGGCGTGAGGACGTCGTCCTCCACCGGCGGGCGATCGAAGTACTGCGATGGCACGCGCGTGAACGTGGAAGGATTCTTCCAGGTGCCGAACAGCTCGGTGACGGCCTGCTCGAGCACCTTCGGGTCGAACTGGCCCACGACGGCGAAGTCCGCGCCGGTTGCCCCGACCAGGGTGCGATAGCAGCTTTGCGCGTCCTTGAGTGTGGTCTTGCGGATCCAGTCGATGCGCTCTTCGGTCGTCGGCGTGTAGTTGCGGTGGCCGACCGGGTAGGGCTCGAGGTGGCGCGAAAGGCGGATCTCGGCGTTTGCACCGGGATCGGAGAGCTGCGCCTGCGCGCCGGTGAGCGTGGCGCGCTTGAGTTCATCGAACTCGCTCTGCGGGAAAGACGGCTCGCGCAGCGCCTCGGCGACGAGCTTCAACGCCGGCACCAGGTTCTCGCCGCGCACCTCGACCAGCGCGCCCTCGAGCGAGAGCGAGACGCGCGCGTTCAGCTTCTCGAACGCCTCCTTCAGCTGCTCGCGCGTGTGGCGCTTGGTGCCGCGCATCAGCATCTGCCCGGCGAAGTCGCAGGCCACCTCGCGATTCATCAGCGTCTTTTCGTTTCCATAGTGCAGCGCCAGCGTCGCCACCACACGGCCGCCGCGCGTCTGCTTGGGCAGAAGGGCGAGCTTGATGCCGTTGGCGATCTCGCGCCGCTGCAGGCGCGACTCGATGTTCTTCGGCGACGGATCGAATTCCTCGCCGAGCGTGACGTTGTCGCCGCCCTGGTAGTCCTTGAGGAGCGCTTCTACGTCCGGCACCGGCGGGACCACCGCGCGGTCCGGATGCTCGGTGGGCGAGAAGATGCCGACCGTGCGGTTCGAAGCCTTCAGGTACTCGCGTGCCACGCGCTGCACGTCGGCCAGCGTCACCTTGCGCAGCTGGTCGCGGTACAGGAAGAACAGGCGCCAGTCGCCCATGGCGATGTTCTCGGCGAGCGCGCTCACCAGCTGGTTGGAATCGAGCTGGGCGCGCTCGACGTCATTCAGGAGACGCGTGCGAGCGCGCTCGACTTCCCCGGCGGTGATTTTGGTCTTCGCCGCGCCTTCGACGGTCGCATTCAGCGTCGCGCGTGCCTTTGCGAGATCGCCATCCTTGGCTAGCTGCGCGCCGAAGAACATGAAGCCCGGATCGTGCAGCTGCCGCTCCGCGCCCCACGTCGCGCTCGCGAGGCCTTTTTGCACCAGCGCGCGGTGCAGGCGCCCGGCCGGCGTGTCGCCGAGAACCTGCACCAGGATGTCGACCGCCGGGTAATCGGGATGGCTGCCGGCCACCACGTGATAGAGCGAGGCGACGATCTGGTTGTCGCCAATGCGCGAGAGCGTCACCACGCGCTCGCCGTCCTGCGTCGGCTCCTGCGTGTAGAAGTTGGGCAGCACGCGCGTTGGCTTCGGGATCGGCCCGAAGTGCTTCGCCACCAGCGCGAGGGCGCGCGCCTCGTTGAAGCGCCCCGCGATGAGGAGCACGGCGTTATCGGGCTGGTACCACGTGCGATAGAAAGCCTGCAGCTTGTCGACCGGAACCTTCTCGATGTCGGTGCGCTCGCCGATCACCGGGTTGCCGTAGTTGTGCCAGGCGTACGCGGCCTGCTGCATGCGCTGGAAGAGCACCGAGCCGGGGTTGTTCTCGCCCATCTCGAACTCGTTCCTCACCACCGTCATCTCGCTGTCGAGGTCCTCGCGCGAGACGCGCGAGTTCACCATGCGGTCGGCTTCCATGGCGAGCGCCCAGTCGAGGTTCGCCTCGGTGGCCGACATGGTCTCGAAGTAGTTGGTGCGGTCATTCGAGGTCGTGCCGTTCCAGCGCGCGCCGCGCCGCGTGAGCTCGCCTTTGACGTCGGCGATGTTCTTCGAGCCCTTGAACAGCATGTGCTCCAGCAGATGCGCCATGCCCTTCTCGCCGTAGCCCTCGTGCCGCGAGCCGACGAGATACACGATGTGCACGGTAACCGTGTCCGCGCCCGCATCGGGCAGCGCGAGCACCTTGAGCCCGTTGTCGAGCCGGTATTCGGTTACCCCCTCGATGGAGGTGGTGCGCGTCTGCGCCGCTGCGGCGAGCGCGACAAGCAACAGGAGGGCGCCTGCGAAGAGCCGTTTCATAGCAACCAGTGGAAAAGGTGAAGTGCGGCGAGGCCGGCGAGAATCGTAACGAAGGTGAGGCGCCAGCGCCATGCCACTGCGATTGCGACAACGCCGGCGGCGAGTTGTTCACTTCCGGGTGCGAACGCGAGCTCCGGCGCCCAGATCGCGGTCAGGACCGCGGCGGGCACGTAACGCAAGGCGCGGCGCACCAGCGCGGGTGTCTCGATGCCCGGCGGCAGGACGAGAAAGGACGCGCGCAGGGCATAGGTGACGAGCGCCATGCCGATGAGGGTCACCCAGAGCACTAGCGCCAGCTCCTTTGCGCGGCCATGCCGGCGGCGATGCCGGCGAGCGCGGCGACCGCGATCGACAGCTTGAAGGGCAGGGAATGCGCCGCGATCACCGTCAGTCCGGCCACGATGGCGGCGCTCACCATGCCGCGGTCGCGCAGCATCGGAATGGTCATTGCGATGAAGGCGAGCGGCGCGGCGAATTCCAGGCGCCACGACGGCGGCACACCGGCGCCAATCAGGATGCCGGCGAGCACGGCGAGCTGCCACGCCGCCCACACGGTGAGCCCCGCGCCGAGGAAGAAGTCGCGCCGGCCGCTCGCGCGCGGGTCGTCGCCGAAGCGCACCAGCGTCAGCGCATAGACGTTGTCGGCCTGCAGGTAGGCGATCAGCAGGCGCCAGCGCAGCGGTTCGTGCTGGAAATGCAGCCGCAGCGACGCGCTGTACATCATGAAGCGCAGGTTGATGAAGATGGTGGTGAGGAGGACCAGCAGGACCGGCGTACCCGACGAGAGGAGCTGCGCCGACGCCACCATCGAGGCGCCGGCGAACACGAGGAGCGACATCAGCATGGCCGCGAGCGGCGGGATGCCGCTCGCCACCATCGCCACGCCGGCGATGATGCCGAAGGCGACGACGCCGAGGAGGACGGGCAGGGCGGCCCGCGCCCCGGCTACGAAATTACTTCGGTGCGCGATGCTCGCGGATGCAGCTCAGGAGGTCGTCGCCCGCCTTGCCCTTGCAGGCTTCGCGCAGTTCCGCGCGGCGCGCCGCGCGCTGCGACACCTCGGCTTCGCATTTCGCCGGATCCTTCGACTGGGCGCACATTTCCTTGCGCATGCACTCGCGCGCCTCGTCGGCTTTCTTGCCTTCGCAGGCCTGGCGCGCCTTGGCATGCGCGTCCTTCAGCTTGGCGACGCGCTCTTCGCAGGCGGTGGGATTGACCGAGTGCGCGCACATCTGCTTCTGCATGCAGTCGCTGCGCTCGGCGCCCTTGGTGCCTTCGCAGGCCTTCTGTACCTCGGTGCGCATGGCCTTCATCTTGTCCAGCCGCTCCTGGCAGGCTTGCGGATCGTTGGACTGCGCGCAATTCGGCGCCTGCGCCAACGCGCTCGCGCTGAGCAGGAAGCCGAGGATGAACGCGAAAGGTTTCATGGGACCGAGGTGTATCAGCCCAGCTGCTTCAGCATCGTGCCGGCGTCCGAGACTTCGAATTTGCCGGGTCCCTCGACGTTCAACTGCTTGACGACGCCGTTGTCGACCAGCATGGAGAAGCGGTTCATGCGCATGCCCATGCCGCGACCGTTGAGGTCGAGCTCGAGGCCGAGCGCCTTCGCCCACTGCGCGCTGCCGTCGGCGAGGAAGCGGATCTTGCCCAGGGCCTTCTGGTCGCGGCCCCAGTGCGCCATCACGAACGCGTCGTTGGTCGCCACGCACCACACTTCGCTAACGCCCTTCTTCTTCAGCGCATCCATGTTCTGGGCGTAGCCCGGCACGTGCTTCGCCGAGCAGGTCGGGGTATACGCGCCCGGCAGGCCGAAGATCGCGATCTTCTTGCCCTTCACCGCCTCGCCGACATTCACTTCCTTCGGCGGCATCGCGCACTGCGTGCCTGAATCGAATTCCGTGCTCTCCATCAGCTTGCCGTCGGGCAGCTTGTCGCCGACTTTGATCATGCGGGTCTCCTGTTTGCTCGTCTGGGGAAGGGGCGGATGATACCGTCACTCCCATGAAAAAACCGGTTGTCACCACCGAGCGCGTGCTCGAAGGCGAGCTCCTCGGCCCCGAGCGGCCGGGCGAGCGGGAAACGCGCGAGCGGCTTCAGTTCCTCGCGTGGCTGCTCGACAGCTCGATCCCGATCCCGGGCACGCGACTTACGGTCGGCCTCGACGCCATCGTCGGCCTCATTCCATTCATCGGCGACCTGATCGGCGTGCTCGCCTCGAGCATCATCCTCGTGGAGGCGAACCGTCTCGGCGTCAGCCGCGCCGTGATGACGCGCATGGCATTCAACGTGGCGGTGGAAGGTGTCGTCGGTATCGTGCCGTTCTTCGGCGACGTATTCGACGCCGGCTGGAAGGCGAACCAGCGGAACGTGCGCCTGCTCACCGGCTGGATGGATCAGCCGCACAAGGCCGAGCGCGGCAGCCGCCGTTTCCTCGTCCTGCTGGTGCTCGGCCTCGCTCTCCTCCTCGGCGCCTGCTCGCTAGGCACCTGGCTCCTCTTGAAGGCACTATTCGCCTCATGACCCGCTGGCTTCGTCCGCTCGCGCTCGTGGTGGCTCTCGCGGGCTTCGCCGTTCTCGTCATTTCGGGGCCGGGTGTGCGCTTCGATCTTTTCTCCTATCGCACCGGCCTTACGCTCTTCCGCTGGGTCGCCTATTACACGGGCATCGCGGCGATGGTGATCGCGGTCCTCGCGCTCGCATTCCCGGCCGCGAGAAAGCGCGGCATCGGGATGCCGATCGTTGCGCTGATGCTTGGCGCAGTCGCCTTTGCGCTGCCGCTGCAGTTTCAGCGCCAGGCGCGAGCGGTGCCTCCGATCAACGACATCACTACCGATCTTTCGAATCCGCCGAAATACATGACCAGCGCGCGCGCTTATCCGGGAGACGAGTTCGCGCGCCAGCAGGCGCTGGCTTATCCGGATATCAAGCCGGTGATGATGTCCGTGCCGCCGCGAGACGCGTTCGAGCGGGCGGTGAAGGCGGCCGAGTCGATGGGCTGGGAAGTGGTGGGCCGCGATGCGGCCGCCGGCACGCTCGAGGCCGTCGACACCACGAAATGGTTCGGCTTCAAGGATGACATCGCGGTGAGGGTGACGGCTGCCGACACCGGAAGCCGCATCGACGTGCGCTCGAAGTCGCGCGTCGGGCGCAGCGATATCGGCACTAATGCGCGCCGCGTCCGGGCGTACACGGAGCGGCTGCGTTGATTTAGGCGTAACCTTGCGCCCGTGAGAACACCCGAAAAGGGGATGCCGTGAAAAAAATTGCTCTCATCGCCGCGTTGAGTTTTGCCCTGCCGGCCTGGTCCCAGGAAGCGAAGCCGCCCGCCCAGCCGGAGAAGCCGGCTCCGGTGGCGCAAGAGGCACCCAAGGCCGAGACCCCCAAGCCGAAGGCCCCCAGGAAGCCGGGGCCGCACCGCCAGGAAGACGCGCGTCACTGCCTCGAGAAGGCGAGCAACTCCGAAATCATCAAGTGCGCAGAAGCGTATCTTTAGACGGCGGCGCCATCCGCGGGAAGCCATCCGGCCTGCTCCCCGCATTGTTCAGGTCCATCGGCACGTAGACGTCCGAGGCGCCCCGGCGCACGAGCAGCCGCAGGCTGCCGCCGCCTAGCTCCGCGACGCTGCGGGTGAAGTCCTCGATGGTCCGCAGGCGCTTCTGGTTCACCGCGTAGACCACGTCGCCGATGCGCAGTCCCGAGCGCTCGGCGAGCGTCCCGGCGCGCACCACTGATAGCCCATAGGGAAGTCCCATCGCGCGCAGGTCGGGTTCCGGTACCTCGCGCAGGCTCAAGCCCAGCGCCTCCGGACTCTCGATCGTCACCTGGCGCAGCTGCGGCGGCGAGGCGTCGCACGCCGCGAGGAGGGCCAGGATTGCCGCGATGCACCAGCGAGTCATCGCCTAGACGACAGCAAAAGACGAACCTGCCTCAGGCTTTTCGCTTGCTGGATGCCCGGGTATCCACTTGAAGGAGATTTTCGAATGGCAAGCGTAGTCAATCCGTATCACGAGCGGCGCTCGGCCGAGCGCCGCCGCATCGCCTATCCGGGCCTGTTCGCGTCCGACGGCATGAAGGTGTCCTGGGGCGGCATCCTGGGCGGGGTCCTGGTCGCCTTGGGCGTGCTGGTGCTCCTGATGGCGCTCGGCGTCGCGGTCGGCATCAGCGCCGTGGACCCCGGCAGCACGGACGTCGCCAAGCTCGGCACCGGCGCCGGCATCTGGGCCGGGGTGTCGCTCCTGCTCGCACTCTTCCTTGCCGGCTTCGTCTCGACGCGTATCGGCGCGACGTACGACTCGCAGACCGCGTTCTTCGCGGGCTTCCTCGTGTGGGTGGTGAGCATCGTCCTCGTCGCCTACCTGGCGGCGAGCGGCGCGGGCTCGCTGACCGGCAGCGCCTTCCAGCTCTTCTCGTCGGCACCCGCGCAAGCGCAGGAGCAGGCCGCCGCCAGCATCCAGGAGAAAGCGCAGGAGCTGCAGCAGAAGGCGCCCGAGCTGCAGCAGAAAGCGCAGGAGGTGAAGCCGCAGGCGACCAAGGCCGCCTGGATCACGTTCGGCAGCCTGATCCTCTCGCTCCTCGCGGCGCTGATCGGCTCAGCCGCGGGGCGCCGGCGTCATCCCCGCATTCATCCCACCTCCAAGGGGACGTAGAGCGACAGCTCACCGCGGCGCACGAAGAGGGCGACCATGTCGCCCTTTTTTTGCGCCGCGATCAGCTTGTCGAACTGCTGGCGGTTCGAGATGCGCGCCTGGTTGACCCCGACGATCACGTCGCCGGGAAGGATGTTGCTCCCCGGCCCGGAGCGCGACGAGACTTCGAGGACCAGGAGCCCGTAGTCGACGCCGAGCGCCTGGCGCTCGGCCACCGTGAGCTCGCGCATCGCGACGCCGAGGCGCGCCTGGTCTTCCTTCGCCGGCGCCGCTTTCTGGGCGACGACGCCTTCCATCGGCACCTCGCCTACGCGCAGCTCGAATGTCTGGCGCTTGCCTTCGCGCCACACCACCATGTGCGCGAGGCTGCCGGGCTTGGTGGCGGCGACGAGGCGCGGCAGCTCGTTCGGGTCGTCGATCTGCTCGCCGTTCCACTCGAGCACCACGTCGCCCACACGCGCGCCGGCCTTCTCGGCCGGCCCGCCGTTCTCGACGTTGGTGATGATCGCGCCGGTGGCTTCGTCCATGCGGAAGGAGCGCGCGAGCTCCTTGGTGACGGGCTGCATGGCGATGCCGACGCGGCCGCGCGTCACCTTGCCCTGGCTCTTCAGCTGCTTCGAGACGTCGAGCGCCACCTCGATCGGGATCGCGAACGACACGCCCATGTAGCCGCCGGTGCCGCTGTAGATGAGGGAATTCACGCCGATCACCTCGCCCTGCAGGTTGAGGAGCGGTCCGCCGGAGTTGCCGGGATTCACCGCGACATCGGTCTGGATGAAGGGTACGTACATCTCATCGGGCAGCGAGCGGCCCTTCGCGCTCACGATCCCGGCGGTGATGGTGTTGGCGAAGCCGAACGGCGAGCCGATCGCCGCCACCCAGTCGCCCGCCTCGAGCTTGGAGGAATCGCCGAGCTTCGCCGTCGGCAGCCCTTGGGCGTCGACCTTGAGAAGCGCGACGTCGCTTCGCTTGTCGAGGCCGATCACTTTTGCCTTGAACTCGCGCTTGGAATCCGCGAGCCGGATGTTGACGTCGTCGAACTCGGCGACCACGTGCGCATTGGTGAGGATGTAGCCGTCCTCGCTGATGATGAACCCGGAGCCCAGTCCCTGGCGGGGTGTTCCACGCTCGGGCGTTTCAGCCGGCGCGCTGCCGCCCGCCGCCGCGGTTTGAGCCTTGCGCGTGGAGATGACGTTCACGACCGACGGTCCCGCGCTCTTCATCAGGCCCTTGAAGTCGGGCAGCCTTGTCTGACCTGCTGTTTCCCCTTGGGCGTCGAAGCCCACGAGGAGCAGCAGCAGGACCAGCGCGAAGATAAGGCGGTCGAGCTTCAGGTGCGGCACGGGTTCTTCGCGATCACACGGCTCACGCGCTGCGGCAGCGGCTCGTTCTCGGTCCACGTCTGCAGAAGGGCATCGACCACGTCGTGGCGCGGCGCGCGCGCGATGACGCGGTCGTTCAACTGCAGCGTTACGCCGTGCTCGGGCGCGTAGGCGATCGTCACCTGGTCGCCGACGGCGAGCTCGCGCCACGCCAGGCGCACGGAGGTAAAGCTCGGCAGGTCGAGGTGCGATTCCAGCGTCTCGCGCCATTTGATCGGCAGGTCCTTCGGCAGGAAGGTGCGGCTGAGGATCTGGACGTGCAGCGCCTTCGGCTGCCGGGGGTCCTGCAGCGCCGCGACCGGCGAAGCCTTCGGCGAGAGATAGAGCGCCGCCGCGTAGTGGTGGATCCAGAGCGTGTCGCGGGTCGCGCAGCTTGCCGCCGGCAGCGACTGGTTGCCGACACGCAGCGCGCCCGGTACCTGGATCGCCGTGGCCGGGAGAAAGGTCAGGGCGAGCACGACCGCGCCAGCTGCAATGAGCCACTTCACACGCGCATCGCTGCAATTTTCGCTCCCGGCGGCATGCGCCATCCGCCTGGCCGCGTCGGGAACGAAACGTGCGACCCCGAGCGGCGTGAGATCCACCCTCGCCATTCTTTCGCTCGCCCTTGCAGCGTGCGCGACCCCCGCGCCGCCGGAGGCCGATCTCGCCGCCGCTCGCGCGGCGCTCCTGCAGGCCGAGCCCTTCGGCCATCGCTACGCGCGAGCCGAGCTGGCCCTCGCGCAGAGCAAGCTCGCACAGGCCGAGCAGGCGATGGCACGCGACGACTGGCGCGAGGCGCGCCGGCTCGCCGAGCAGGCGGAAGTCGATGCCCGTTACGCCTGGGCGCTCTCCGAGAACGAACGCGTGCGGGCCGAGCAATGAGACCGATCCTTCTTTTCCTTGCGCTCGCCCTTGCCGGCTGCGCGGCATCGCCGCCCGCGAGCGACGCGCTCGACAAGGCACGCGCCGCCGTGCGCGCCGCGCAGAGCGATCCGCAGGTTGCGCAGTACGCGAGCGCCGAGCTCGACCTCGCCAGCCAGTCCCTGCGCGATGCGGAGCGCTCGAGCGACGACCCGGCGCACCGCGCCTACATCGCGCAGCAGCGCGCACGCATCGCGCGCGAGCTGGCTTCGGCCCGCNCCTTCGAGGCTGAAGCCGACCGTTCGCAGCTCGTCGCGCTCGAGCAGCGCGCCAAAGCCGCAGAAGAGGAGCGCGACCGCGCGCAGGCGCGCGCCGTAGCGGCGGAACGCGCGCGCGACGACCAGGATCGCCTCGCGGCGGAAGTGCGGCGCCTCAAGGCGCAGGTGGCCGAGCTCGAGGCCGAGAAGACCGAGCGCGGCTGGATCCTCACCCTCGGCTCGGATCTCCTTTTCGATGTCGGCCAGGCGAAGCTCAAGCCAGGCGGGCGCCAGGCCATCGAGAGCGTCGCGCGCTTCATGCGCGAGCGCGGCGAACGCAAGATCGTGATCGAAGGCTTCACCGACAACACCGGCTCGGAGGCGCTGAACCGACGCCTGTCGGAGCGGCGCGCGCTTGCCGTGCGCGAGGCGCTGGTGAAGCAGGGCATCGACGGCGAGCGCATCGAGGCGCGCGGCCTCGGCCCGGCGAATCCCGTGGCGAGCAACGACAACGCGAGCGGTCGCAGCCTCAATCGCCGCGTTGAAATCGTGATCGGCGAAGGCGTCGGCCGCGCCGCGACCGGCGCTACACGCTCAGCCCGATAACGCGGCTTTGCGGCCGCGCTCGACGTCGATGCCGGCGAGCAGCACGAGGCCGATGACGAAATAGATCCCGGTGGCGAAGATGCCGAGCCGATGGTTGCCGGCGAAGATCCACGTCACGAGGCCGTAGGTGATCGGCCCGAAGATCGACGCCGCCTTCACCGCAAGCCCCCACAGCCCGAAGAACTCAGCCAGCCGCGATGGCGGCGCCAGATAGCCCACCACCGCTCGGCCGGCGGCCTGCGACGAGCCCATGCAAAGGCCGGCGAGGTTTGCGGCGATCCAGAAGATGGTCGGGCCTTGCGCAAGCCCGGCGAGGAGCACCATCACGATCCAGCCGACGAGCGTGAGCGCGAGCGCTTTCACGTGTCCGATGCGGTCCTGCAGGTAGCCGAAGCCGAAAGCGCCGATCGCCGCGGTGACGTTCACCACCAGGATCAGCGTGATGGTCTGCTGCATGGTGAAGTTCATCGCCTGCTCGGCGTAGATCGCGGCGAGCGCGACCACCGCCGTGATGCCGGCCTGGTAGAAGACGATGCACAGCAGGAATTTTCGGAGATCGCGATAGCGTTGCGTGTGCGCCAGTGTCTCGCGCATGCGCAGCCACGGCGAATCGACGCGCCCTTGAGGGACGGCACGCTCCCGCAGGAAGAGAAAGGTCGGCGTGGCGGCGAGCGCAAAGAACGCCGCCGTGATCAGCATGGTGACCGGCACGGCCTCTGCGGTCGGCCGGCCCGAGCCCATCAGGTAGGCGAGGCAGATGCCGAGCGCGATCAGGCCGCCGAGGTAGCCGAAGCTCCAGCCCCAGCCGGAGACGCGGCCCATCGCCTGCGAGTCGGCGAGCTCCGGCAGGAACGCGGCAATCACGTTCTCGCCGGTGCCGAAGAAATAGTTCGACACGGCGACGAGGAAAAGCGCGAGCGCCACGGCGCCGGGCTGCACCCAGTAGAGGAGCGCGGTGAACACAACACAGCCGATGGTGGTGATGAGAAGCAGGCGCTTTTTCGCCGCGTGCGCATCGGCCCAGGCGCCGATCAGCGGACCGGTGACGAGGATCGCCGCATAAGAGATCGAGAGCGCCGCGGTCCACGCGAATGTCGCCCAGGCCGCATTACCGGCGACCGCGCCGACGAAGTAGGCGCCGAATACGGCAGTGATGACGACGGTGGTGTACGCGGAGTTGGCGAAGTCGTACATGCTCCACGCCCAGACCTCGCGCAGGCCGACGTCCGATGCAAGCGCCCTCGCCATCAGGTGTATCCCTTTTTCATGATGAATATTGCACAGCCTTCGTCGTCGGTCATCAATGCGGGTTCGGCAGTTTGCGGTATAGTCTTTCGCAGATGCAACAAGCAGTTAAGAGCGAAGCCGACCACCGCCTGACCCTTGCCGAGCTCCTCGACTGGCTGGTCGAGGACAAGTGGGTCGGCGCCGACGCCGCCGAGTTGTTGAGGAAGGAGCGCCGCTACTACCGCGGCGTGATGCATCCGCTGTCGATCCTGGCCGAGCAGAAATGGCGTCAGGGCGTGCCGCCGGGCAAGGTGATCACGATCGAGATCCTCACCGAGTGGCTGGCGAAGCGCGTCGGCCTCGACTACTACCATATCGATCCGCTGAAGATCGACTTCGGCGCGGTCACCGAGGTGATGAGCTCGGCGTACGCCACGCGCTTTCGCATCCTGCCGGTCGGTGTCACGGCCAAAGAGGTGATCATTGCCACGGCCGAGCCGCACCTGCGCGCGTGGGAAAAGGAGTTCGCGCCGATCATCAAGCGCGCGATCAAGCGGGTAATCGCGAACCCGATCGACATCGCGCGCTACCAGGTCGAGTTCTACAACCTCGCGAAATCGGTCAAGGGCGCGAGCAAAGGCGCCGCCGGCACGAGCGGCCTTTCCAACTTCGAGCAGCTGGTCGAGCTCGGCGACTCCAACAAGGCGCTGGATGCGAACGACGCGCACATCGTGCGCATCGTCGACTGGCTGTGGCAGTACGCNTTCGACCAGCGCGCAAGCGACATCCACGTCGAGCCGCGCCGCGAGCAGGGCATCGTGCGCTTTCGCATCGACGGCGTGCTGCACCAGGTCTACCAGATCCCGCCCGGCGTGCTCGCCGGCATGACGAGCCGAATCAAGATCCTCGCGCGCATGGACGTCGTCGAGAAGCGCCGTCCGCAGGACGGGCGCATCAAGACGCGCACCTTCGCCGGCGAGGAGGTGGAGCTTCGCATCTCGACCCTGCCCACCGCCTTCGGCGAGAAGCTGGTGATGCGCATCTTCGACCCGGAAGTGCTGGTGCGCGACTTCAAGGAGCTCGGCTTCTCCGAGGAGGACCACAAGCGCTGGCAGGAGATGACCAACCGGCCGAACGGCATCGTGCTGGTCACCGGGCCCACCGGCTCGGGCAAGACCACCACGCTGTACTCCACGCTCAAGTCGCTCGCCACGCCGGAAGTGAACGTCTGCACCATCGAGGACCCGATCGAGATGGTCGAGGGCTCGTTCAACCAGATGCAGGTGCAGACGCAGATCGAGCTCGGCTTTGCCGAGGGCGTGCGGGCGCTGATGCGCCAGGACCCCGACATCATCATGGTCGGCGAGATCCGCGATCTCGAGACCGCGGAGATGGCGGTGCAGGCGGCGCTCACCGGTCACCTGGTTCTCTCCACGCTGCATACCAATGACGCGCCGAGCGCGGTGGCTCGCCTGCTCGAGCTCGGCGTGCCGCCCTATCTGCTCAACGCGACCATCAACGGCGTCATGGGCCAGCGCCTGGTGCGCACGCTGTGCCAGCACTGCAAGCAGCAGGTCGAGCTGCAGCGCGACGAGGACCAGACCGCGTGGGAGGCGCTCGTCGCGCCGTGGAAATCGAAGCATCCGGCGCGCCTGTACAAGCCGGTCGGGTGCCTGGAGTGCCGGATGACGGGCTTCATGGGGCGCGTCGGCATCTACGAGACGCTGCTCTTCTCGAATGCCGTCAAGAAGCTGGTGAACGAAAAGGCCGACCTCGTCCAGGTGCGCGAGCAGGCGTTCAAGGACGGCATGAAGCCGCTGCGCATCAGCGGCGCGATGAAGGTCGGCGCCGGTCTCACCACCATAGAGGAAGTGCTGAAGGTCGCGCCGCCCGTGCGCGACGGCGTCTAGCGCGATGATCGCCGACGCGCTTCTCCTGGTGGCGGCGATCACCGCGTGTCTCGTCTACATCACGATGGCGACGCTCGGCGGTCGCCGCGAGCGCGAGCTCGCCGAGGCGCGCGCGCACAGCGAGCGCCTCAAAAGCCTGACCGAGCTCTCCGCCGACTGGTTCTGGGAGACCGATGCCGAGCATCGCATCACGTGGCTTTCCGGCGGCGGGCCGGTGGCGACGCTCTTCGGCGACACGCCCACCTATGGCAAGCGCTTCTGGGAAATTCCGCGAGTCGAGGTCGACGCGGGCGCGCTTGCCGCGCACCTGGAGCGCCTGGGCAAGGAACTGCCGTTCTTCGACCTGGAGATCGCGCGCACCGACGAGCGCGGCGCGCGCCAGGTGCACATCATCTCCGGACAGTCGCGCCGCACGGCGGATGGCGGCTTCATCGGCTACCGCGGCGTAGGCCGCGACGTCACCGAGCAGCGGCGCGCCGAGCGCAACCTGCAGCAGGCGAAGGAGCGCCTGGAGATGGCGCTCGACGGCGGCAACCTCGCCGAATGGCACTACGAAGCGGCGAGCGACGATCTCTATGCCGGCGACGGCTGGGTGCGCTTCCTCGGCCACCAGATCTCGCCGCCCTTCACGCACGGCAGCGAGTTCTTCGCCACCATCCATCCCGATGACGCCCCCGCCGCGCGCGATGCATGGGTGCGCGCGCTGAAAGGCATCGCGCCCGAGTACGAAATCGAGTTCCGGGCGCGCACGCACGACGGCAGCTGGAAGTGGCTGCACGCGCGAGGGCGCGTGACGGAGCGCGACGCCGACGGCCGCGCGCTGCGCCTCTCGGGCATGGTGGCCGATATCGACCTCCGAAAGAAGGTCGAGGGGGCGGCGGGCGCGGCCGACCAGCGCTTCCGCGACGTCGCCCGCGTATCGAGCGAGTACGTNTGGGAAGCCGACGGCGAGTGGCGCTTCACGTATCTATCGGAGCGCGCCGAGGCGATCCTGGGCTATCCGCGCGCCGAGCTCCTGGGGCGCAACCTCTGGGAGCTGCTGCCGCTTGGCGAGGAACGCGCGCTGCGCGAACGGTTAGCGAGCCATGGCGGCGAGGGCAGGCCTTTCCGCGATCTCGTGCACCGCGTGATGACCAAGTCCGGCGGCGTCATCTGGCAGTCGCTCTCCGGCGTGCCGCTCTACGACGAGAACGAGGGCTGGGCGGGCTATCGCGGCACGGCCGCCGACGTCACCTCGCGCAAGCAGGCCGAGGCGCGCATCGAGCAGCTCACCACGCGCGATGCGCTGACCGGCCTTGCCAACCGCGCGCTCCTCACCGATCGGACGACGAGCGCGATCGGCAATGCGGCCCGCACGCGCACGCAGGTTGCGCTGCTCGTCATCGACCTCGACCGCTTCAAGCTGGTGAACGACTCGCTCGGTCACGCAGCGGGCGATGCCCTGCTGCGCGCGGTGGCGGAGCGGCTGCAGAACGCGCTGCGGCGCGAGGACACCCTCGCGCGCCTGGGCGGCGACGACTTCGTGCTGCTCTGGAACGGCCTCAAGTCGCGCGAGGAGGGGGCGACGCTCGGCGAGCGGCTGCTGTCGATCCTCACGCGCCCGTTCACCATCGAGGGCCGCACCCTCACCGTGAGCGCCTCGATCGGCATCGCCCTCTATCCGCGCGACGGCCGCGACTTCGCCGAGCTCTTCAAGCACGCCGATACCGCGATGTACCAGGCGAAGGAGGGCGGCGCGAGCTTCCGCTTCTTCCACCCGTCGCTCGAAACGCGCGCGAGCGAGCGGCTGCGCGTGGAGAACGACTTGCGCGGCGCGCTCGCCCGCAGCGAATTGCTTTTGCATTGGCAGCCCGTCCTGCAAGGCCGCTCCACCATCGTCGGCGCCGAGGCGCTGGTGCGCTGGCAGCACCCGGCGCGCGGGCTGACCGGCCCCGAGGACTTCGTGCCGCTCGCCGAGGACAGCGGCCTCATTCGCGCGATCGGCGAATGGACGCTCGAGCGGGCGCTCGCGCAGGCGGGCGCGTGGCAGCGCGAGCTGCCGGCCGAGGCGTGGTTCGCCGTCAACGTCTCCGCCGCCGAGCTCTCGCAGGGCGACGCGTTCGTCCAGAAGGTGGCGAGCACGCTCGCCGCACACCAGCTCGAAGGCAGCCGCATCGAGCTCGAGGTCACCGAGCGAGTGCTGATGTCGAACTTCGAGGACAACGCCGAAACCCTGCGGCGCATCGGCGAGCTCGGCGTGCGCTTCGCCATCGACGACTTCGGCACCGGCTACTCGAGCCTCGCCTATCTCAGGCGCCTGCCGATCCACAAGCTGAAGATCGACCGGCTGTTCCTTCGCACCCTCGAATCCAACGCTGCGGACCAGGCCATCGTGCGCACCATCGCCGCGCTTGCCGACACGCTCGGCATCGCCGTGGCCGCCGAAGGCATCGAGACCCCGGCGCAGCTCGAGCGCCTGCTCGCCCTCGGCTGCGACCAGTGGCAGGGGCACCTCTTCAGCGTGCCCGTCGACGCCGCCGGCTTCGCGGCGCTCTTCCACCAGCCACGCTCCGCTAATTCCGTACCCGGTACGTAATTACTTTGTAAGGTCTCGGTTCTTCTCTGCGCGCACGCCGCGTAATTCATCGGCTCGAATGAGACCCTCGGCCGCCGCATGCGCCGCGGCGTGCTCGCTGTCGGGCGCGAGCACGAGCTGGCAGCCGGTCTTCGCTACCTCCGCGATCAGCTTCTCGATCGCCGCGAGGCGCTTGGGGTGGCGATTGACCGAGCGGATGTAGATCACGCGGATGCGGTCCGGGTGACGGCGCACGATGTCGCGGTACACCTCCGGATCGCTCTCGCCGCTGTCGCCGATCAGGATGAAGGGAAGGCGGGGATAGGCGCCGAGCAGCGCCTCGATCGCCACGCATTTGTGATCGCGCGGCATGCGCAGGCCGAGGTTGCGCAGGAATAGCGGCCCTTCCGGCAGTCCCTGCAGCGTGAGGTACTCCGCGAGCGGCACATACAGGTTCCACGGGCTCTTCGAGACGTAGAAGAACGGATTCTTGCCGCCATGCAATGCGCGGTAGAACGCGCCGACGCCTTCGAACGGCTTCCTCGTATACGCGTTCGAGAAAGCGATGGTAAGGAGCATGCGCACCTTGCTCATCACGTGGCTGTAAACGATCGTGTCGTCGATGTCGCTCACCACCGCAAAGCGCGCGTCCTCCGGCGGCACGAGCACGCGGCCCTTGGCGTTCACCGACGGCTCGTCCGCGAGCGCGAGCTCGGCCTCGTGCCAGCCCGCCTTGCGCGGCCCCGGCGCGAGCTCGACGCGGAAGTATCCCTCGCGGTCCGCTCTCAGCTCGCTTTGCGCGCCGCCGAATTGCGCGCGCAGCCGCGCGAAGGGAACCTCGTCCGACTCCATGAGCTTGAGGAACGCGGCGAAATTGCGCCAGCGGCGCTCCCCGGCGCGCGCGGGACGGATGCCCTCGTCTTCCAGCACCCGTCCCGGAAGCACCACGCGCTCGCGGTTGCCGTAGCCGCGATACGGCAGGATGATTACTTGATCGGCGTGTTTTGGTCTTGCACCATGAGCCATTGATCGCCCTGGCGCTCGAACACCAGCGTGAGGTAGCTTTCCACAGGCCTGCCCCCGCCCTCGCGGTAATCGAGGTGCAGCACGGCGACGCCGAGGTTGCCGCCTTCGTAGATCTCGACCGGCTTCGCGGTGAGCGTCCAGTTCTTCATCGCGAACCAGCCGCGATGCGCTTCCATGAAGTCGCCCTTGGTGCGCTTCAACTTCCCGTCCGCCATGATGAGGATCAGGTTGTCGGCGATGGTCGCCGCCAGCGTATCGAGGTCGCGCGTTTCGATGGCGAGCAGGTGACGGCCGAGCGTTTCCCGAAAGTTCATCTTTGCACCAGCGCGGAAAGAAGCCAGGCCACCAGGCTGTACACGATGGAGGCGCCCACCGCGTGCCAGAAGCCGAGCACCTGGAAACCGGGCACAAGCTGCGCCACGCCGAGGAAGAGCAGGCCGTTGATGATGAAGATGAACAGGCCGAGCGTCAGCACGGTGACCGGCAACGTCAGGAGGATGAGGATAGGCCGGATCACTGCGTTGGCGAGGCCGAGCAGCGCGGCGGCGAGGAGCGCGGTCCCGAAGCTCTCGACGCGTACCGACGGCATCAGGTACGCGACCGCGAGCAGCGCGACGGTGTTAACGACCCAGACTAGGAGCAGCCTCAGCACGTTGGCGTGCTAAGGCAAGGTTTATTCCCAGAGCCCGACGGGCAGCGGAAGCCCGGCATAGTCCTTTTGGGTCAGCGCGCCGTCGGCCTGGATGCCAAAGCCTTCCAGCACGGCGATGATCTGGCGCGCATGCTGTGCCGAATGCCAGGTGCAGCGCTCCATCACGTGATGAAGCGGCTGCTCGCCGTAGTACGTCTGCAGTTTTGCGGTGGCGGCCCTGTCGCCTTCGCGCTTCCACCAGCGCTCGAGCCTTTCCGCCACCGATTTTCCGTAAGCCGCAATCTGCGCCGGCCTAGTCACGCTCGGTGGCGGCGGCGCGTTATAGACCGACGTCAGGTCCTGCACGCCATCCTCGATCGCCTGCAGGAACGCATCGGGTACCTGGTACACGTGATAGGCGAGGTCGCGGATGCTGCGGTCGCGGCCCGGCGTCGCGCGCTGCGAGAGCCGCTCGGGGGGAATCTGCAGCACATGGCGCTGCGCGGCGGCGAGGACGGTGCGCCACTTGTCCATCAGCGCCGCGGGCGGCAGTCGCTGGAAATCGACCTTGCGGCCGATGAACTCCGAGACGTCGGCGAGCTCCTGCGCGAACACGTAGTCCTTGCCGCGCGCAACCACCGGCACCGTGCGCACGCCGAGCTCGGCGAGCTCCTGCATCGCTTCCGGCCGCGCGGAGACGTTCACCGATTCGTATTCGACGCCGAGCTTCGTCAGGAACTCCTTCACCTTCACGCAGCTCGAGCAACCAGGCCGCCAGTAGACGCGCAATGATTCCATGGCCGCGAGTTTACTTCGCGACTATTACGCCGCGCACGCCGTGCTTCTCGATGATCTTCGCGGCGAGGCCGCTTTTCCTGACGTCGTCTGCAAACTTGCGCATGTACTCCGCGGCGGCGGGCCGGCCCTTCGGCGCGGCGATGGACTGCTGCACGCCGGTGATCTGGCCGTCGAGCACGCGCGAGCCGGGCGTGCGCGCCTGCTCCTCGACGAGCTTCGGCTTGAGGCCGCCGAGGGCCTCGAGCTTCTGCGCCATGAAAAGGTCGTACGACGCGGGAATGCCTTTCGCGCGCACGAGCTCGGCTTTCTTCAAATTGCGGCTGAGCCAGAGGTCATAGGCGCTGCGCTCCGACACCGAGACGCGCACGCCTTGGCGGTCGATGTCGGCGATCGACTTGATCGGCGAGCCGGCGGGCACGAGGAAGGTGACCGGGATCTCGAGGTAAGGCGGGCTGAAATCCACTTCGTTCGCGCGTTGCGGCTCGTTGCCGAGGAAGCCGATGTCGACCTGCGCCGCCTTCACGGCGTCGAAGAGCTTGCCGGCGGCGTCGAACTTCACGAACTCGAACGCCAGGCCCGCGCGCTTGGCGAGCTCGCGGCCGAGATCCGGCGCGATGCCGCGCGGCTCGCCGTTCGGATCGTCGCCGGAGACGATGAGGAAGTTGGAGTAGTTGAGACCGATGCGCAGTTTTCCGCCGGGGGCGAGCTCTTGGGTCATGGGTTTGCCGCGTAGAAGAGGTTGGTCATGCTCTTGATGTCGAGCATTCTGAACTGCCCGAAGCCCGCTTCGCGCACCAGTTTCTCAGTCTGGCCCGGCCCCATGCAGGTGCCCAGTCCCGGACCGCCGCGCGCGAGCGACTGCGTCATGCAATGGAAGAGGCTAAAGCCGTAGAACATGGTCGCCACCGGGTTGAGGTTGTCCTCGAGCCGATCGGCGGCCTTGGGCTCGACGATGAAGAGCGTGCCGCCGGGCTTCACCAGCGAATGCACGCGCTTGAGGGTCTCTGCAGGCGCGGCGAGATCGTGGATGCAGTCGCAAATGGTGACGAGGTCGAACTCACCCGAGGGGAGCTCGCCGCCGAAGCGGATGTCCATGCCCTTCGCGCCTTCGCGCGCCCGGGAAATCGACTGCGCGTCGACGTCATAACCCTCGACGTGCGCGGCGGGGAATGCCTTCTTGATCGCCATCGCCACGCGCCCGGAACCGCAGCCGAAGTCCAGCATGCGCCCGCCGGCGGCGAGCTTCGCCGTCACGTCCGGCAGCGATTTCAGCCAGTAGCTCGCGAAGCGCTCCTCGTACTGGCCGCGATTGATGAGATCGAGCGCGGCGACGCAATCCGGGCCGAAGTCGGCAAACGGAACGCCGCCGCCCTTNGCAAAGGCGTCCGCCACCTTCGGCGCGACGGTAAGAAGCGGCGGCACCATCGCATACATGCCGCCGACGTAATGGTCGGTGCCGTCGGAGGCGACGAAATACGCCATCTCGTCGCTCAGCATATATTTGCCGCCTGAGTATTCGAGGTAGCCGGCCGCGGCCATGCCCTTGAGCCATTCCGCGACGTAACGCTCCTGCAGTCTGCTTGTCGCCACGACCTGGTCGAGCGAGAGCGGCCCCTTGCCAGCCATGGCGCGAAAAAGTCCGGTGCGCGTTCCGACGTACGCCATGCCCGCGGTCATCGCGCCGGCCATGTCGCGGAACACCTTGTCGATTGCCTGCTTCGTCTTTTCCTTGTCCATGCTTCGCTTATTATCGGCCCATGA
>C688J18823_10000342_pt1 | contig 26752 bp, 22 predicted proteins | sample HopSoiMetagenom1_FD_18823 | JGI IMG/M metagenome (IMG submission 18823) | reverse complement strand
CGCGGGTCGAGCTCGATGGCCTGAAGCTGCCGCAGGAGTCGCTCGGCGAGGCGCTCTTCGCCAAGGTCAAGGCCGATAACCTGGTCGTCGATCGCATCGTGGTGAAGAGCCTCGAGCTGCCGGGCCCGGCCGTGATGCCCAAGAGCTTGCAGGCCGACGTGCTGCTAGACGGCAACGGGGCCCTCCGCACCGCAACGCTGCGCGGCCCGGACGGATTGGTGGCGAAGATCGTGCCGAAGGAAGGGGCAGTGGAATTCGACGTCATCGCCGGCGGCTTCACGCTGCCGATAGCGCCGGAGATCACGCTTTCCAAGTTCGCCATGAAGGGCAGCGCGACGCCGCGCGGCATGAAGGTGGACGAGTGGGGCGGGGCGATCTTCAACGGCGGCATCTCCGGCACCGCCAGCGTGCGCTGGGGCGGTACGTGGCTCGTGGAAGGCGTCGTCACCGTGCGCGGCATCAACGCCGCGGTCTTCGCGCCGGCGTTGGTTTCGACCGGCACGGGCGAGGGTACCGGCCGCTTCTCGATGACGGGCGCCGATCCGGCCAAGCTCGCCTCCACCGGGCGCATCGACGGCAACTTCACGGTGACGCAAGGCACCCTCGGCAGCTTCGATCTTGCGAAGGGAATCCAGACCAGCGGCAAGCAGGCGATGGGGACCACCTCGTTCACCGAGATGACCGGGCAGGCGGTCTACGACCGCGGCGCAGTGGCGCTGCGCAACGTGAATATCGGCGCCGGGGCGCTGAACGCCGCGGCGAGCGCGGATATCACGCAGGCTGGCGCGCTCTCCGGCCGCATCGTGGCCGACGTGAAGACCGCCAATCGCTCGCAGCAGGCGACCATCGTCCTCGGCGGCACGGTGAAGGAACCGCAGGTCCGCAACTAGGCAGTCATCGCGATTGGAAAGAGCGGGTTTAGTGCCACCGATTCTCCAGCTCCGCGGGCCGCGCGCGGCTTCGGAGTTTCGCCTCGCCAAGCTCCTTGCCGCGCTGAAGAGGATCGACCCCGCGGTGCGCGGGATTGCCGCGGAGTACCGGCACTTCGTCGAGTTGCATTCGCCGCTGGCCGACCAGGAGCGCGCGCTCCTCGAGCGGCTGCTCGATTACGGCGAGCGCTCCGCGGACACTCGCGGCACGCTTCATCTGGTAGTGCCGCGGCTTGGTACGCTTTCGCCGTGGTCGTCCAAGGCGACCGACATTGCGCATAACTGCGGGCTCGCGGCGGTGAAGCGCGTCGAGCGCGGCACCGCTTATTACGTCGATTCAAAGGCTGCCGGCATCGCGGGCCCGCTGCACGATCGCATGACCGAGACGGTCCTCGCGTCGTTCGAGGACGCGGCGCGGCTTTTCCAGCACGTGCCGCCGCGGCCGCTCGGTTTCGTCCGCGTGACCGAGTTGCGGCAGGCGAATCAGCGTCTCGGCCTCGCACTGAGCGAGGACGAGATCGAATACCTCGAGCAGGCCTACCAGGCGCTGGGGCGAGACCCGACAGACGCCGAGCTCACCATGTTCGCGCAGGCGAACTCCGAGCACTGCCGGCACAAGATCTTCAACGCCGACTGGATCGTCGACGGCGAGAAGAAGCCGCAATCGCTCTTCTCGATGATCCGCCATACGCACGCGGTGACGCCCACCGGCACCATCGTCGCCTACGCCGATAACGCGGCCGTGATGCACGGACGCGAGGCGCAGCGCTTCCACCCCCGGGCGGACGGCGCCTATGCGCGCCATCCGGCGCTCACCCATACCGTGATGAAGGTCGAGACGCACAACCATCCGACCGCGATCTCGCCCTTTCCCGGCGCGTCCACGGGCGCCGGCGGGGAGATCCGCGACGAGGGCGCGACCGGCCGCGGCGCGAAGCCGAAGGCCGGGCTGGTCGGCTACTCGGTGTCCAATCTGCGCATCCCGGGTCACGAGAATCCCTGGGAGAAAACGGCCGCCGGCAAGCCCGATCGCATCGCCTCGGCGCTCGACATCATGTTGGAAGGCCCGATCGGCGCCGCCTCGTTCAACAATGAGTTCGGCCGTCCCAACCTGCTCGGCTACTTCCGCACCTTCGAGCAAGGCCACCGTGGCTACCACAAGCCGATCATGCTGGCCGGCGGCCTGGGCAACATCGCCGACTCGCACACCTATAAAGAGCCGCTGCCGCCGGGTACGCTCCTCATCCAGCTCGGCGGGCCCGGGCTCCTCATCGGCATGGGGGGTGGCGCCGCCTCGTCCATGGGCGCCGGCGCCAACGTGGCCGACCTCGACTTCGACTCGGTGCAGCGCGGCAACGCGGAGATGCAGCGCCGCGCGCAGGAGGTGATCGACCGCTGCTGGCAGATGGGCGCCGCAAATCCCGTCCTCTCGATCCACGACGTCGGCGCGGGCGGGCTTTCGAACGCCCTGCCGGAGCTCGCCTGGTCGGCGCAGCGCGGTGCGCACGTCGAGCTGCGCAATGTGCCGAGCGAGGACACCGGCATGTCGCCGCGAGAAATCTGGTGCAACGAGGCGCAGGAGCGCTACGTGCTCGGCATCGCGCCGCATTCCCTCGAAGCCTTCCAGGCGCTCTGCGAGCGCGAGCGCTGCCCCTTCGCGGTGCTCGGCACCGCGAGCGCCGATGGCCGGCTGCTCGTCAACGATGCGAAGTTCGGCAACCAGCCGGTCGATATCGACCTCGCCGTGATACTCGGCAAGCCGCCGAAGATGCTGCGCGACGTGCGGCACGAAAAGCCGAAGCTCGAGCCGATCAACCTCGATGCCATCGTGATCGACGGCGCTGCGCATCGAGTCATGCGCCACCCTGCCGTGGCGGCCAAGCACTTCCTCGTCTCGATCGGCGACCGCACGGTGGGCGGGCTTTGCTCGCGCGATCCCTTCGTCGGTCCATGGCAGGTGCCGGTGGCCGATTGCGCGGTGACGCTGCTCGACTACGACGGCTATGCCGGCGAGGCTATGGCGATCGGCGAGCGCACGCCGCTCGCCGTCATCGACGCGCCGGCGTCGGGTCGCATGGCGGTCGCTGAGGCGATTACCAATATCGCTGCTGCGCGCATCGTGTCGCTGTCGAGCGTGAAGCTGTCGGCGAACTGGATGGCGGCGGCGGGCTACCCGGGCGAGGACGCGGCGCTCTACGACACCGTGCGAGCCGTGGCAATGGAGCTTTGCCCGGCGCTCGGCGTCTCGATTCCCGTCGGCAAGGATTCGCTGTCCATGCAGACGCGCTGGGATGGAAAGGAAATCGTCAGCCCAGTGTCGCTCATCGTGTCCGCCTTCGCGCCGGTGGAGGACGCGCGCGAGACGCTCACGCCGCAGCTGCGCACCGACGCCGGCGACACCGAGCTCGTCCTCGTCGATCTTGGGCGCGGCAAGAACCGCCTCGGCGGCTCGATCCTCGCGCAGACCCACGGCATGGTCGGCGATGATTGTCCGGACCTCGACGATCCGGCGCTCCTGCGGGCCTTCTTCGCCGCCATCCAGGGCCTGCGGCCGTTGATCCTCGCCTATCACGACCGCTCGGACGGCGGCCTCTTTGCCACGGTGTGCGAGATGTGCTTCGCCGGCCACTGCGGCGTCACGGTGAACATGGACGCGCTCACCTTCGACGCCGCCGCCGAAGACGTCGATGCCTTCAAGCGCAACGCCGACGAGCAGCTCGCCGGCCGCGTGCGAGAGCTCGCGCTGGCCGCGCTCTTCAGCGAAGAGCTCGGCGCGGTGATGCAGGTACGCGCCGGCGACCGCGCGAAAGTCATGCAGCGCCTGCGCGAAGAGGGGCTCGGCGCTCATAGCCACGTCATCGGCCAGCTCAACAACCGCGACGAGATCCGCTTCACGACGAACGGCCGGCCGGTCTACCAGAACAAGCGCGACCACACCCAGCGCGCGTGGGGCGAGACCAGCTATCGCCTGCAGGCGCTGCGCGACCATCCGGAGCCGGCGCGCGAGGAGTTCGACCGCATCATCGATTTCAATGACCCCGGGCTTTCGCTGCACCTCACCTTTCCGCTCGCCGCGCCAGCCGTGCGCAGTGGAGCGCGGCCGCGCATTGCCATCCTGCGCGAGCAAGGCGTGAACGGCCACGTCGAGATGGCGGCCGCGTTCGACCGCGCGGGTTTCGATGCGGTGGACGTGCACATGACTGACTTGCTCGCCGCACGCCACACGCTCGCCGGCTTCAAGGGCATCGTCGCCGGCGGCGGCTTTTCTTATGGCGACGTGCTCGGTGCCGGGCGCGGCTGGGCGGCGACCATCCTGCATAACCCGCGCGTGCGCTCGGAATTCGAGAAATTCTTCGCCCGCAAGGACACCTTCGCGCTCGGCGCCTGCAATGGCTGCCAGATGTTCGCCGCGCTGAAGGAGCTGGTCCCCGGCGCGGCGCACTGGCCCCTCTTCGTGCGCAACAAGTCCGAGCAATTCGAGGCGCGCCTGGTGATGGTCGAGATCGTCGACAGCCCGTCGATCTTCTTCAAGGGCATGCAGGGGAGCCGCATCCCCATCGTCACCGCGCACGGCGAAGGGCGCGCTCAGTTTGGCAACGTGTCGCCCGAACTCGTCTGCATGCGCTACCTGAACAATCGAGGTGAAGCGACCGAGGTCTATCCGTACAACCCCAGCGGCACTCCGCAAGGCATCACCGGCCTCACCACCGCCGATGGACGCTTCACCATCCTCATGCCACACCCCGAGCGCTGTTTCCGTACCATCCAGATGTCGTGGCAACCGCCGGCATTAGGCGAAGACTCGCCGTGGATGCAGATGTTCCGCAACGCCCGCGCCTGGGTGGATTGATGCGTAAAACGTATCGCGCCGCCTGTCACTGCGGCGCAATTGCTCGATCTGCCGTCGCACCCGCTTTTGGCCTGCGGTCGCGAAGCCGGAGGGCTTCCGCCTTACGAGCGGGGAAGCCGAGTTGACCATCACTTCTTCTGCAAACGCTGCGGCGTGCGATGGCCTGCACGACCGCTGGGATCAGCGCCCGGAGTTCGTCAGCCACCTCTAGTCGCTACTGCTTGTCGCCGGGCCGCGGCTTGCCCCAGATGTGATTCTCCCGCGCCCACTTGCCAACGGACGCTTCGGCCTTCTGCGCGGCGTTCTTGTCCGACTTGGCGGCGGGCTTGGGCTTGGTGTCCTTTTTCGCTTCGGTTTTCTTCTCGTCCGCCGCATGGGCGGTGCCCAGCGCGAGCAGGACGACGAGGGCAATGATGTTCTTCATTTGGCGATGGCCTCGCAGATTTTCCCCGGGGTAGTGAACCAGACGCCCGGCGCCTGGGCAAGGTGATTTAGCGCACCGCGCAGGTGCCGCAGGCGATAGGGCTGGCCGACGATGTAGGGATGCAGCGCAATGCCCATCACCAGGGGCTGCGCGCGCGATTGCTCGAGCATCTCGTCGAAGTTGTCGACGATCATGTTGGCGAAGTCCTGCGCGTCCATCTGCCGGGCGACGATCATCGGGATATCGTTCAGCTCCTGAGGATATGGAATCGACCACAGCTCGCCGGTCTTGGTGTCGAACTTGGTCGGCTGGTCGTCATGGCACCAATTGAGCGTGTACTTGTAACCCGTCTCCGCCAGGAAGTCCGGCGTCGAGAAGCTCTCCGAGATCCAAGGGCTGAGCCACCCATTCGCCGTGACGCCGGACTCGCGCCGGATGCGCTCGCGGCAGCTTCTCAGGAGCTCCTTTTCCTGCTCCGGCTTCATGTCGCCCTGCCGCTCGGCATTGGTATGCCCATGGCCGATGAGCTCGTCGCCGCGCTTGACGAACGCTTCGATCACTTCCGGGCAGTAATCGTAGAGCGCGGTGTTGATGAGCGCGCCCACGGGCAGCTTCAGCGACTCGAAGAGCTCCAGGCAGCGCCACACGCCGACGCGATTGCCGTAATCGCGCCACGAGTGGTTGAGCACGTCCGGCTCCGGCGTCTTCGGGCCGAGGCACGCTCCTAGCCCGACGCCGAACTCGAAGTGCTCGATGTTGAAGCCGATGTAAACCGCGAGGCGCTTGTCGCCCGGCCAGCTGTAATCGGGCCGACGGGTGATCGCGGAATACGCGTAGCGATCGTGATGTTTGAGGGGCCGCTGCACCAGATCAGCGCTTGGCGAGGCCGGCGCGCACCAAAAGCCATTCCCGTGAGGATGCGGCATGCATGCGTGGCGGCAAGTATGGCACGCGACCTGCTAAGCTTGGCCGATCCATCTCGGGAGGTTTCAATGAAACGCCTATTACTCATGCTTGCGCTGGCTGCCGCATGGCCTGCGCAGGCGCAGGAGCCGATCAAGATCGGTCTGGTCACCGCGCTCTCCGGCCAGTCGGCGCGCGCCGGCGAAGCCATCACGCGAGGCCTGCAGATCGCGATCGACGAGATCAATGCCAAGGGTGGCCTGCTGAATGGGCGCAAGCTCGAGCTCCTGCGGCGCGACGACGAAGCGACGCCGGCCAAGGGCGTAATCGCGGCGCGCGAGCTGTTCTTCAAGGAGAAGGTCGCTGTGCTGATCGGCGGGCTTGATTCTCCAGTCGCGCTCGCCATCGTTCCCATCGCGAACGAGAACAAGGTGCCGTTCATGGACCCGTGGGCCGCCGGCACGCCGATCACGAAGAACGGCGCGAAGGACAATTACGTATTCCGCGTCTCGGCGGTGGACGAGCTCGTCGACAAGGCGATGCTGCAGTACGCGCAGAAGACCTACAACGCCAAGAAGCCGGGGATGATCCTCGTCAACAATCCGTGGGGCGAATCGAACGAGAAAGGTCTCTCCGCTGCCTTGGCGGAGAAGAAAATGAAGCCCGCCGGCATCGAGAAGTTCGAAGGCAACGACGTCGACGTGGTGCCGCAGCTTTCTCGGCTCAAGTCCGCCGGCACCGATGTCCTCTTCCTGGTCGGCAACGTCGGCCCCTCGTCCCAGGTCGTGAAATCGCTCGACCGCATGGGCTGGATGCCGCCCATCGTGTCGCATTGGGGTCCAGCAGGCGGCCGCTTCACCGAGCTTGCCGGCCCGAGCGCGAAGAACGTCCACTTCGTGCAGACCTACAGCTTCTTCGGCAAGCAGTCGCCGGTCGGCCAGAAGGTGCTGAAGGCGCTGATGGCCAAGTATCCGGACATCAAGGGCGCAGGCGATGTGACGCCGGCCGTCGGCGTGGCAAACGCGTACGACTCGATGATGCTCAGCGCGCTCGCCATCCAGAATGCCGGCTCCACCGAAGGTCCGAAGGTCCGCGACGGCTACTACAAGATCGGCAAGCACGATGGCCTGATCAAGACCTACGACAAGCCGTTCACGCCGCAGAACCACGATGCCCTGTCCGAGAACGACTACGTCTGGGCGCAGTTCATCGATAATCAGATCCTGCCGGTGGGAATGCAGAAGTAACTCGAAGGAAAAGCGAACCACGACGGCCGCCTAGCGCGGCCGTTTTTCATGACTCTATTCGGGGACGGAGCCCGAACTCATTCCGGGACGCAGCCCGTAGCAATTAGGGCTCTGTCCCCGAATTCCTGTTGATGATCGGGTCGGCACTAATCTCGGGGTTGGGCCTCGGCAGCATGTACGGCCTGATCGCGCTCGGCTTCTACGTCACGTACGCGGTGTCGAGCACGGTGAACTTCGCGCAGGGCAGCTCGATGATGCTCGGCGCGGTGTTCGCGTACACGTTCGCCGTGAAGCTCGGCTGGCATTTCATCCCGGCGGCGGCGATCGCTCTCGTCCTGTGCGCGCTTTATGGCCTGGTGGTCGAGCTGGTGGCGGTGCGTCCTTTCGCCCGGCGCGGCTCGAATGCGTGGCTGATGGCCACCGTGGCGCTCGGCATCATCGCCGACAACACGGTGCTCTTCACCTTCGGCAAGGAGCCGCGCGGCTTCGTGCTGCCGTGGGCGAGCGAGGGCCTCACGCTGCTAGGCATCCACGTGTCGAAGATGCAGCTCGCCATTCCGGTGCTCGGCCTGGGGCTCGCGGCGCTTCTGCACGGGTTCGCGCGGCGCACCAAATATGGCAAGGCGATGCTCGCGGTGGTGCAGAACGCCGACGCGGCGCGGCTGATGGGCATCAACGTGCCGTTCGCCGTCATGGCGGCGTATGCGATGTCCACGGTTTTTGCCGGCGCGGCCGGGATCATGATCGCGCCGCTCTTCAACGTGCACTCCGACATGGGGACCCTCTTCGGCCTGAAGGCCTTCGCGGTGGCGATCCTCGGCGGCATCACCAGCGCCTGGGGCGTGATGCTGGCGGGGCTCCTCTTCGGAGTCGTCGAGTCGCTGATCACGGCGTTCCTCGGCTCGTCGTATACGCAAATCCTCACCTTTACTTTGGTGATCGTCGCCCTCGCCGTCATGCCGAACGGGCTCTTCGGCCGCATGGAGCTGAAGAAGGTATGAAGCTCGCGGCGCTCCTCGTCGCATTTGCGGCCGCCATCGCGTTCACCGCGGTGGGCAACAGCTATTACGTTTTCATCATGGCCACGCTCGGGCTCACGGCGGTGGTGGGCGTCGGGCTGAACGTGCTGCTCGGTCTCACGGGCCAGGTGTCCTTCGGCCACGTCGGCTTCTATGCCATCGGCGCCTATACGGTGGCGGTGCTGACCGTAGCCTTGAAATGGAATTTCTGGTTCGCGCTGCCGGTCGCCGCGTTGCTCGCGGGCGCGACCGGTGCGCTGCTGGCGATGCCCGCGATGCGCGTACGGGGTCCATATCTTGCGATGGTCACCATCGCGTTCGGCTTCGTGATCGAGAACATCGCGGTCGAATGGCGCGGAGTCACGGGTGGTCAGAACGGCATCATGGGTGTCGGCAAGCCCGCGCTCGTCGACAGCGAACGCGCCGTCGCCATCGCGACCATCGTGCTCGCCGCGCTCGCCACGTTTGGGTTCCACGTACTGAGCAGATCCCGCTGGGGCGCGGCGATGCGCGCGGTGAAGGATTCGGAGGTGGCAGCCGAGTCGATCGGCCTCGATCCGGTGCGCATGAAGACCGCGGCCTTCGCCATCTCCGCGTTGTGTGCCGGCGTAGCCGGCGCCTTCTTCGCTGCGCTGTCCGGCTTCGTCACGCCGTCGACCTTCGCTTTCTCGCAATCGATCCTCTTCTTGCTGGTGGTCATCATTGGCGGTGCCGGATCGCTCGCCGGCCCGCTCGTCGGCGCGACGATCGTCGTGCTGCTGCCGGAGTTCCTCGCCTCGCTCGCCGAATACCGACTCCTCTTCTTTGGCGCGCTATTGCTCTTCGTCCTTTGGCTCGCGCCGGATGGCGTGGTCGGCGTCTTAGAGCGCCTGGCGGCGAGACGGCGCAAGCGTCGATTTTCCGCCGTCGCTGACGTCAGCCTGGCCGAGCCGAGGCGAGCGGCGTTGCAAGCCGAGCGCATCGCCATCGCCTTCGGTGGCGTAAAGGCGGCGACCGATATCTCGCTGCGCGCCGAGCCGGGGAAGATCACCAGCCTCATCGGCCCGAACGGCGCCGGCAAGACGACCGTGCTCAACATGCTCTCCGGCTTCTACAGGCCGGACGCAGGCGCGATCCGCGTCGGCGGCGCGCAAGTGCAGGGCCGAGCGGCCTGGCGCATCGCGCGAGCCGGCATCGCGCGCACCTACCAGACCACGCAGCTCTTCGGCTCGATGACCGTCGCCGAGAACCTCGCCATCGCGGGCGGCTCCGATGCATTGCTGTCGTTCGTGAATTACCGCGGCGATCTCGATGCGCAAGCCGCGGGCCTGCCGCATGTCGACAAGCGACTCGTCGAGATCGCGCGCGCGCTGGGCACACGGCCCTCGGTGCTGCTTCTCGACGAGCCCGCGGCGGGACTTTCGCGCGAGGACAAGCGCGCCCTCGCGGCGCTGCTGCGCCGGATCGCCGACAGCGGCATTGCCGTGGTGCTCGTCGAGCACGACATGGACGTGGTGATGGGCATCTCCGACACGGTGGTGGTGCTCGACGCGGGGGTGGTCATCGCCGCCGGCGCCCCGGCCATCGTGCAGCGCGATCCGGCAGTGCGCAAAGCCTACCTCGGTGAGCATGCCTTGCAGCCGAGCGGCGGACGCACGGCGAGCGAGGGCAGGCCCTACCTCGTCGTCGGCCAGCTCCAGGCGGGCTATGGTGCCGAGCCGGTGCTGAAGGGTGTCGATCTCGAGGTTGGCGAGCGCGAGATGGTCGCGGTGCTCGGCGCCAACGGCGCCGGAAAGTCCACTCTCATGCGCGCGATCAGCGGGCTCCTTCGTCCCGTGCGGGGCGGCATCGCGTTCGGCGGCGAGGACATTACCCGACTCGCCGCGCACAACGTCGTGCCGCGCGGCCTGGTCCTGGTGCCGGAAGGGCGGCAGGTCTTTCCGGAGCTCTCGGTGCTGCACAACTTGGAACTCGGCGCGTTTCGAAGGAAAGGCTCGCTCGCCGGGGACATCGATGCGATGCTCGAGCGCTTTCCGCGCCTGCGCGAGCGCCTGCATCAGCGCGCGGGACTCCTCTCCGGCGGCGAGCAGCAGATGCTCGCCATCGCGCGCGGGCTGATGGCACGGCCGAAGCTCCTCCTGCTGGACGAACCGTCGCTCGGCCTCGCGCCGACGGTGATCAACGATCTCTTCGCCGCGCTCGACCGGCTGCGCGCGGAATCCGCCACCATCCTCCTCGTCGACCAGATGGCGGGCCTTGCGCTCGCGCTCGCCGATCGCGCTTACGTCATCGAAGGCGGGCGCATCGTCGCTTCCGGCGCGGCGAGCGAAATCGCCGCCACCGGCGCGCTGGAGAAGGCATACCTGGCCGTAAACTAGGGCAATGCAAGAAGTCCTCATCATCGGCGGCGGCATCGGCGGCCTGACTGCGGCGCTCGAGCTGCATCGGCGCGGCATCGCGTGCCGAGTGTTCGAGTCCGCGCCGGATATCAAGGCGGTCGGCGTTGGCATCAACCTCCTGCCGCACGCGAACCGCGTGCTCGACCGCCTGGGTTTACTGCCGGCGCTCGCCAAAGTGGCGATCGAGACCAAAGAGGCGGCCTTCTTCAATCGCTTCGGCCAGCTTATCTATCGCGAGCCGCTCGGCAGATACGCCGGCTATCAATGGCCGCAATTCTCCATTCACCGCGGCGACCTGCAGGCGGCGCTGATGGAGGCGGTGAGGGTACGCCTGGGCACCGATCGCCTGCACCTCGGCGCGCATCTCGTGTCCTTCCAGGGCGCGACGGCGAAGTTCCGCGACGGCACGACCGCCACCGGCCGCGCGCTCGTCGCCTGCGATGGCATCCATTCCGTCGTGCGCGCGCAGCTCTATCCCGACGAAGGCGAGCCGCGCTACTCCGGCATCAACATGTGGCGCGGCGTGACGCGCTGGAAGCCGGTCCTCTCCGGTGCGAGCATGACGCGCGCCGGCTGGCTGAAGGGCGGCAAGCTCGTTCACTACCCGATCCGCAACCACGTCGATGACCAGGGCCGGCAGCTGGTCAACTGGCTGTGGGAGATCGAGACGCCGAACTACAAGCGCTGGGACTGGAACCGGCCGGCGCGCATCGAGGACTTCATCGCCGATGCGCAATCGTGGAAGTTCGACTGGCTGGATGTGCCGGCGTTCTTCCGCTCGGCCGACGTGGTGCTCGAATATCCGATGGTCGACAAGGACCCGCTGCCCGCCTGGACTTTCGGCCGCGTGACCCTGCTCGGCGATGCCGCGCACCCGATGTATCCGCGCGGCTCGAACGGCGCGGGCCAGGCGATCCTCGATGCCGAAGTGCTGGCGCAATGCCTGGCCGAGGAGAGCGACACCGCCGCGGCGCTCAAGGAGTACGAACGCCGGCGCCTTGCGCCCACCGCCAGCGTGGTGCTCGAAAACCGCAGCAACCCGCCGGACGCCATCCTGCGCGAGATCTATGAGCGCACGGGCGACCGGCCGTTCTCGAGCATCGACGCCGTCATCAGCCAACCGGAGCTGAAAGCCATCTCCGAGCGCTACCAGCAGGTCGCCCGCTACGACAAACGCACCCTCGAGGAGAAAACCGAATGAGCATTACGCGCCACGACCCGAGCAGCATCCTTTCGCAGGCCGTCGAGCACGGCAACACCGTCTATCTCGCCGGTATCGTCGCCAAGGACCTCAACAAGGACGTGAAGGGCCAGACCAAGGAGATCCTCGACGAGATCGACCGCCTGCTCGGCAAGGCCGGGTCCAGCAAATCGAAGGTGCTCCAAGCGCACATCTGGGTGACGGACATCCGCAACCGCGCGCCGATGAACGAGGTGTGGACGGCGTGGGTCGACACGAAGAACCTGCCGGCGCGCGCCTGCGTGGAGGCGAAGCTCGCCGACCCGCGCGCGCTGGTCGAGATCATGGTGATCGCGGCGAAGTAGCTATCGCTTGAGGATCAGCCCCTGCCCGGTCGGCAGGGGAAACACGCGGTATTCGCGCGCCTCGAACCAGGTGTCGTGCGCAATCTTCTGCGCGCGATACGCGCCGGACCACTCGTAGTCGTCGAGGATCACGATGCCGCCGGCCACCACGCGGTCGAAGAGGTGGTCGAGCACCGCTATCTCGGCCGGCGCGTGGTTCATGTCGATGTGCAGGTAGGCGACCTTGGCCGGCGAGTTGCCTTCGAGCGAAGCGGGCAGCAGGCCCTTCACCAGCCGCACCGGGTCGTAACCGGCGAAACGCGCCTTCACCTTCTCGTACAGGCCCGGCCCCTGGCCCTCGAAGTGGTGGTTCTCCACCGGGTTCACGTCGAAGGCGTCGTAGGCCCAGAAAGTCTTGGCAAACCGCTCGCGGCCGAAGAAGTCGACCACCGTCTTCACCGCCGTGCCGAACAGCACGCCGCACTCGACGAAGTCGCCCTCGAGGTTGACGCAGTGGTACGCGGCACAGCAGAGGATGTAGCGGCGCCAGAGGGAAGCTTCGTCCGATCCGTTGGCGACGTTGGCCTGCCAGGCCTCCTTGAAGGCGGTGTCGTCGAGGGCGGAGTTGTTCCGCATCCAGGTGAAGAGGTTGTCGCCGAAATACAACCCCGAGGTGACCAGCTTGGCCGCCTCGCCCATCAGCTGCGCGAAGCGCTCCGGATCGCTCACGCCCCAGGAGACGCCGGCGTTGAAGTTGTAGATGGCGGCAGGATTGGCCGGCGTCAGCTTGGGCAGCGGAGTTTTCTTCGTCATTCGAACAGGTTCACGACCGCGTCGAGGCCGCCGTAGGTTATCGCGCAGCTCGCCTGTGCGCGCACGACCGGCTTGGCATGGAAAGCGACCGAGACGCCTGCCTCGGCCATCATCTTCAAGTCGTTGGCGCCGTCGCCGATCGCCACCGTCTCTTCGCGCGTGGCGCCGAGCTCCTTCATCACCGCGCGGAACTTGGCGGCCTTGGCATCGGCGTCGACGATGTCGCCGAGCACCTGGCCGGTGAGCTTGCCGGCCGAGACCTCGAGCCGGTTCGAGATCGTGTACTCGATGCCCAGCCGCTCCTTCAACCGGTCGGTGAAAAATGTGAACCCGCCAGAGACGAGGAGCAGCTTCACGCCGTGCTGCTTGCAGGCGGCGAGGAGCCTCTCCGCGCCGGGGGTGAGCTTAAGGCGCTCGTCGTAGACGCGGGCGAGCGACGCTTCGCCCAGCCCCTTCAGGAGCCCGACGCGCTTGCGCAGGCTCTGCGGGTAATCCAGCTCGCCGCGCATCGCTTGCGCAGTGATGCCGGCGATCTCGGGCTTGCAGCCGGCGAGGTCGCCCAGCTCATCGATGCACTCGATGGTGATCAGCGTCGAGTCCATGTCCATGGCGACGAGCTTGAGATCGGCGAGGCGGCGGCCTTCGGGGATGAAGCCATGGTCGATATGCGCCTTCTCGCAATAAGGCGCAATGGTGTCTACCGGCGCGGCATTGTGGATGCGCCAGGCACGCTCGGCGACCTTATGGATGCGCGTCGAGCCGGCCAGCCGCGCGAGGTCGTTCGCCTGCTCGGCGGTCATCGCAGGGCCTTGCACGACCAGGTTCACGGAACAGCCCACTAAGCGGCAAGGTGCAGCAGGATGTCCTTCACTGCCTTCGCGCGTTCGTCCCAGGCGGGGAGCTTCACGTCGACGCGCAGCCGGTCGGGCCCCGCCAGGCGGGCGCCGCGTCCTCTTTTCTGCACGAAGGCGATCACCTTGCTGGAATCGAGCGGCGGATTCTTGACGAACGTAAGCTGCACAGCCTCGTGCGTCGCATCGACCCGCAGGACGCCGAGCGGCCGGGCGGCGAGGCGCACCTCGTGGCAATGCATCAGCGCACGCGCGGGGTCGGGCAGCGGACCGAAACGGTCGACGAGCTCTTCTTGCAGGGCCTCGAGCTCCTCGCGGCTTTGCCCATCGGCGAGGCGCTTGTAGATATTGAGCCGCTCGTGCACGTCGCTGCAGTAGGTGTCCGGCAGGAGCGCAGGAACATGCAGGTTGACCTCGGTCGAGATATCGACCGCATCGTCGAGGTCGATGGCCTTGCCGGCCTTCAGGCGCCGCACGGCGCGGTCGAGCATGCGCGTGTAGAGGGAGAACCCGATCTCCTGGATCTCGCCCGACTGGGAGTCCCCTAGGATCTCGCCCGCGCCGCGGATCTCGAGGTCGTGCATCGCGAGGTAGAACCCGGAGCCCAGCTCCTCCATCGCCTGGATGGCCTCGAGGCGCTTCTGCGCATTCCGGCTGAGAGCGTCTTCCGGCGGCGTGAGGAGGTAGGCGTAGGCCTGGTGATGCGAGCGTCCGACGCGGCCGCGCAGCTGATGGAGCTGCGCGAGGCCGAACTTGTCGGCGCGGTTGATGACGATGGTGTTGGCGTGCGGATTGTCGATGCCGGTCTCGATGATGGTCGAGCAGAGGAGCACGTTGGAGCGCTGCGCGGTGAAGTCTCGCATCACGCGCTCGAGGTCGCGCTCGGGCATCTGGCCGTGCGCGATCGCGATGCGCGCCTCGGGCAGCAGGCGCTCGAGGCGCTCCTTCATGCGCTCGATGGAGTCAACCTCGTTATGCAGGAAGTACACCTGGCCGCCGCGCTTCAACTCGCGCATCACCGCCTCGCGGATCAGCCCTTCGGAGAAGGGCGAGACGAAAGTCTTGATGGCGAGCCGCTTCTGCGGCGCGGTGGCAATCACGGAGAAGTCGCGTATCCCCTCGAGCGACATGGCGAGCGTGCGCGGGATCGGTGTCGCGGTCAGCGTCAGTACGTCGACCTCGGCGCGCAGCTTCTTAAGCGCCTCCTTCTGCCGCACGCCGAAGCGGTGCTCCTCGTCGATGATCACCAGGCCGACGCGCGGCAGCTTCACATCGCGCCCGAGGAGCTTGTGCGTGCCGATGACGATATCGACCTCGCCCTTGGAGAGATGCTCGAGGATCTCGTTGGTCTGCTTCGCCGTCTTGAAGCGGGAAAGCTCCGAGATGCGCACCGGCCAGTCGGCGAAGCGGTCGGAGAAGGTCTGGAAGTGCTGCTCGGCGAGGAGCGTGGTGGGGCACAGGACCACCACCTGCTTGCCGTCCGCCACGGCGATGAAGGCGGCGCGCAGCGCCACTTCCGTCTTGCCGAATCCCACGTCGCCGCACACCAGGCGATCCATCGGCTTGCCGGATGCCATGTCGGCGACCACCGCCTCGATGGCCGCCTGCTGGTCCGGGGTTTCCTCGAAGCCGAAACCATCGGCGAAGGCTTCGACGTCGTGCTGCTTGATGCCAAAAGCGTGGCCATGGCGCGAAGCGCGCTTTGCATAGATGGCGAGCAATTCGGCGGCGGTATCGCGAACCTGCTTCGCCGCGCGGGCCTTCGCCTTGTCCCATTGGCCGCTGCCCAGCTTGTGAAGCGGCGCTTCTTCCGGCTGCGCCCCGCTATAGCGCCCGATCACGCCGAGCTGCGACACCGGCACATAAAGCTTGTCGGCGCCTTCGTACTCGAGCAACAGGAATTCGGCCTTGCCGTCCTCGAGATCGAGCGTGACGAGCCCCTGGTAGCGGCCGATGCCGTGCTCCTCGTGCACCACCGGATCGCCGACCTTGAGCTCCGAAAGGTCGCGCAGCATCCCTTCCACGGAGCTGCGCTTTTCTGCGGTGCGCGCGCGGCGCCGCACCACGCCCGCATAGAGCTCCGCTTCGGTGATGACCGCCCAGCTTTCCGCCGGCACGGCAAACCCCTGCGCGAGGGGTGCGATGCCGAGCACGAAGGAAGCGGGATTCGCCTGGAACTCGTCGAAGCTCGCCGTCTGCGCGGGTTTCAGGCCATATTCGGCAAAGTAATTCGCCATGGTTTCTCGCCGGCCGGGCGACTCGGCGGCAACCAGGACCTTGAGGCTCGAGGTATCGAGGAATTTCTTGAGCGAAGCGAGCGGATCCTGCGCGCGCCGGTCCACCGCCACGGTTGGCAGCCCGTTCGTCGCGAGCGGGCCTTCGCCTGGCTCCTCGGCAGCCGAGACGTCGATGCGCGGATGCTCCTTCGCGCGGACGTAGAACTCTTCTGCCGGAACGAACATCGCATTGGGCGCGAGGAGCGGCCGGTCCGGATCGCCGCCCTGCATGCGGTGGCGCGACTGGATGTCGCGCCAGAAATCGTTGACGGCGGCGGATACGTCGCCATGCAAAGCGAGCGTGCAGCCCTTCGGCAGGTAGTCGAAGATCGTGGCGATGGCGTCGAAGAAGAGCGGCAGGTAATACTCGACACCGGCCGCCGGGATGCCGTTCGATACGTCGCGGTAGAGGCGCTTCTTCGACGGGTCGCCCTCGAAGATCTCGCGCCAGCGAGTGCGGAAGCGCGTGCGCCCGGCCTCGTCGAGCGGGAACTCGCGCGCCGGCAGCATGCGCACGTCGTTGACCGCATACACCGTGCGCTGCGTATCGACGTCAAAGGTCTTGATCGAGTCGATCGTCTCGTCGTCGAGGTCGAGGCGATAGGGAAGGGCACTCCCCATCGGGAAGAGGTCGATCAGCCCGCCGCGCACACAGAATTCGCCCGGCGCCACCACCTGCGTCACGTGCTGGTAGCCGGCGGTGGCTAGCTGCGCCTTCAGGCTCTCGACATCGAGATCCGTACCCGTGCGCAGGAAAAACGTATGCGCCGCGATGTAGGCGGGCGGGCAGAGCCGCACCAGGGCCGTCGACGCCGGCACGATCGCGATGTCGAACTCGCCGCGCTGGATGCGATAGAGCGTTGCCAAGCGCTCCGAGACCAGATCGTGATGCGGCGAGAATTGGTCGTAGGGCAACGTCTCCCAGTCGGGCAGCAGGCAGACGCGAAGCGGCGGCGAGAACCATGCGATCTCTTCGACCAGGCGCTGCGCGTCGTGCGCCGTCGCGGCGATGAGCGCAACCGGATGCTCTTCCTGCGCGAGGCGCGCGAGCGCGAGCGCGTCAGCCGAGCCGGCGAGCCGTGTGTAACGCCTGCGGGAAGGAAGTGAATCGCGCTGCATCAACTACCAACGTGTGCAATTATATCGCCCTGAATTAGAAGAACTTTGGCCACTTTCGCCCTCATTCCCGCCGCCGGTAGTGGCTCGCGCACGGCGCTCGGCGCGCCGAAGCAGTATTCGGCGCTGGCGGGAAAGCCCATGCTCTGGCACGCGGTGCGTGCAGTTTGCGTGCCGCAGGTGACTGCAGTATTCGTTGTACTCGCTTCGGACGACGCGCAATTCGCGCGCGAGGACTGGAGCGCCTTCGGAGACAAAGTGCATCCGCTCTACTGTGGCGGGGAAACGCGGCGCGATTCGGTCTACAACGGGCTCATCGCCATGGCGAGCGCGGCGGAGCCGGACGACTGGGTGCTGGTGCACGACGCCGCGCGGCCGTGCCTGCCCTCGTCCGATCTGCAGAAGCTGCTCGCCGAAGGCGCGGGCGACTCCGTCGGCGCGATCCTCGCCCTGCCGGCGGCCGACACGGTGAAAATCTCCACCCAAGAGGGCGGTGCGCCGCGCGTCGCCGGCACGCAGGACCGCACTTACGTGTGGCTCGCGCAGACGCCGCAGATGTTCCGCTCGGGGCTGCTGATCCGCGCGCTTGCCCAGGCGCCCGGCGCGACCGACGAATCGTCCGCCATCGAAGTGCTGGGACTCAAGCCCCGGCTGGTGGCGGGGAGTCGCGAGAACGTCAAGGTGACGTTCGCCGAGGACCTGGCGATAGCCGAATCGATCCTGGAGCGGCGCGCATGAGGATCGGCCAGGGCTTCGACGTGCATCCGCTCGTGGCGGGGCGCAAGCTCATCATTGGAGGCGTGGACATCCCGTACGAGAAAGGTCTCGACGGCCATTCGGATGCCGACGTCCTGCTGCACGCCATCTGCGACGCCTTGCTCGGCGCCGCCGGCCTCGGCGATATCGGCCAGCACTATCCCGACACGCGCGCCGAATTCAAGGGCGTCGATAGCCGGCACCTCCTGCGCGACGTGGCGAAGAAGATCGCCGCGCTTAAACTGCGTGTGGTGAACATCGATGCCACCGTGATCGCGCAGGCGCCGCGGATGGCGCCGCACAGGGAACGCATGATCGGCAACATTGCATCCGACCTGGCGGTCAGTCCGGCGAGCGTCAATATCAAGGCCACCACCACCGAGCTTCTCGGTTTCGTCGGCCGCATGGAAGGCATCGCCGCGCAGGCGGTGGCGCTGCTCGAGTAGTGTACTCACCGCCCTACAACCGTATCGAAGACAGGGCCGAGCTGCTGCAGTTTCTGCAGGCAAACAACTTTCCAGTCATCATCACTCGCGGCCTGCAGGCCTCGCATCTGCCGGCGAGCGTGCACGAGACCGGCTCGCAGCTCGTCGTCGACATGCACATGGCGCGTGCCAACCGGCAGTGGCAGGCGTTCGACGGCACGGAAGTGCTGATCGTCTTCACCGGGCCGCATGCCTACATCTCGCCGCGCTGGTACGAGGACAAGGAGCGCGTGCCGACCTGGAACTACACCGCCGCGCATCTGTACGGCGTCCCGGAGATCATCGAGGACCTCAGCCACAAGCATGCCGGCATGCGAAGCCTGGTCGGCGCCATGGATCCGCAATGGCTGCCGCAGTTCGATGCGCTGAGCCCGCAGTATGTCGAGCGCATGCTCGGCGGCATCGTCAACTTCCGCATCCCGGTCACGCGCATCGATACACGCTGGAAGCTTTCGCAGAACCGCGGCCGGCGCGAGATGGAGCTCATCGCGGCCGAGCTGCAGAAAGAAGGCCAGAGCGCGCTCGCCGCGCTGACCCTGAAGCACCTCGTCAAGTAGTGCGGCTCTTTTTCGCCCTGTGGCCGCCGCGCGAGACGGCACAGGCGCTCGGCGCATGGGCAGCCGAAGTGCATGCCGCAAGCGGCGGCAAGATCACGGCCGTCGAGAACATCCACCTCACGCTCGCCTTCCTCGGCGAGGCCGATGCGCAAGCCGCGATGACGGCTGCGCGGCAGGTGAAAGGGCGCCGGCAGGAGCTGCCGATCGAAACCGCGAAGTATGTGCGGCGCAACCAAATGGTGTGGGTCGCTCCGGCTGCCCTGCCGCCGCCTCTCGCCGAGCTGGTCGGGTCATTACATGCAGCCCTGCGCGCGCAAGCGCTGCGGCTCGAGGAGCGGTCGTTCGCCGCTCACGTCACCCTGATCCGCAAGGCGCGCATGCCAAAGGCGCTGCCGCCGTTGCCGAAGGTGGAATGGCCGGTAGCCGAGTTCGTGCTGGTGCGCTCGCGAACCTCGCCGAAGGGCTCGGTCTACGAACGGCTCGAAGTCATAGCACTTCGTTGAAGAGGTAGACCGCGCTGTCGATGGCTCGATGCAGCAGGCCGCGCTTCTTCCATTCGGCGGCGTTGAGCTCGCGGCAGTGCTTCAGGTCGTCGCGGAAGATGTCTTCCAGCTGCGCGGCGAGCTTGGAGTCCTTGAAGCCGATGGTGATCTCGTCGTTGGTCTCGAAGGAGCGGTCGTCGAAGTTGCTCGAGCCGACCGAGCACCACACGCCGTCGACCGTCATCACCTTTTGGTGCAGGAGCGTGCGCCGGTATTCGAAGATGCGCACGCCCGAATCGAGCAGCCTCTGGAACGTGTGGTGCGCGGCGTGCTGGACCAGCTCCATGTCGGAGGCTTCGGCGGCGGGAACCATGATGCGGACATCGACGCCGCGCTTCACCGCCTTGGCGAAGGCGCCGATGGCATCAGGCTCCGGAATGAAGTAGGGGTTCTGGATCCACAGGCGCCGCTTGGAGCAGCAGATCACGGTGTGGTGCAGAATCTTCACCGCCGGCGCCGAGCCCTCCGGCTTGATGGAAGCGATGTGGGCCTCGACCTCGCCGCAGGCCTCGAGCTTCGGGTAGGCCTGGTCGCCGACGAAGATCTTGCCGGTCACCTCGACCCAGTTCTCGCCGAACACCGATTGCACGGCATGGACCACCGGACCGCGCAGCCGAACGGAGAGATCGCGCACATGGTGGCGGTCCTGCGCCTCGCCGAGCCATTCGTCGACGATGCAATGGCCGCCGACCCAGGCGACGCTGCCGTCGACGACGGTGATCTTGCGATGGTCGCGCTCCGGGATGACGCCGATGTTCTTCAGCGTGCGCGGGTGGTAGAGCGCGAGCTGGCAGCCCGCGGCGCGCAGCCGGTCGCGCATTTCCTCGCCCATGCGCCGCGTGCCTTGCGCGTCGAGGACGAGGCGCACGATGACGCCTTGGCGCGCCTTTGCGCAAAGCGCGTCGGCCAGGCGCTGGCTCAGCCCGCCGTCTTTCCACAGGAAGGTTTCGAAGTGCACCGTGTGGCGCGCGGACCGTATGTCTTCGATCAGGGCATCGAAGAAAGCGCCGTTCTGGAAGATCTGCACCGCGTTTCCCGGGATCGGCATGCCGAGCGCCATGCCGGCGAGGGAGGGAATGAGCTCCTCGAGCGGCTTGTCGCTCTCGAGATGCTCGAGGTGCGGATCCTTGTGGCGCTTGATCGACCAGATGGCGAGGCCGAGCACCGCAACCGCAAACAGCAGGATAGCGATTGTGTAATTCACGCGCGTTCCAACATACTCCGCACCGATGGCGGACGTTCGCGACACCCTGTTGATCGACGGCCGGAAGGTGTCCGTTTCGAATCCGGCGAAGGTGCTTTTCCCGAAGCCGGGGCACACCAAGCTCGATCTCGTGAAGTACTACCTCTCGGTTGCCGAGGGGGCGCTGCGCGGGGCGGGCGGACGGCCCAACATGCTGGTGCGTTTTCCGAACGGCGTCGACGGTGAGTTCTTCTACCAAAAGCGCGCGCCGGACAGCCGGCCGGACTGGATCGAGGTGGTGGAGCTCAAGTTTCCTTCCGGGCGCAGCGCCGCCGAGGTGGTGCCGCGCGACGCCGCTGCGCTCGCCTGGATGGCGAACCTCGGTTGCCTGGAGCTGCACCCGCATCCGGTGAGGGCCGAGGACCTCGAGCATCCCGACGAGCTGCGCGTCGACCTGGACCCGGTACCCGGCGTGAAATGGTCGCAGGTACGCGATGTCGCCGCCGTGGTGCATGCGACGTTGGACGAGCTCGGCCTCGTCGGCTGGCCGAAGACCTCCGGCAAGCGGGGCCTGCATGTCTACGTGCGGATACAGCGCAAATGGACCTTCGACGAGGTGCGGCGCGCGGCGCTTGCCCTCGCGCGCGAGGTCGAGCGACGTGCACCGAAGCTCGCCACCAGCAAATGGTGGAAGGAAGAGCGCCATGGCGTCTTCGTCGACTACAACCAAAATGCAAAGGACCGCACCGTCGCCGCGGCCTATTCGGTGCGGCCGACCGAGCAGGCGAGCGTCTCGGCGCCGCTCGACTGGAAAGAAGTGCCCGACTGCGAGCCGGGCGACTTCACGCTCGCCAGCATGCCTAAGCGCTTCAAGCAGGTGGGCGATCGACACGCCGCCATCGATGCCAGCGCCGGATCGCTGGATGCATTGCTGGAGCTATTCGACAAACACGGCGAAGGCGACGCGCCCTGGCCTCCGCATTACAGAAAGCAGAGCGGAGAGCCGGCGCGGGTCCAGCCGTCCAAGCGGCGCAAGCTGCCGCTCATCGAGATCGGCCGCGCCGCGAAGAAGGACGATGCGCTGGCGGGCTTCGAGCGCTGGAAAAAGCGGCATCCGAAGGCGGCGGAGCATCTGCAGCCTGCCGATGTCCTGGTCGACCAGATGCGCGGGCGCTACACGGCGTGGTATCGCATCCGCGTGAACCTGCAGAACGTCCCGGCCAAGCTGCGCCCGGCCCAGGAACCGCTCGACCCGGACGACGAGCCGGTCACCGGCGCGTAACCGCAAAGACATTCGCCGGTTACAGGCAGGCGCTTAACTGCCTGCCATGAAAAAACTAATCGCGCTTGCCGTTTTCCTCGCTCCGGCGACCAGCCCGGCGCACGGGCTCAAGGTGGACGCCGACGAGTCGCTCGCGCTGATTGCGCCGGCGAAGGGGGTCCAGATCTACGAGTGCAGCAAGAACGAATGGGCATTCGTCGCGCCCGCCGCCGACCTCTTCGACAAAGACGGCAACAAGATCGGCCGCCACTACGCCGGACCGCATTGGGAGGCCGACGACGGCAGCAAGATCGTCGGCGCCGTCAAGGCACGCGCGGACGCGCCTGCCGAAGCGACGATCCCATGGCTCCTCCTCAGCGCCAAGTCCGTGGGCGGCACCGGCATCTTTAGCGGCGTGTCGAGCGTTCGGCGCGTCAATACGGCAGGAGGCGCCGCGCCGCGCGCGCACTGCTCGGCCGCGGAAGCGGGGCAGCTCGTGCGCGTGCCGTACACCGCGGACTACTACTTCTTCACCCGGAACTAGCGAATACCTTCTCCAGCTCGTAGGGCTTCGTCACTTCGAGCTGGTCGTAGCGGCAGTCCTGCGGCCGCTTGTCGGGCCGCCAGCGCAGGAAGATCGCGGCGTGCCGGAAGCGGTCGCCCTGCAGGTGGTCGTACTTGACCTCGCAGACGCGCTCGATGCGCAGCGGCTCCCACGAAAGATCCTTGCCGGCGCTCCAGCGGCTTTGCGCGCCGGGCATGCGCGACGACTCGGCGGCGGCGCCGGCCCATTCACGCCACGGATGCTCCTCCATCGCGCCTTTGCGCAGCGCGGCGAGCTCCTTCACTAGCTGTTTGCGCATGGCCATGGTGAATGACGACGTGACGCCGACGTGCTGCAGCACGCCAGAGTCGTCGTAGAGGCCAAGAAGGAGCGAGCCGACCGCGTCCTTGCCGCTCTTATGCCAGCGAAAGCCCGCCACCACGCATTCGGCGGTGCGAGCGTGCTTAACCTTGATCATCGCGCGCTTGCCGGGCTGATAGGTAAGGCCGACCGGCTTGGCGATCACGCCGTCGAGGCCCGCGCCCTCGAAGTGCTCGAGCCAGTGCAGCGCCTGATCGCGCTCTTGCGTCACCGGCGTGAGGTAAACCGGCCGCTTCGGCCTGCGCAGCAGCTTCTCCAACGCCGAGCGGCGCTCGGCCTGCGTGCTCGCCATGAGCTCGCGCCCGCCCACGGCGAGGGCATCGAAGGCGACGAAGGAAGCGGGCGTTTCCTTGGCGAGCTTCGCCACGCGCGAGGCGGCGGGATGCAGGCGAAGCTGCAGGAGGTCGAAGTCCAGGCCATGCGGTGTGGCGATGACGATCTCGCCGTCGAGCACGCAGCCCCTCGGCAGGGCATCGAGCAGCCCCTCGTGCAGCTCCGGGAAATAGCGGTCGAGCGGCCGCGAGTCGCGGCTCTGGATGAAGAGCTCGCTCTCGCCGCGGAACACGAGGGCGCGAAAGCCATCCCACTTCGGCTCGTAGAGGTACTCGCCGCGCGGCACCTCGTCGGCGAGCTTGGCGAGCATGGGCTCGATCGGCGGTTCGATCGGATAAGCCATCAGCGGGTGGAGAGGACGAGCCGCGCCACCAGGCCGCGCGGCGAGCCGGGCAGCAGGTCGAGCGCGCCGCCATGCGCCTGCACGGTGCGCTCGACGATGGCAAGTCCGAGACCCGAGCCGCCGTCGGCGCCGCGCGAATCGTCCAGGCGCGTGAACGGGCGCTTCAGCCGCTCGACCTCGCCGGGCGGCACGCCGGGGCCCTGGTCGCGCACTTCGACCACCGCCGTGCCATCGCCCGCGGAAAGCGCGATCTCCACCGGCTCGCCCGCATAGCGCAGCGCGTTGTCGACGAGATTCGCGATCGCGCGCCGCACGGCCATGCGCGCGAAGCGAAAAGGCTTCGTGTCGCTCGGGGCGAACCGGACATCCTTTCCGATGCGCGCATAGTGCTCGGCCAGCTCCGCGATGAGCGCCGAGAGATCGTGTTCCTCCTTCTTCTCGTCGGCGCCGCGCGCGAAATCGAGAAACTGGCCGATGATGGCGTCCATCTCCTCGATGTCGGAGATCATCGCCGCGGTGGCGTGCGCCTCCGCACCGCTCATCTCGAGCGCGAGCCGCAAGCGTGAAAGCGGCGTGCGCAGGTCGTGCGAGATTCCGGCCAGCACCATCGCCCGGTCTCGCTCCATGATCTGAAGGTCGCTCGCCATGCGGTTGAAGGCAGCCGCTACCGTGCGCATCTCGCGCGGCCCTTCCTCCGGCAGGGGCTCGGGCTGCTGCCCGCGCCCGAGGCGCTGCGCGGCGCGGCGCATGGCGGCGAGCGGTCCGGCGATGTTGGAGGCGATGAGCACCGCGCCGACCAGGGCGAGGGCGAGGAGGCCGGCAATCCAGCCGAGCCACTGCAGGGCGAACTGCGGCGCGAAGCGCTCGCGCGGCAGCATCACCCAGAACTCGTCCTCGTCGATGAAGAAGCTGACCCAGAAGCCATCCTCGCCGTCGTGCGAGAAGGCGAAGCGCGTCTCCGCGCCGAGGCTGCGGCGCACCTTCTCGGCCACTTTCTCGAAGAGGGGATCCTGCGGCAGCGGCTCGGTCTTCTCGCTCGCCGTGACGGGAAAGACGCGCAGGCCTTCCGTGTCGTTCAATTCGATGAGCAACTGCCGGCGCAGCACCGGATCGGCGTTGACCAGCGCCGCTCGCGTCAGGTTCACCGTGCTCACGGTCTGCTGCGCGAGCTCGCGCGAGCGTGGCTCGCGTTCGTAGACGCGGTAGATCTGGAAAGAGGCAAGGACCGCGGTGACGATCAGCAGGGCGATGAGCAGGAACGCCCTGGAAAACAGATTCACTTAGTTTGGTCGTCGGGCACGAACACGTAGCCGAACCCCCAGACGGTCTGGATGTGCTTCGGATGCGCCGGATCCTCCTCGACGATCTTGCGCAGCCGCGAGATCTGCACGTCGATCGAGCGGTCGAACACCTCGTACTCGCGGCCGCGCGCGAGCTCCATCAGCTTGTCGCGCGACAGCGGCTGGCGTGGATGCTGCACCAGGACCTTGAGGACCGAGTACTCGCCGGTGGTGAGCGAAACCGGCTTGCCGTCCTTGGTGAGCGCGCGCGTGGCGAGGTTGAAGTCGAAGCGGCCGAAGCGGTGCTGCTCGCCCGCTGCCTCGGGCGCGCCCGGCAATCCGCCCGGACCGCGCCGGCGCAGCACCGCCTTGATTCGCGCGAGGAGCTCCTTGGGATTGAAGGGCTTCGGCAGATAGTCGTCGGCGCCCATCTCGAGGCCGACGATGCGGTCGACATCATCGCCCTTCGCGGTGAGCATGATGATTGCTGGCGACATCTGCTGCGAGCGCAAGCGCCGGCAGATGGCGAGCCCGTCCTCGCCGGGCAGCATGAGGTCGAGGACCACGAGGTCGTAGCGCTCGCGCCCGAGCTGCTTGTCCATCGCCTTGGCATCGGGCACTGCTTTCACCTCGTACCCTTCGCCGGAAAGGTACTTGACCAGGAGGTCGCGCAGTCGCTGGTCGTCGTCCACCACCAGGATGCGTGTCTTCAGCTCAGCCATGGAAACCCATTGTTACAAAAATCGGTTAACGCGACACCTTTGGATCGGGGGCTGCCGGTAACATCTGTCACGCATGAAAATCCTGCTCCTCATGCTGGCTTTGATGCTCGGCGCACCGCCCGCGTTCGCGCAACAGCGGGACGCGAGGAGCGTGCCCGGCAAGAACCAGGGCATGAGCCGCGACGAGCGGCAGCGGATGCGAAACGACATGCAGGACGTCTACCGGGACCGGAATCGACAGGATCGCCCGCCGCAGCAGCAACGGCAGCTTTCGCCGCAGGAGCGCGAGCAGCTGCGCCGCGACATCAACGACGCTAACCGGAACCTGAAACGCTAGAAGTTTCGCGCGCCGGATCGTTGGCCGGGCTCGCGCTGTAGAAGCACAGCGTATTCTTGCCCGCCTGCTTCGCGGCATACATCGCCGTGTCGGCATGCTTCATGAGCGCCGCGGCGTCGACCGCATCGTCGGGCAGGATGCTGATGCCGATGCTCGCCGTCACGCCGAGCTGCGCGCCAGCCGCCGTGTTGTAGGGATGCATCACCTCGGCAAGGAGCTTCCGCGCCACGATCTCCACCGGCAGGAGATCCTGGAAGTCTTCCAGCACGACGAGGAACTCGTCGCCGCCCAGGCGCGCGACGAGGTCGCTTGCGCGCAGGTGCTTTCTCAGCCGCGCCGCCATCTCGACCAGGAGCAGGTCGCCCGCGTCGTGGCCGTGCAGATCGTTGATCTGCTTGAAGCCATCCAGGTCGATGAAGATCACCGCCAGCTTGGCGCCGTGCCGGCGCGCGCGGCTCACGGCCTGCTCGAGCGAGGCGCCCAGACTCGTGCGGTTGGCAAGGCCGGTGAGCGGGTCGGTGTAGGCGAGCGACGAGATGCGCTCGCGCGCAAGCGCGATCTCGGTGACGTCGCGGCCGACGCCGCGGTAGCCGAGGAACCGGCCGGCGGCGTCGCGGCGCGGCTCGCCGCTCACGGAGAAGTAGCGCACCATGGCTTCGCCGATGCGGCGCGCGAATTCGAAGTCGCGCAGCGGCAGC
>C688J18823_10000341_pt1 | contig 26799 bp, 25 predicted proteins | sample HopSoiMetagenom1_FD_18823 | JGI IMG/M metagenome (IMG submission 18823) | reverse complement strand
CGACAACACGCCACCCGTGGTCGTCGTGACCGCCGATACGAACGTCTACGCGCGCAACGGCGGTCCCATCGACGTCACGGCCACCATCACCGACGGCACCGGCCTTTCGGGGACGCCTTCCCTTTCGGGCGCGACTGCCTCGGCACCGGCGACCACAACCGACAACGTCCACTTCGTCTTCCACCTGAGCGCGCTGAGCGCGCCTGCCCTCACGGAGGGAGACTTCAACTTCCAGATCGCCGCGCACGACTTGCTGGGCCATCAGACGCTGGCGCCCGCGACCCGCAGGATCGACGGCGCCGCGCCCACGATCAGCAATCTGAAGATCTTCAGGGGGGACGTGGTGCCGACCGCCCCTGGCGTGACCTTCCCAGCCGCGGTGCCCAACACCGGCTGGAACGGTTCGACCTTCATCTACTCGGACACCGTCCACGTGCAGGGCACGCTCACCGACCTCAGCGGAATCGGAAGCGCCGTGGTCCACCTCGACGGCCTCAATCTCACCGGCGGCAACTCGACGGGCACGGCCCAATCGCTGGGTTGCGCGCCCGCGGCGACGAGCTGCAATTTCGGAGTCGACATCACGCTGAACGCCGCGGGGAGCACCTTCCACACCGGCACCAACACCGTCAACATCGGGGTGACGGTGGGCGACATTCCCTCGGGCATCCTGCAGTTCGTAATCGACGCACAGGATACGGCGACGTCCTTCGCGGGCACCGCCGCGCCGAACCTGGGAACGCAGAAGACCCCGGCGCGGGCGACGCGCCTGCTCTGGCAGAGGTCCTTCGGTCTGGCGACCAGCTTGATTTCGGGCCTCGCGATCCATCCCGACGGCGACTTGATCGTCACCGTCGACAATTCCACCGCGGATCCCGTGTTCTCCGTCTCGCGCGATCTCGGTACCCAGCACTGGAGCTTCGGCACCGTCGCGAGCGGCGCCACCCAAGCCCTCGGCGGCGTGTTCGGAACTCCGGCCATCGGCCAGGGCGCCGGAGACGGAACGAATGGAACCGACCCGCGGATCTACATCGCGAGCGACGCCGGCAACTTCTATGCGCTCAATCCCGATGGTTCCAAGGCATGGGAGAAGGTCACCACCGCGTCCGAGTTCGACGTAGGACCGGCGGTGACACGGGTGATCGCCTCGAACCCAGTGGAGCAGATTGTCGTCCCTGAAGCAGGCAGTTCCGTTGCCGGATTCCACCTCTGGCGCGCTACCTCAGCCAGCGACGTGAGCCAGGTGACCACCGACAACCGAGATTTCCTCGCCGCGCCGCTGATCCTCAACGGGAGGGTCTACTTCGGGACGCAAAACCGCAACAACGGTCCCACCGTCACGCACGTCACCATGCACACCATCGGAGCCGACGGAGCGCTCGGGACCACCATCAACAACGCCGCCGTGGACAGCGGCGCGGTCCCCTACTTCGGCCTGCTCAGCGACGGCACCAACGTGTTCGCGGCGTCCGCGGGCAGCACCACCGGCGTACTCTTCGGGCTGACCCCCACCCTCGGCGCACTCGGCACCTTCACCAATACGGCGCTCACCTCGTCGTTGGCGGCGGAGCCCACCATCGGCATCGATGGCAAACTCTACGGCGCGGATCTCGCCAAGGCCGCGTCGACGTTCAATGCCACGACCGGCGCGAAATCTGCCTTGGTGCTCGTGCCGCCCCTGAACGGCATCGGCATGGTGCCGCTGCAGGGATCGGACGGACATGTCTACTTTCCGCGCGCCAGCGGCCAGGCTGTCGTGGCATACGAGGGCACCCAACTCTCCTGGCAGCTGAAGACGCCGGCCAACACGCTCTTCTTCGCGACTATGGATTGCGAGGGCCGGCTCTTCTCCGCCGCCGGGAATATCGTCTATGCGCTGATCACCGACGATGCGGGCCTCGCCGACACGCCTTGGCCCAACCTGCGGCGGGATTCGCGCAACACCGGGAACGCGAGCACAGGTTGGCCGAAGTACGGCATGCGCACCATTGGACCGACGCCCGACGGACTCTGCCTGCAATAAAAATTGCCTCGCGACCGGGCCGTGGCATTGCTGCGGCCATGCGCGCCATCGAGGCGGCGCTGCTCTCGGGCAGCGAGTTGTACCGCGAGGTGATCCTCGACAAGCTGGCGCATGCGCGCGAGTCGGTCTCCATCGCCACCGCCAACGTGAAGGACATGCAGGTGGAGCGCGGCGGGAAGTTCGCTTCCGTGCTGGCGCTCTTCTCGGAGCTCTCGGCGCGCGGCGTTGCGCTGCGAATCCTGCACGCGGAGCTGCCCTCGCGCCCCTTCCGCGCTTCGTTCGAGAAGCGGCGCCGGCTGACGGGCGGGGGGCTCGAGCTGAAGATCTGCCCGCGCGTCCACTTCAAGGCGGTGCTGGTGGACGGAGCCTGGGTCTACCTGGGCAGCGCGAACCTGACCGGCGCGGGCCTGGGCGCCAAGGGCGAAGGCAAGCGCAACTTCGAGCTTGGCTTCTGCACCGAGGACTTCGAAACCGTGGACCGCGTGCAAGCGCTCTTCCAGGCGGTATGGAGCGGCGCCGAGTGCGGCGCGTGCAAGCTGCGCCGCGTCTGCCCCGACCCCATCGGCGAGCCCGCGCACAAGTCGCTGGTCCGGCTTGGCAAATCGCGCCGCCTGCGATACTGAACAGGCGTATGGGTCGCACCGGAAGCGCCGATCTGCCGCTGCACGGCGGCCGTGTTCCCGATTGGCTGGCGTCGCGCATGGCGCGGCTGGGCGCGGTCATGGTGGAAGCGCTGGTCCTCGAAGAGGGTCCCCACGGCGTGTTGCGCCGGCTCGCGCATCCCTTCTGGTTCCAGGCGCTGGGCTGTGTGATGGGCATGGACTGGCACTCGAGCGGCATCACCACCAGCGTGCTCGGCGCGCTCAAGCGCGGGCTCGCAGGCCGCGAGCGCGAGTTGGGCCTCACCATCTGCGGCGGCCGCGGCCGGCACTCGCGGCGCACGCCGGCGGAGCTGCTCGCGTTCGGCGAGCGCAGCGGCGTGGATGGCGCCGCGCTGGCGCGCACCAGCCGGCTCGTGGCCAAGGTGGACAGCGCTTTGGTTCAGGACGGATTCGAGCTCTACCTGCACGGCTTCGTCGTGGCCAGGGACGGCGCGTGGACGGTGGTGCAGCAGGGGATGAACCCGGACCGCGGGCAGGCGCGGCGCTATCACTGGCTCTCCGAAGGCGTGCGCAGCTTCGTGGAAGAGCCCCACGCGGCCATCGAAGGCAAGCCCCGCGGCGAGATCCTCAACCTCACCGACCGCCGCGCCGGCGCCTCGCGCGATGCGGCGCTGGAGCTGTCGCGCGAGCCGGAGCGCGTGCTGCGCGAGCTGCCGCGGCTGCAGATGCCGGCCCACCACGACGTGCGCCGCGGCGACGTGTTCCTGCGCCGCCTGCACGGCACGCTCGCCGCGGCACGCGAGGCGGGACCGCGCGACTTTCCCGAGTTGCTGCTGCAGCCGGGCGTGGGCGCCCGGACGGTAGCGGCGCTGGCGGCGGTGGCCGAAGTGCTGCACGGCGCGCCCTCGCGCTTCAGCGATCCTGCGCGCTTCTCGCTGGCCCACGGCGGAAAGGACGGCCATCCCTTCCCGGTGCCTCTCAGGATTTACGACCGCACCATCTCGGTGCTCAAGCAGGCGGTCTCGATAGCGCGCCTTGGGCAGACGGAGAAGATCGACGCCATCCGCCGTCTCGACGAGCAGGCTCGCCGGCTGGAGGGAGCGGTGGACGGCCCACCGCTCGAAGAGTTCATGGCGGAGGAGCGCGACGCGTCCCACCGCTACGGAGGTCGCGACGTGACCGGGCCGGCACGACCCGCGAAGCGCGACCCCCAGCTGCCGCTCTTTTCCGCATCCGAGGCGTAGTAGGATCGGGACATGGCCGGCGCGAGGTTTCTAGGCACCGATCTTCTCGACCCGGAGGTGATCCCCTACTTCACCTGGGACGCCCCGCTCACCGTGCGCGAGATCCAGGATCGCCTCCGCTCCGCGGCCGATTCGGAGCGCTTGCGACTGCTGGGAAAGATTCTGCGGGAGGCGCGGGACACGGAGGTTTGGGCCTTCACCAGCCCTGAATTCGTATCGCGCAACTGGGAGAAGCTCAGCCCCTACCTCGGTCGCCGCCGCGCCTTCTGGCACTGGATGTTGCAGCAATGGCGGGAAGCGGGGCTGCTTGCCGACTAGCCTGCTCACCGGGCTTCAACGCGAGGTGCTGGAAGCATTCTTCCGGCGCGAGAACCGTTTCTTCCTTTCCGGCGGCGCTGCGCTGGCCGGGTTCCACGTGGGCCACCGTCAGACTCATGACCTCGATCTCTTCACCACCATGGACATCCTCGAAGGTGGCGAAGGCGCCTTGAGGCAAGCCGCTTTGGATCTCGGCGCCACCGTCGAAAGCATCCAGACCGCCCCTGACTTCCGGCGTAGGATCGTCCGGCGAGATCCTGAAGCGGTGGTCGTTGATCTGGTGCGCGACCGGGCACCTCAGGGGCCGCTGCCGAAACAACGGTTCGGCGACATCGTCGTGGACCCGCCGCAGGAGATCCTTGCCAACAAGCTCTGCGCACTCCTCTCGCGGTCCGAATTGCGCGACCTCGTGGATGTGCAGGCCCTGGAGCGGGCGGGCTTTGCCATCGAAGAAGCACTGGAGTTGGCAGGCAAGAAGGATGCCGGGTTCACAGCGGGCCAACTCGGCTACGTTCTCTCGCAGATCGATCTGGGCGACTCATCGGAACACCGAGCCCTTGCCGACTATGCCAAGGCCCTGAGCAAGAGACTGGCGGTGCTCGCTGCTCCCCCAATCTAGAGCGCCTTGAGCGCGCCCACCCGGCGCGACTGCGGTAACCTGCGCGCCCCATGACCGACCGCCTCTACCTGCGCGACCCGTATCTCTCCTCGTTCCGCGCCCATCTTCTCGAAGTCCGCGACCTCGACGGCAAGCCCGCCGCCGTCCTCGATCAGAGCGCCTTCTATCCCGAAGGCGGCGGCCAGCCCGGCGACCGCGGCACGCTGGGCCCGGCGCACATCCTCGACACCCAGGAGCGCGGAGGCGAGGTCCTCCACGTCCTCGACCAGCCGCTGCAGCCCGGCGAGTACGAGGCGCGCCTCGATTGGGACCGCCGGTTCGACCACATGCAGCAGCACCACGGCCAGCACCTGCTCTCGGCCGCCTTCGACCAGATGGGCGCGCCCACCGTCTCCTTCCACCTCGGCGAGCGCACTTGCACCATCGATCTCGACGCGCCGCTCGGGAAGGTCGATGCCGCACGGGCGGAGGCGCTGACCAACCAGAGCATCTGGCGCAACTTGCCGGTGGTGGCTCGCGACTTCACCGGCGAGGAGCGCGCCCGGCTGCCGCTGCGCAAGGAGCCGGTGAAAGGCGACCGCGTGGTGCTGGTGGAGGGCGTGGATGCCTCGCCGTGCGGCGGAACCCATCCGGCGCGAACGGGCGAGGTGGGCTGCGTCGCCGTCCTCAAGGTGCAGAAATGGGGCGACGGGAAGTCGCGCGTGGAGTTCGTCTGCGGCGGCCGCGTCGTAGGCCTGCTGCGCGAGGCCAACTCCGCCCTCGCTGCGGCTGCGGAAGCATTGAAGTCCGCCCCCGCAGACGTGCCGGCGGCGGCAGGGCGCGTCGCCGCCGAGGCGCAGGCGCGGCGCAAAGCGGGCGATGCGCTCCTCGAAGAGCTCGCGCAGATCGAAGGCAAGCGGCTCCAGGCGCTGGGCACGCCGGTAGCGCAGAAGATCCCCCGCGGCCCCGCCTTCGCGCGCGCGGTCGCGCAGGCCATCGCGCAGGAAGGTGGCACGGCGCTGCTCGGCGCCGTCGAGGAGGGGCGCGCACACCTCGTCTTCGCCCGCCCGAAAGGTACGACCGGGCCCGGCATGGGCGCGCTGCTCAAGGACGCCCTGGCCATCCTGGGCGGCAAGGGCGGCGGCAATCCGGACTTCGCGCAGGGCAGCGGCCCTGCCACCGACAAGCTCGACGAGGCGCTGTCGGCAGCCGCCCACAAGCTCGCACATCCCTGAAATTCGCGGGGAAATCACCCCGTGCTAGCATCCTCGCTGCACGGCCGCCGGAGGCCGTCGGAAATCGATGCGCCTACCCGCCAAGCTCGCGCTCCTGCTCGCAGGGGCCACCTGCTTCCCGCTCGCGCTCGCCACGGCGTTCACGCTGCCGCGCGGTCGCCAGGCGCTGCGCAACCAGCTCGATCAGATCTACGCGCAGGACGCGCGCGCGCTGGCTGCCGAGGTGCATCGCACGTTGGTGGACAAACTGGACGCGCTGACGCTGGCGGCCTCCACGCTGCGCCTCGGCGAGCTGGATCCGGAGGCCCGCGAGCAGGCGCTGCTGCTCATCTACAAGGAGACGCGCGGCGCCGACGTGGTGGGCCTGTTCGACGCTGCCGCGGATGCGGTGGGCAAGACCATCCAGTTCAGCCGCCTCGAGGGAGAGCTCGCCCGCGAGCACGAGCCTGTCGACGACGTGGGGCTGACCGCCTACGCCGGGAAGGTGCCGCTGCGAGCCGCGCTGCAGGCGGGGCTGGCCATCGGTCCCGTCTACGTGCTGCCCGACGCGGAGGGGCTTCCCGTGCCTCGGCTGGTGCTGGCGGTGAAGGTAGGGGGCGAGAGGAATGCCAGGTGGGTGCTGGCCGTGGAGATCTCGCTGCGGCGGCTGGCGGAGAGCTTCGAACGGTTCCGCCCCGGAGAATCGGGCGCAGCGTTCCTGGTCGACGGCGAGGGCAAGGTCATCCTCCACTCGGTGCGCAAGCTGATGTTCCAGCAGGCCAGCCTGAAGGACCACCCGCTGGTCCGGGGCGAGCAGAGCGACGCCTGGGTCGGAGCCAACGCCACCGTCCCGCTCCTCGGGTGGAAGGCGGTGGTGCAGGAGCCGGCGGAAGAGGCGCTGCGGCCGCTGCGGCATCTACAGCAGGACGCGCTCCTCTGGCTGGGCGTCGGTCTGCTGGCGGCGGTGGTGCTCGGCTTCACCTCGGTGCGCAGCGTCACGGCGCCGGTGCGCAAGCTGCGCGAGGCGGTGGTGGCGGTGGCCTCCGGCGCCCTCGACACGCCGGTGGAGATCAAGCGCAGCGACGAGCTGGGCGAGCTTGCCGACGCCTTCAACACCATGACCCGCGGCCTGCGCGAGCGCGAGGGCCTCAAGCTGACGCTGGCGCTGTCGGAGTCGCTCAAGCTGGACGACGTCCTCGGGCGCCTCCTGGACGGGCTGCGCGACGCCGTCCCCTTCGAGGAAGGAGCGGTGCTGATCAAGACCCGCGACGGCCTCGACGTGATCGTCACCCGTGGCTCACGCGGCAAGCGCGAGTCGGAGCGCATCGTTCCCATCTCGTCGCACGTGGAGCGAGCCTTGCGCACGCTGCTACCCGCCCTCAACGAGGGCCGGCAGATGATGGCGCTGCCGCTGATCCAGCACGGCGTCGCCATCGGCGTGGTCTGCCTGGAGAGCCGCAACGCCTACGGCGAGTCGGACGTGCGGCTCGCGCTCTCGCTGACGCAGCCGGCGGCGATGGCGGTGGAGAACGCGCGCCTCTTCGACGAGGTCAACCGCCTGGCCACGCTCGACGGCCTGACCGGCATCTACAACCGCCGCCACTTCATGGACCAGGCGCTGCGCGCCTACGAGACCGCCCGCCGGTTCGGCCAGCCACTCACCGCGCTGATGCTGGACGTCGACCACTTCAAGACGGTCAACGACCGCTACGGCCATCACGTCGGCGACCAGGTCCTCCGCGTCCTCGCCGAGCGGTGCCGCGGGGCGCTGCGGTCGGTGGACGTGCTGGGGCGCTTCGGCGGCGAGGAGTTCGCCATCCTCCTGCCCGGCACCACGCAGCAGAGCGCCGCCAACATCCTGGCGGAGCGCATCCGCCGGCGGGTGGCCGACGATCCGGTTCCCACCGACGCCGGTCCGGTGAAGGTGACGGTCAGCGTGGGCGTGGCGGCCATCGACGAGCAGACGCGCCACCCCGACGACCTGCTCAAGCGCGCCGACGCCGCCCTCTACGAAGCCAAGCAGGCGGGCCGCAACCGCGTGGTCGAAGACGCGGTCGCGTGATCCTTCAGTCGCAGCCCTCAAAGCTCGCATAGGTGTGAGGAGCATCGCAGCTGCAGTGAAACGCGTCCGCGGGACACGTCAAAGAGACAAAGCCTGCGTCCGGGTCGAAGTACCCCATCATCCTCGCGTCGCAGAGCTGCTGCGTGCGGGTCGAGACCCAGTCCTCGGTACAAGCGGATCCTTCCTCTCCGGAGTGTGTCGGGTTGTCGTGCTCGCCACAGCAGGCGACCCGTCTAGCGCCCTGCACGACGCGGCCGTCAGGCAAAGAGCAGCTCAACGTGCAGTTGGACTCGAAGTCGCCGCTCTTGTTGCAGGCGGCGCCGGAGAGAAGGAACAGGAGAGCCAGCCAGCGCGAGCGGATCATGGCCATTTCCTCCCAAGGTCATTCCGGCTGCATCAACTGCGCCAACCTCCGGCTCCTCTGGAGCAGAAGTCCCTGAGGGTCGGCGATCGCGACAGTCCTGTCGTGGTGGCGGGCCGCAACCGCGTGGTCGAAGACGCCGTCGCGTGATAGTCAGCGGGGCATGATTCGACACGATTGGAGCGCGGCCGAGGTCCGCGCCATCCATGATCTCCCACTGATGGACCTGCTCTACCGCGCGCAGACGGCGCACCGCGCGCACTTCGGCGATCACAAGGTGCAGCTCTGCTCGCTGCTCTCGGTGAAGACCGGCGGCTGCCCCGAGGACTGCGCCTACTGCCCGCAGGCGGCCCGCTACCACACCGGCGTCGCCGCCGAGCCGCTGATGGAAACGGACCAGGTGCTGGCGGCGGCGCGCAAGGCGCGCGAGGCCGGCGCCACCCGCTTCTGCATGGGCGCGGCCTGGCGCGAGGTGAAGGACGGTCCACAGTTCGACCGCGTGCTGGAGATGGTGCGCGGCGTGAAGGAGCTGGGCATGGAGGCGTGCTGCACGCTGGGCATGCTCAGCCCGGACCAGGCGCGCCGCCTCAAGCAGGCCGGCCTCGACGCCTACAACCACAACCTCGACACCAGCCGAGGCAAGTACGGCGACATCGTCACCACCCGCGACTACGACGACCGGCTGCGCACGCTCCGCAGCGTCCGCGAGGCCGGCATCGGCGTCTGCTGCGGCGGCATCATCGGCATGGGCGAGTCGGTGGCCGATCGCTGCGAGCTGTTGCGCACGCTGGCGGCGCAGGACCCGCATCCCGAGTCGGTGCCCGTCAACATGCTGGTGCGCGTGCAGGGCACGCCGCTGTTCGAGCAGCCAAGGGTGGACACCATCGAGATGGTGAGGATGATCGCCACCGCGCGCATCCTGATGCCGGCATCGATGGTGCGACTCTCCGCCGGGCGCCAGCAGATGAGCGAGGAGGCGCAGCTCCTCTGCATGATGGCCGGCGCCAACAGCGTCTTCTTCGGCGAGAAGCTGCTCACCACCGGAAATCCGGAATTCGAGCAGGACATGGCGCTCTTCCACGCGGCCGGCATCACGCCGCTGGAGCCGAGGCCATGAAGGTGGCCAGCCTCTCCCAGCGGCGCTTCGACGCCACCAAGATGCAGAAGCTGAACCTCTTCGAGACCGAGCGCTTCTTTCTCGACGTCTACTGCCTGGAGCCGGGGCAGTCGCAGAAGCAGCACGCCCATCCCGGCAACGACAAGGTCTACGCGGTGTTGGAGGGAACGGTGGTCGCACAGGTCGGCGGCGAGGAGCGGGAGCTGAAGCCGGGCGAGGCGGTGCTGGTGCCGGCAGGCGACGAGCACGGCGTGGTCAATCGCGGCAGCGCGCGCGCGGCGCTGCTGGTGTTCATGGCGCCGAGGCCGGGATGAACCTCGACGTCACGCCGCGCGAAACCCTGGACCCGCTGCCGGACCGCCCCACCCTCTTTGACTTCTACCGCCTGCGCTTCGCCGTGCGCGGCGCCCTCCCCTTCGCGCCCGCGCCGCACATGATCCAGAGCGCCACGCGGGCGCTGCGCAGCGGAGCCCCGGAGGAGACGGTGCTGGCCTGCCTGCTGCACGACGTCGGCCTCGCGCTGATGGCGCCCGACCACGGCTGGTGGGGCGCGCAGCTTTTGGAGCCCTACGTCTCCGAGCGCGTGTCCTGGGCCATCCGCCATCACCAGGCGCTGCGCTTCTATCCCGACCCCGAAGTCGGCTACGAGTACCCGGCCTCGTACCGGACGCTGTTCGGACCCGACTACGTGCCGGAGCCGTACCTCGACGAGGCGTACAAGGCCGCGCGCAAGCACCGCTGGTACATGGACGCGCGGCTGATCACGCTGCACGACGACTACACCCAAGCAACTGGGGACACCATGCACCCTGCGGGTGGCGATGATGTCCCCGTAAAGGCTGCTGTCTCGCTCGAACCCTTCGCCGGGATCGTCGGCCGCCATTTCCGCCAGCCGCGCGAAGGTCTCGGCTACGACGGCAGCCCGGTGGCGCACATGTGGCGGACGCTGCAGTTTCCCAAGCGGCCGCTTTGACAAGTCGCACCCGGTCTGTCTAGGTTGTGAGCGTCCGGCGACCCCGGACGGCGCGGAATTTTGCCCACCTTGAGTGACGCGCCTTACAAATCTCACTCTAAGCCGTTGGGGACTCCGCGCAGGCGGGCTCTTGGCTATGGAGGTGGGCGGAAAGGTGGCCCATCGTGGCCAACGTCCGCTCGAAGCACCTGGGGACCCTCGCCGTGCACGGCGGGGAGCAGCGCAAGAAGGCGTTCGACTCCGTCACCGCGCCCATCGTCGTCTCGGCCACGTACGCGTTCGAGAACACGGCGGAGATCGAGCGCTACTTCAACGGCGAAGTGGAGCGCGAAGAGTACGGGCGCTACGGCAACCCGACGGTCCGCGCCGCGGAGCAGAAGCTTGCGGCGCTGGAAGGCGCGGAAGACGCGGCCCTCTTCGCCAGCGGGATGGCAGCCGCCACCACCGCCCTGCTCGAACTGGTCAAGGCCGGCGACCATGTGGTCCTCACCAACGACTGCTACCGGCGCACGCGCCAGTTCGTCACCCGCTTCCTCGCGCGGCTGGGCGTCGAGTCCACGCTGGTGGCGCCGGGAGACGAGAAGGCGTTGTCCGCCGCGCTGCGGCCGGGCCGCACCAAGGTGATCCTCGCCGAGTCGCCCACCAACCCGTACCTGCGCGTGGCCGACCTGTCGCTCTTCGCCCGCGCCCGCGACGCCTGCCCTGGCGCAAACCTGATCATCGACGGCACCTTCGCCACGCCGGTGAACCAGCGCCCGCTGGAGCGCGGCGCCGACCTGGTCGTCCACTCGGCCACCAAGTACCTCGGCGGCCACAACGATCTCCTGGCTGGCGCGGTGTGCGGGCGGGCTGGGCTGGTGCAGGCCATCCGCGACCTGCGCGGCGTGTTGGGCGGCGTGCTCGATCCGCAGAGCGCGTTCCTGCTCATCCGCGGCCTCAAGACGCTGCACCTGCGCGTGCAGCGTCAGAACGAGACGGCGCTCCGCATCGCCACCTGGCTGGAGCAGCAGCCGCGCGTGCGTTCCGTCTTCTATCCGGGCCTGCCCAGCCATCCCGATCATGCCATCGCCGTCGAGCAGATGAGCGGCTTCGGCGGCGTGGTCAGCTTCCGCGTGCGCGGCGATGCCCGGGCCACCTCGCGCGTGATCGACGCGTGCAAGCTGGCCACCATCGCACCCTCGCTGGGGGCGACCGAGACGCTGATCGAGCAGCCCGCGTACATGTCGTACTTCGAGCTGACGACCGAAGAGCGCGAGGCCATCGGCATCTTCGACGACCTGGTGCGGCTGTCAGTGGGGCTGGAAGACGCCGAAGACCTGATCGCGGATCTCTCCCGCGCGCTGGAGGCAGCGTGACCCGGCACGTGGCGAGCGCGGTCCATGCCGTCTACGCGGCGGTGCGGCGCGGCGAGCACGCCTGCGCCCCTCCCGATCTGCAGCCCGCCCTGCGCGAGGCAGGCATCGCCGCATCGGTGGAGTTCGTCCCCGGCGCGCCGGTGCCGGCGCTTCCCCGGCCGACCCGCACCCTGCGCGTGGCGCTGCTTGGCCACGGGACGGTGGGAGGCGGCGTCTACCAGCGCATGGTCGAGCTTCCCGGGCACTTCTGTGTCACCGGCGTGGCGGTGCGCGATCCCGGCAAGCACGAGATCGCGGCGGACGATCGCTGCTGGCGCGTCCTGCGCCGGCCCGGCGACGTGGTGGTCGAGCTGATCGGCGGCACCAGCCTGGCCGCGAAGGTGATCGCCGCCTCGCTCAAGCTCGGCCGGCACGTGGTCACCGCGAACAAGGCGGTGATGGCGCTGCACGGGCCGCGGTTGGAGGCGCTGGCGCGGGCCAACGGCGTGCGGCTGCTCGACTCCGCCAGCGTGGGCGGCGCCATGCCCGCGCTGGAGACAGTGCGCAGGCTCGCGGGCTCGGTGCGGTCGCTCAGCGGCGTGCTCAACGGCACCTGCAACTTCATCCTCGACGAGCTGGAGCGCGGCGTGCCTTTCGCGCAGGCACTGGAGGCGGCGCAACGCGCGGGCTATGCCGAGGCCGATCCCCGGCTGGATCTCGACGGCACCGACGCCGCGCAGAAGCTGGTGGTCCTGGCCCGTGCCGCCTTCGGCCGCGCGCCGGCGGTAGCGCGGAAGACGGGGATCGAGGGCCTCTCGCCGCAAGTCGTCCGCGCTGCCCGGGCGCGAGGCAACGCCATCCGGCTGGTGGCGAGCTGCACGGCGGATCGCGCGGAGGTCGCGCCCCGCGAGTTGCCGCTCTCCCATCCGCTGGCAGGCTGCGCCGGCGAGGAGAATCGCCTGCTGGTGGACGGGCACCTGATCCAGGGCGCGGGCGCGGGCCGCTGGCCCACGGCGGAGGCCGTGCTGGCCGATCTCCTCGATCTGGCAGCGCTGCCGCCTCCACGCCGGGGACGCGGCTTGCCCTCCGCGGCGTAAGATGCCGCGATGACGTCGGACGGCCGGCTGCGCGGCTCGGCGCTGGGCCTCACCTCCGCGCTGCTCTTCGGGCTGGGCGCGCCGGCCTCCAAGCTGCTCTTGCCGCAGGCGCCGCCGCTCTTGCTGGCGGCCCTGCTGTATCTCGGGGCCGGTGCCGCCTTCCTCGCCGTGCGCCGCGGCCGCGCGGAAGCGCCACTCCGGAGAGCGGACGCTCCGGTGCTCGCCGCGTCGGTGATCTCCGGAGCGCTGCTGGCTCCGGTGCTGCTGCTCTGGGGCCTTTTGCGCGTGAGCGGACTGACGGGTTCACTGCTGCTCAACCTGGAAGCGCCCTTCACCATGGCCCTGGCGGTCCTCGCGTTCGGCGAGCACTTGTCGCTGCGCGAGCTGGCGGCGGCGGCGCTGGTGGTCGGCGGAGGGATGCTGCTGGGCGCGCGGGGAGAGCTGGCCGCCTCCGCCGCGGGCCCGGTCGCCATCGCGCTCGCCTGCCTCTGCTGGGCGCTGGACAACAACCTGAGCGCGCGGCTGGCGATGAAGGACCCGGTGCAGGTCTTGCGCATCAAGACGCTCTTCGCTGGCGCCGTGAATCTGGCGCTCGCGCTGGCCGCCGGGTACAGATGGCCAAAGGCGGGGACGGCGGCGGCGGCGCTCGCGGTCGGCGCCGCGAGCTACGGAATCAGCTTGCTCCTGTACCTCAAGGCGCAGCGCGCGCTCGGGGCGGCACGGCAGGCGGCCCTCTTCGCGGCGGCGCCCTTCGCGGGAGCGGTGCTGGCGGTGCCGCTCCTGGGCGACAGGCCCTCGGCATGGGATGCGGTCGCGGCGGCGATGATGGCGGCGGGCGTGGCGGTGCTGGTTCGCGCGCGGCACGCACACGTGCACCGGCACGACGTGATCACGCACGAGCACGCGCACGTGCACGACGTCCACCATCAGCACGAGCACGCGCATGCCGTCACCGAGCCGCACTCGCACGTGCACACGCACGACGCGCTCACCCACGAGCACGCGCACGTGTCGGACGCCCATCACCGGCATCGGCACTGAAATTCGGGGACACGATACGTAATTCGTCGTATCGTGTCCCCGAATTATTGATCAGGGAGCGGCCCGCAGCGAATAGCGCAGGAAGAGATGAGAGCCGTTGCGGCGGGCAGACCGGAGCTGCATCGACCTTCCCTGGAGGTCCCTTGCCTCTGCGATCGATTTGCGCCCGTCCCCGGTCCACCGGCCGAACATGCGCGGAGACAGGGTCAGGAAGAGATCGTCGATCTGGTCGGCGGCGAGAAGCTCGGCGAAGAGGCCGGGACCGCCTTCGCAAACGATGCGGCGATGGCCGTCGGCGTGGAGGGCGGCCACGATCTCGGTGGGCTGGAGCCGGCCCCTGAGCACGGCGCCCTCGGCCAGCGCGGGATGCGCGGGATCGAGGTTGCCCGAACCCGAGACGACGTACAGGCGCGGGCGTGGAGAGAGGCCCAGCTTGCGGCGCAGCTCGGTGTAGAGCGCGGCGGCGGCGGGAAAGATCGATTCGGGAAACCAGAGATCGTGCGGCGCGGCGCGCAGCGTGCCGGCGCCGATGAGCACCGCGTCGGCGCAGGCGCGCAAAAGCCCCATCAGCAGGCGATCGGCCTCGGAGCCTCCGCTCACCACGGCGCCCGATTCGCCGGCGGCGTCCTTCAGCGCCACGACACCGTCCACCGACTCGACGAAGTTGGCGAAGACGCCGCCAGGCGCGAGCGCCAGATCGCCTCCCCAGGCGCGCGCCAGCTCGGCGGAGAGCCCGACGCCATCGCGCGTCCCCTCGTCGAACAGCACTTCGAACGTCGGCAGCGTTTGCAAGCGGGTTTCTCCGGTGCGAGAAGGCGCGGGTGATCCTGGTCGCGGGAAACTATTGCCACGACACCCTCATCTCCACCACGGGTGTCGAGCAGGCGCTGGGCGGTTCGGCGGCGTACGCCTCGGCCATCCTCGACGCCCTGGGCGAGCCGCACGCCGTCGTCTCCAAGGCCGGCAGCGACTTCCGCTACGCCGCCCGCGTCTCGCAACAGCCCCGCATCGTGCCGGGCCGGACCACCGCATTCGTCGACGACTACAGCGCTGGGGAGCGGAGGCAGCGCGTCGATGCCGTGGCCCCCGCCATCGAGCCGGCCGACCTGGATGGCCGATACGAACTGGGCATCGCCTGCGCCATCGCCGGAGAGCTGCCGCCGCGGACGCTGCTGCGCATGCGCGAGCTCTGCCGCATCCTGGTCGGCGACGCGCAGGCGCTGCTCCGCGAGATCTCCGCGGAGGGGGAAGTGACGCTGCGGCGCCCGCAGCCGCAGATGCTGGAGTCGCTCGACTTCCTCAAGGCGAGCCGCGAAGAGTCGGCGCTCCTCGAGGTCAAGGCGCTGCCCCCACGCTTGACGCTGATCGTCACCGACGGCCCACGCGGATGTGATCTGATGACCGCGGGCTCCGCGCTGCACGTGCCCGCGCTTCCCGCGCAGGAGAAGGATCCCACCGGCGCCGGCGACTGCTTCCTGGCGGGTTTCGCGGCGGGGCTCGCGCGCGGCCTGGACCCGGCACGCGCAGCGCGCATCGGCGCATACTGCGGCGCCCGCGCCGTGGAGCAGATCGGGGTGCCGCGCCTCACCCGCGACGAGGCGCGGACTGCCCTCGAACTCTAGAAGCGCCCCGCCGAGAGCGCGAAGGATGGACCGTTCGCGTTGGAGACGCCGGGGTCCGCGTCCGCGACGGCGCGGCGCGCAGGCGGTTGGGTCGCGGATTCGTACACACCGTAGCCCGCGCCCGCCAGGATGCCGATGCCCGCGCCCACCATCAGATTCCGCGCCCAGTTGTTGCCCTGGTCGATCAGCGTGATCCCGCCGCCCACCAGCGCCCCGGCCACGCCGCCATACAGCGCGTCCGTGGCGATGATGGCCACCGCGGATCGGCCGCTCGGCGCCGTGATCACGCCCGAGGGCTCGTTGTCCACCTGCACCTGCGTCTGCGTCCTGGCGGAAGCCGGCGGCGGAGGCACATAGTTGGGATCGTTCGGATTCACCACCACCTGGGTCGTGGGCGGCGGCGGGCTGCTCTGCGTGGTCACCGTCGTGCTCGAGGAGGGCGGCGGCGGCGGGGGCGGCGCCTGCTCCTGGGGCTGGGAGGTCACGGTGGTGGTGGTCTGCGCCACCGCGGGCAGCGAAAGCAGCGCGAGCACGAGCGCGAAGCTCCTCTTCATGGGGCTCCTCCGGAATGAGATGTACGTGTCAGGCTGGAGCCGACGCCCCGCGTCCGCAATCCTCGAGCCGCCCTGCCCCCGCCCACCTGGTTCGCGGGTGGCCGTGCGCTGCGCGCGCCTCGCGATGCAAGGGTTCCCAATGACCCTTTCAATCCGCACGTTCCGTACATGGGCGGCCAAGGCTTCATTCCAGAGGACGGAAAAGGCGGTCTGGTGGAAGGCTCCAAGGAAGCCGAGGAGCGGCGCGAGGAGCATTCCTGGGAGCAGCCGACCGGCGCTCCGCGGGCCGGCATGCAGGGCAAGAAGGAGCGCGGCGCGGCTCCTACCCAGACGCTGGATCGGCCGGGCACCACGCCCGAGCGCACGCCCGGAACAGGCGCCGAGCCGCCGCGCGAAGGCGGGCGCGTGCAGGATCCGAAGAGCCGCAACACTCCCTAGCACTGACTCACAGAAGGCTCGAAGCCAGCGAGCCCAGCTTGGCGATGGCAGCCTCGAACCGCGGCGACCATGTCACGCCGCAGCTCAGCCGGATGCAGTTCTCGTAGCCCTGCCGCGCGGAGAAGATGGGGCCGGGCGCGATGGCGATCCCCGCCTGCAGCGCCCGCTCGTGCAGCTTGAGCGCGTCGATGCGCCCCGGCATCTCCACCCAGAGCACGCGCCACCCTCGGGGCGCGTCGCCCGCGTCCCGGAGGGAAAATGCGCCGCCACGCAGTCGCCCATGCTGCGAACGGTTGCCCCCACCGCCTTGCGCAGCGAGCGGAGGTGCCGCTCGTAGAGGCCGCTGGCCAGGAACTCCGCCAGCGCGAGCTGCTGCAGCGAGGGTGCGGCGATGGTCTGCGCGAACTTGAGCAGCGAGACGCGCTCGCGGAACCTTCCCGCCGCCACCCATCCCATCCGCCACCCCGGTGCGAGCGTCTTGGAGAAGCTGCCGCAATGGAGCACCAGCCCGCGGCGATCGAAGCTCTTCGCCGCCCGCGGCCGCGAGTCCCCGAAGTAGAGGTCGCCGTAGAGATCGTCCTCGATCAGCGGCACCTCCTGCGCTGCCAACATCTGCACCAGCCGCTCCTTGTTCGCGTCGGGCATCAGGCAGCCCAACGGGTTGGAGAAGTTGGTGACCGCCAGCACCGCGGCGATGCGGCGGTTCCTCAGCACGCGCTCCAGGGCGTCGAGGTCCATGCCTTCCCGCGAGCAGCTGGGGATCTCCACCACCTTCAACCCCAGCGCCTCGATCAGCTGCAGCGTGCCGAAATACGCGGGCGACTCGATGGCGATGGCGTCGCCCTGCTTCGCCACCGCCAGCAGCGACAGCTGCACCGCCTCCATGGCTCCGCAAGTCACGATGAAGTCGTCAGGCGAGAGCGTGCAGCCCCACTCCAGCGACCGGCGCGCGAACTGGCGCCGCAGGGAGCGCGCGCCGGGGGGCAGCTCGTAGGTGAAGCCGAGGCCGTCCCGCGCGATGGCCGCGGCGATGCGCCCCAACCTCTTCCAGGGAAAGAGCTCCGGCGCGGGCTGGTTGCACCCGAGCGGGACGAGATCCGGATCGCGGGCGCTGTCCACCACCCTCGCCACCAGCGCGCTCACCGAGACGGGTGTCGCCGCCATCGCCGGCCGCGTCGGCGGTGGCTCGGGAGGAAGCGGCCGCTGCCAGCGCACGTAGTGGCCCGACTGCGGCCGCGCCTCGATCAGCCCGCGCGCCTCGAGTTGGAGATACGCCTGCAGCACGGTGGAGACGCTGACGCGCTCGCGCTCGGAGAGCCGCCGCACCGAGGGCAACCGATCTCCGGGGCGCAATGCCCCCACCCGCATCGCCTCTTCCAGTTTGCCCGAGACGCGTTCGTAGAGCCGGATCTGGTGCATGCGGCGGAGTCTGTCGCGGACCAGCACAGCTTGCAACCCGCTGATCTGTGCCGGTTACAGTTCATGGCGACTGCATCTGTTCAGGTCGCGTGCGGAGCGCTAAGCCGTGCAGCATGCGACCCGATACCCTGCTCGTCCACGCCGGAGAGCCCCGCCCGCGCGAAGGCGGCGCGGTGGCGATGCCCATCTACCAGTCGAGCACGTTCGAGGAGACGGAGGGCCGCGGCTACCACGACATCCGCTATGCGCGCCTCTCCAACACGCCCTCCCACGACGCGCTTCACGCCAAGCTCGCCGCCCTGGAGGGCGCCGAGGCCGCGCTGGCCACCGCCAGCGGCATGGCGGCGGTGAGCGCGACCCTGTTCTCGCTGCTGCGCGCGGGCGATCACCTGATCGCCCAGGACGGCCTCTACGGCGGCACGCATGATCTGATGACCCGCGACCTGCCGCGCCTCGGCATCGAGGTGTCGTTCGTCTCCGGCGACGATCCCGCGGCCTGGGCACGCGCCGCGACGCCCCGCACGCGCGTCTTCTACTGCGAGGCGATCACCAATCCGCTGTTGCGCGTGGCCGACCTGCCCGCCATCGCCCGGTTCGCGCGCGAGCGCGGCCTGGTCTCCGTCATCGACAACACCTTCGCCACGCCGCTGGGCTTCCACCCGTTGCATCACGGCTTCAGCCTGGCCGTGCACAGCGCCACCAAGTACCTCAACGGCCACAGCGACCTGATCGCCGGCGCCGTCGTAGGTCCCGCCGACCGCGTGCGCGAGGTGAAGAAGACGCTCGATCACCTGGGCGGCTCGCTCGATCCGCATGCCTGCTTCCTCCTGCAGCGCGGGATGAAGACGCTGGGCGTGCGCTTCCGCCAGCAGTGCGCCACCGCTCTCTCGGTCGCCGGGTTCCTCGAGTCGCAGTCCGCGGTCGCGCGGGTCAACCATCCCGGCCTCCCCAGCCATCCGCAGCACGCGCGCGCGAGGGAGCTGTTCGCGTACTCCGGCGCGATGATCAGCTTCGAGCTGCGCGGCGGAGCGGACGCGGCGGAGCGCATGTTCAAGCGGCTCCAGCTGCCCATCCACGCGCCCAGCCTGGGAGGACCGGAGACGCTGGTGACGCGGCCTGCAGCCACCTCGCACGCCGGCCTGACGGCCGAGGAGCGGGCGCGCATCGGCATCAGCGAGGGCCTGGTGCGGGTCTCCATCGGACTGGAAGCTCCGGAAGACCTGATCGAGGACTTCGGCAGCGCGCTGGGATGAACATCACCAGCGCATCGCGTCATTGACGCCGCGCTGGTCGGGGCCTATCAAACGCGCCGGCGCAAAGAGGTTTTTTGCTATCGCGCCGGTGGGGTGAGCCATGCAGCGCACGCGTATTCTCGGCACGGGATTCGTCACCGGCGAGCACAAGATCACCAACGCGGCGCTCGCCACCATGATGGAGACGTCCGACGAGTGGATCCGCGAACGGAGCGGCGTGGAGGAGCGCTACTACGTGGAGAACGGTACCACCACCACGAACCTCGGAGCGGCAGCCGCGCGCAAGGCCATCGCCGACGCCGGCATCAAGAGCGAAGAGATCGACTACATCGTGTTCGCCACCATGACGCCGGACCACTACTTTCCCGGTTGCGGCAGCCTGCTCCAGCACCAGCTGGGGCTCGCCACCATCCCGGCGCTGGACATCCGCCAGCAGTGCACGGGCTTCATCTACGGACTTCAGATCTGCGATGCCCTGATCCGCTCCGGCACGGCGCGCACCGTGCTGCTGGTGGGCGCCGAGGTGCACTCCGGCTTCATGCCCTGGACGCAATGGGACTACCTCTTCGGCCGCGGCGGCGAGCCGCCCAGCGCCACCGAGAAGGCCTGGATCACGCGCTTCCGCGACCGCATCGTGCTCTTCGGGGACGCCGGCGGGGCCTGCGTGCTGCGCGGCGAGGAGGGCGACCGCGGCCTGCTCGGCTTCAAGATCCACGCCGACGGCAACGGCTACGAGGCGCTCTACGTTCCTGCCGCCGGCTTCGCGCAGCGCCCGTACATCACCGAGGGCGACCTGCGCGAGGGCCGGCACGTTCCCGAGATGAACGGCCGGCAGGTCTTCAAGCTGGCGGTGTCGCGCATGCCCCAGGTGGTGCGCGAGGTCTGCGCCCAGACCGGCGTGGCAGTGCGCGACCTCGACTTGCTCATCGCGCACCAGGCCAACCTGCGCATCAACGAGATGGTGCAGCGCACGCTCGAGCTTCCCGACGAGAAGGTGTTCAACAACATCCAGCGCTACGGCAATACCACCGCCGCCACCATTCCCATCGCGCTCGACGAGGCGCGCAAGGCTGGCCGCGTCCGCGACGGCGCGCTGGTCTGCTTCGTCGGCCTGGGGGCGGGCTTCCACTGGGGCGCCGCACTGATGCGCGCATAGTGCCTCGACCGAGGCGCTAGTGGCGGGATCCGCGGGCATCCCTATACTGCGCGCCATGGACGCGTACCTCGATCCCCATCCTCCCGGCACGCCGCCGGCCCTGGTCGTCGGCACGATGAACTTCGGCAAGCGCACCCCCGAGCCGGAGGCAACTCGCATCGTGCAGCGCGCGCTGGAGCGCGGGCTCACCTTCTTCGACACGGCCAACGCCTACGTGGAGGGGGAGTCGGAGCGCATCCTCGGGCGCGCGCTGGGCAAGAAGCGCTCGCAGGCGCGCATCGCCACCAAGGTGGGCATCGGGCCGAAGATGACCGAGCCCGAGGGCCTCGCGCCGGAGCGCATCGCCGCGGCGTTGGACGAGAGCCTGAAGCGGCTGGGCACCGACCGCGTGGAGCTCTACTACTTCCACAAGCCCGATCACTCGCGGCCGCTGGAAGCGTCGCTCCACGCCGTGGAGAAGCTGATCGCCTCGGGAAGGGTCGGCGCCTTCGGCGTCTCCAACTTCGCCTCCTGGCAGATGCTGGAGATGATCCACGCCGGCGTGAAGCCGCGCGTCTCGCAGCAGATGTACAACCTGCTCATCCGCCAGCTGGAGATCGAGAACTTCCGATTCGCCCGCAAGTACGGTGTCCACACCACCGTCTACAACCCGCTGGGAGGCGGCCTGCTCGCGGGCAAGCTGAAGCGAGATGCGCCGCTTTCGCCCGGGTCGCGCTTCGACAAGAACCCCATGTACCAGCGGCGCTACCTCAACGACCGCTTCTTCGACCTGGCCGAAGGCCTTCGCGGGGCTCGCCGCCGAGGCGGGACGCACCCCGGTGGAGTTGGCCTACCAATGGGCGGCCTCGCGAACCGGGGTGGACTCGATCCTCCTCGGGCCCGCCAGCGTGGAGCAGCTGGACGCGGCCATCGACGCGGTTGCCAAGGTGCTCCCCAAGGACGTGGTGGACCGGGCCGACGAGCTGTATCGGGCTTTCCAAGGTACGGACGCCACCTACGCCCGGTAAGGATGCGGACCTGCCGCCCGGGCCTTCTCGGGCTTTCCGGGTGCGGGCCCATGGGCGCGGGTGGGGTGGCGTGGACGAGGCCATTTGCGCTCGCCCTACCGATCGGGCAATGCTTTCCAACGCTATGAATGAATCGAGAGGCGTCCTTGGAGCCGCTTACCGCATCACCGCCGACTTTCTCGAGAAGCGGGGGCTCAAGAGCGAGGTGTCGGCGAAGCTCTCGCCGGCGTCGCGCAAGTTCGTCGACAAGCCGCCCTTCGCCTTCTCCTGGCACGACTATGCTGCGCTGGAAGAGATCGAGAAGGTGCTGCACGCGCGGTCGCCGGAGCTCGCGGCTGACCTCGGTTTCGCAGCCGCCGAGCACCTGAGCGGGACCGTGGTGGCGCCGGTGGTGAAGATGGCGCTGACGCTCTTCGGAAAGAGCCCCGACCAGCTCTTCACCAACCTCGACCGGTTCTACTCGATGGTGACGCGTGGCTTCAGCTTCCGCTATGAACCGGCTGGGGAAAAGGCCGGGCAGGTGCGGGTGACCATCTCGGGCGGGAAGGCCCACGAGTCGCTCTTCCAGCAGATCAAGGGAAATCTCCGCATGCTCTACGGCCTCTCCGGCGTGAACGGCACGGTGGACGAGCCGAGGGTGCTGCGCAGCGACGACGCCGGCGCCGAGGTGGCGCTCCGCGTCAGCTGGGCCTGAACGGCAGCCAATTTGACCTCCTGCGACCGTCTCGGGTACGTACCCGCGACCCGCCCAGGAGATCGACATGGCCGAAGGCGTCGCCCCCGTTGCCGACCACAAGCCCTACGTCGCCGACCAGGCGCGCGTCGCGGAGTTCACGCCCAAGGCAGTCGCCGTGGGCGCGCTCTTCGGGCTGATCTTCGGCGCCTCCACCGTCTACCTGGCGCTCAAGGCCGGCCTGACGGTCAGCGCCTCCATCCCCATCGCGGTGCTCTCCATCTCGCTCTTGAAGAAGCTGGGCGGGTCCACGATTCTCGAAAACAACATCGTCCAGACCATCGGGTCGGCGGGCGAGAGCATCGCCGCCGGCGTCGTCTTCACCCTGCCCGGCTTCCTCTTCCTCGCGATGGATCCCGCGACGAAGCAGTCGGTGGGAGCGGGCTACTTCAGCTACTGGACCATCTTCACGCTGGCGCTCCTGGGCGGAATGCTCGGCGTGTTGATGATGGTGCCGCTCCGCCGCGCGCTCATCGTCAAGGAGCACGGCAACCTGCCCTACCCGGAGGGCGCGGCCTGCGCGCAGGTGCTGATCGCCGGCGAACAGGGCGGCGCGATGGCGCGCACCGCGTACATGGGGCTCGCCTTCGCCATCGGCTACGCGGTGCTGCAGCAGATCTTCAAGTTCATCGCCGAGGTGCCGGGCTACGTCAGCAGCGCCACCAGCCGCGTCTTTCCTGCCGCCACGGTGAACGGCTCGATCACCCCCGAGTACATGGGCGTGGGCTACATCATCGGCCCCCGCATCGCCGGCGTGCTGGTCTCGGGCGGCGTGCTGGCCTGGCTGGGAATCATCCCGTTGATCGCCTCGCTGGTGCCCGCCGCCACCATCGCCGCCCAGCTGGTCAAGCTCGGATACCTCGCCGACGTCGCCCGCGCGGGTTCCTACGGATGGGATCCGGCGACGCACACGTTCGCGCAGCTCAACCGCGCCATCTACTTCGCCTACGTGCGCCAGATCGGCGCGGGCGCCGTGGCCGCGGGCGGCTTCATCACGCTGCTCAAGACGCTCCCCACCATCGTGTCGAGCTTCAAGGGCAGCCTTGCCTCGCTGCGCGGCGGCGCCGGCCAGGCGAGCACGGCGCGGACCGAGCGCGACCTCCCGCTGGTGGTGACGGTGGCGGGCAGCCTGGTGCTGGTGCTGATCATGGCGCTGTTGCCGTTCCTGCCCGGCAACTTCGGCGGCCGCCTGCTCCTCGCCATCCTCATCGTCGTCTTCGGCTTCTTCTTCGTCACCGTCGCTTCCCGCATCGTCGGGCTGATCGGCACCTCCTCGAACCCGGTCTCGGGCATGACCATCGCCACGCTGATGGCCACCTGCCTGCTGTTCCTGGGAATCGGCTGGACCGGCGACTTCTACCAGCCGATGGCGCTCTGCGTGGGCGGCATGGTCTGCATCGCCGCCGCCAACGCCGGCGCCACCTCGCAGGATCTCAAGACCGGCTATCTGGTGGGCGCCACGCCGCGGCTGCAGCAGATCGGCCTGCTCATCGGCGTGGTGGTGGCGGCGCTGGTGATCGGCTTCACCATGCAGGTGCTGGACAAGGCCACGGTGGACGCCGCCACCGGGCTGGTGCGGCACCAGATCGGCACCGAGGCGTTCCCCGCGCCCCAGGGAACGCTCATGGCCACGCTGATCCGCGGCCTGCTGGCGCAGAACCTGGACTGGCAGTTCGTGCTGGTCGGCGTGTTTCTCGCCGTCACCATCGAGCTGTGCGGCGTCTCGCCGCTCTCCTTCGCGGTGGGCGCCTACCTGCCGCTCTCCACGACGCTGCCCATCTTCGTGGGCGGCGCGATCAAGGGCATCGTCGACAAGCGCTCGGGCGCGAAGAGCTCGGGCCACGGCGAGGACGTCGGCCCGGGCTCGCTGTTCGCCACCGGCCTGGTCGCGGGAGGAACACTCACGGGCACAGTGGTGGCCTTCCTCCACTGGGGCGACAGGCTGGGAGCATTCGTGGATTCGCTGGACATCAGCGAGAACGTCGCCCACGCGATCGGCAACGGCGGGTATCAGATCCTGGGCGTCGGGTGCTTCGCGCTGATGGGGCTGCTGCTCTATCGGATCGCGCGACGGCCGATGGCCTGAGGCGCGCGCTGCCTAATCCGGCGGCGGGGGCGGCGGTGAAGACGGCGCCGTCGTCGTCTGGCCGGGGCTTCCAGCGCGACAAGAATGTCATGCGCGAACGGGGCTAATCCGGGGGGCCCGGAGGCGACGAGATGGGGCCAGTGCTCGCGGGGCCTGGACTGCCCGAGGCNGGGGTCGTGCCCGGGCAGGTGTAGGGAGGGTCCGTGTCGCCGTCGCGGCAGAGGGCGCCGACCTCGGCCACNGAGGTCGCGTTCTTGACGCCGGCGGCGCCGGCCACCCACAGCGCCTCGATGGGACTCACCGCCGGATCGTAACGGGTCAGGTCACCAGGGAAGGCGGGTCCGACAGTGACGCCCCCGACGACGACGAAATCCGAAGAAGATCCGGCGTAGGACCGATCGAGATGAGAGCAGCCGAGGAGGGAGAGAATGACCATCGTCGCTGGTTTGCGCACGTTTCCTCCTGGCATACGACGTGCTCGGCATCCCCTGATTCAAATCAATTTGCCGGTTTCTTCTCCACGCTGAACGCGCCCGTCCGCACGTCGAAGTGCAGACGGAACTGCGTGCCGGCGCCATCCTTGAAATCGACGTGGTGCTCGAAGACGGTGCGCGCTTCCTGGATGAGGAACTTGAGGTAGTCGCGGTTCCCCTCCTGGAACGCCTTGAGCGCGGCCAGTCCTTCGGGGTCGCCGGTGAGATTCATGGCGGGTGATGCTAGCAGACCCGGCCGCTTCCCGTTATCTTGCGCCGCCTCGAACAGGAGCCCGCGCGATGCAGCCCACCCGTCATCCCGATCGTTTCGTCGACCGCCACCTCGGGCCGGACAGCCCCGACATCGAGGCAATGCTGGCGGTCCTCGGGGTCGGCAACCTGGATGAGCTGATCAACCGCACCGTGCCGGCTTCCATCCGCCTGCAGCGGCCGCTCGACCTGCCGGCGGGGCGGTCGGAATTCGGCCTCCTCCGCGAGCTGGCGGAGATTGCCGCCGGGAACCAGGTGTTCCGCAGCTACATCGGGATGGGCTACTCGGACACCGTCACACCCGCCGTCCTCCTGCGCAACATCCTGGAGAACCCCGGCTGGTACACGCAGTACACGCCCTACCAGCCGGAGATCTCGCAGGGCCGGCTGGAGGCGCTGCTCAACTACCAGACCATGGTGGAGGATCTCACCGGTCTGCCCGTCGCCAACGCCTCGCTGCTCGACGAGGCCACCGCGGCAGCGGAAGCGATGACCATGTTCCACAACGTCGCCACCGCCGGCGGAGACTCGTTCTTCGTCGCCCAGGACTGCCATCCGCAGACCATCGAGGTGGTGAAGACGCGCGCGGCGCCGTTCGGCATCCGCGTGATCGTGGGCGATCCGGCGGCGTTCGATCCCGCGAAGACGAAGATCTTCGGCGCGCTCCTGCAATACCCAGGCACCGACGGCGGCCTCCGGGATCCACGGCCCTTCATCGAGAAGGCGCACGCAGCCGGCGCGCTGGTGGCAGCCGCCGCCGACATCCTGGCGCTCTGTCTGATCGCCAGCCCCGGAGAGCTGGGCGCCGACTGCGCGGTGGGCTCCACGCAGCGCTTCGGCGTGCCGATGGGCTACGGCGGGCCGCACGCCGCCTACTTCGCCACCAGGCATGACTACGTCCGGCACATGCCCGGCCGCATCATCGGCGTCTCCGTCGACGCACAGGGCAAGCCGGCGCTGCGCATGGCGCTGCAGACGCGCGAGCAGCACATCCGCCGCGAGAAGGCCACCAGCAACATCTGCACGGCGCAGGCGCTGCTCGCCATCATCGCGGGGATGTACGCGGTCTATCACGGCCCGAAGGGGCTCAAGGCCATCGCCCAGCACGTCCACGCCCTCACCGCGCAGCTGGCGCGCGGCCTGGCCGTGCTGGGTTTCAAGCTGCGCCACGACGAGTTCTTCGACACGGTGGCGGTGCGGGTGGAGGCGGCGCAGGTGGGCAGCATCTTCACCGCCGCGGAAGCGAAGAAGATGAACCTGCGCAAGATCGACGACCGCACCATCGGCGTCTCGCTCGACGAGACCACCACGCCGGAGGACGTGCGCGACATCCTCTCGGCCTTTGCCGGCGCCCACACGGTGCCCGACCCGAGCGGGATCGAGAATAGGCTGCCCAAGAGCCTCTTGCGGCAGGGCGGTTACCTCACGCATCCGGTCTTCAATACGCACCACAGCGAGACCGAGATGCTGCGGTACCTCAAGCTGCTCGAGTCGCGCGACCTGTCGCTCACCCGCAGCATGATTCCGCTCGGCTCCTGCACCATGAAGCTGAACGCGACCGCCGAGATGCTGCCCGTCACCTGGCCGGCGTTCGGCCGGCTGCACCCGTTCGCGCCGCGCACACAGGCGGCAGGCTACACCCAGATCTTCCAGGAGCTGGAGGCGATGCTGGCGGAGATCACCGGCTTCCCCGGCGTCTCGCTTCAGCCCAATTCGGGCGCGCAGGGCGAATACGCCGGACTGCAAGTGATCAAGGCGTACCACGAGGCGCGCGGCGAGGGTCACCGCAACGTCTGCCTGATCC
>C688J18823_10000340_pt1 | contig 26960 bp, 42 predicted proteins | sample HopSoiMetagenom1_FD_18823 | JGI IMG/M metagenome (IMG submission 18823) | reverse complement strand
CCGCCTGACGCTCGACTATGGCGTAGAGCTCGGCCCGCAGACGCAGCTGCGAGATGCGTTTGCCGCGAGTGGCGGCGCCGATGCGACGTCGGCGATAGGCGGTTACCTGCTTCACGGCTGCGCTTTCTCTGCCGGTGCGCTTGGCGGCGGCGCCGCGTGGCTGCGCAGCGACCAGGAACAGGTTGCGCAATAGTCGGTCCGCAGGGCATCGGCGAGAGGCGCGGCGCACGGCAGCGTGTCATCGTCGCGCAGTGTGGACGGCTGTTGGCGTTGGCGCTGTTGTTGCTGTATGCGTTGTGGCATGCACCTGCAATATCGGCCTTTACTGCTGAGAAGTCAATAGCCGAGTGGCCATTTGCCGCGATCTGCACTAAAATCATGCGTGCAATGTCCAGCACCGCGCCACCGCCCGCCGCCATCATCCACCCGCAGATCACCATCGCAACCGACGTTGCGCTGCCGAGCGCCGAGGAGTTGCGCTTCCTCTTCCGCTGCCGCATCGCCGGCGCCGCGACCTGGTCCTGCCCGGCGTGCGGCGGATTCACGCGGACCCCGCTTACCGCTCTGCAGTTCCTTCTCGTATGTTCGGCGCGCCACTGCCATCGCCGCTGGGGGCTGGGGCAGGTGCTCTACTCGCTCGCCGCGCTACGCAACCATCGCCGCGAGTTTGCCGGGTTGCCCGACGACATGATCCTGCCGGCGCGGACGCGGATCGATCCGTTGCCGGAGGGGGAGGTTGCGCAGTGGCGGAAGGGGCAGCGGTTTGTGCATCGGATACGGACGGAGTGAGCGAAAGGCGGGATGAACGTTATGCAGTTCGTTGCCCGTTACAGCGAGATCGCGCTCCCGAAAGAAGACGGCCGCGGGAGCTACCACCGCTTTACGATCGACGTCGACATGGAAGCCGTCCGTGACCACATCCTGCATGGGCGGGGAGGCACGCCATGGTCCACGATGGTGATCGACGAGATGCTCGAAGCGATCAATCGGTCAGCGCGCGAGGCAGAGCTCTCGGCGCGACTCATGAGCGGACGATAGAACATGCCTATCCACTTCCACCGCCTCCCCCTCACCGTCCGCGCCGCAAGCCGCTGGGCCACGCGCGACGGCGTCCTGGTCCTCACCCACTACCTGCCCGAGCATCCGCGCAACCCGGCCATCCCCGCCTGGGAGCTCCTCCACCAGCCGAGCGGCGCAACAACCCGCCACCCCTCGCGCGCTGCCGCCGCTGCCCTCGCCGAACGTCTCTCTACCGCGCCGGAGAACGAGGGCGACCGTTGGCTGATCCTGCCGCTCCCTAGCAGCGCGGGGCAGGTGCTATTTGATCGCGCAAGCGGCCGGTGGTGGCTGCGCGACCCGCTCCACCCCGTAACGCCGGAGGAGACAGCGGCAATGAGCCAGATGCAGCCGCTGGCACTTCTCGCCGATCTGCAACTCTCGCTGCCGACAGCCGCGCTGCGTCGTCCGCCGCGCCGTGCTCCGTTGCTTGCGTCGCGCCGGTCGCGCGATCACGCGCGCGAGGCGGGTTAGGAGGGCGCTGCGGTCTGCGCTTTATCGTTGATCCGCAGCGCCATCTTCTCAAACTCGTTCCGCATCTGCTCGTCGAACATCGCCGGACGCAACACGCGCGCCGCATCGTAGAACCCGCCCAGGTAGTCCATCAGGCGGAGCTGCGGATCGAGATCGGCACGGGCGCGGCGGTACCAGCTAACGGCGCTTGCGGCGAGGCGCTGGAGTTCGGCGCTGGGTCGGACAGTCACGGCAGCACCTCAATCTGCAACTCATCACCGCCGCGCCCACTACCGGGACGAAGCGCAAGGCGCAGCGTTCGAGTCTGCTGCTTTCCGTCTGCTGTTTCGTCGACGGCGGTGAGCATGATCGTCTCGCCTTCAATCCACGCATCAACGCTTTTGCGCTTCGTCAGGTAGAAGTTGACCGCCGCGAACGGCAACGGCCGCTGTCGCTCAAACGTCACAGGTCGCACTTCGTAGATCGTTCCGGGCTTGCGGCTCATACACCCACCGCCTCGGCCAGCTCGATAGCGTATTGCGAGGGCATCGCACCACGAAAGGGCTGCAGCCCGCGCGGCGCGAGCCGGGTAAAGGCATGCCCACAATCGCAACATCCGCCGCACAGCAACACGGGCGAATCCGGATCGTTCGCGATCAAGCGCGGAAACCATGTGTAAATCCGGTCATGCGGGCATGTTTCGCGCGGCTGAATTCTTACGGGCGCATCGGCGCGCAGGGCTTTCATGCGCGCACCCCCCGCCCCGTCATCTGCGTCACGGCTAGCGCCAACGCCAACGCCCCGGCATCCGCCACCGGCTCGAGCACGATCACCAGTTGTCCGCCGCATCCGCTGTTGCCGTGCTGATCGAGCGCGGCATCGCAACTCACCTCCCAGAACCGCGACGAGTGGTAGCTGCGGCCGGTGCCTAGGCGGCCGCTTGCCTGCTCGACCTTGCCGACCACGGCGCGATGGACCCCGCAGGCGCCGGCGCAGGTGAGAACCATAGCGAATACGTCCCGCGGCGGCGGCGGGGAGAGCGGCGCCGATCCCGATCCCGGCTCAGGCACCGTCCACCTCCCGCGTCATCCATCCGTGCTCAGGACAGATCGGCTCGGCCTTGTCCGGAGCGCAAGAGCAGAGATCGATGCAGAGCGCGGTGCGCAGGTTGCCGGTCACCTTGCTGATGGCTGCCTCCGCCGCCTGCACCATCTCCGCTATCCCGCTTTGCTCACCGGCGATGAACGCCAGGCGGGCGACGCGGCGGACGACTGCCAGTTGTTCCGCGGTGAAGAGCGGCGCGAGGATGGGAGTTAGCTCTTCCCACAGTGCCGTGAGCGCGTCCGGTTCGCTGCTTGCCTCGTTCGCCTGTTTCGGTAGTTGCGTTGCCATTTTGTTCAGTCCCTCCGCCCTGCCCGCATGACGCCTGTCACGCGAGCAGTCCGCAGGGGCGGAACGCGGTCAATGCGTTGTGCCCTTCTCGCAGTTGACGTGTTTTGCGCAGTACGGGCAGAGCCATCCGTACCTGCGCGTGTGCGTCCAACCTGCCGCAGCAATCGCGCGCCTCACGCTTCTAACCGTCCATCCCCTAGACGGCATTCGAGCGAATCTCGCGCGATCATCGTCGGCATTGCAGGAGGTTTCGCCGCACGGAAAGTCTTCAACCGCGTCAGAACCGCACTCGACGACGATATAATGATGAATTTCGCTTGGCATGTTCATCGCCTCCACAAGCGCCACGCCCCGCCCCGCCCCGCGTGACGCCTAGCAGGTTACGAACGGGCCGCCCTACTCCGCCGTGAACTCCATCTTTGTCCCTTTGCGGATCTGCGCGGCCGTGCGTACGCTATTGAACTGCTCACACTGGCGCCGTGCTTCGTCGAGCGTCAGACCGGTATCGACAGTGATCTTTCGGGCGGACGCGAACGTTTTGAAGTTGGTGGCGGAGCGCTTGAACGTGCGATAGGTGGCGCTCATGCGTCACCATCCACACCGGCCACTTCGCAGATCGTCCAGTAAAGCGCCTCGATGACGCCGTTGTCTTTGCTGTCCGTCGTGAGATCGTGCTCCATCGCGACACAGCCCTGACCGTTGAGCAGGCCACGCAGCCCCTTGACCACGTTCATGAAATCGGGGCCGAGCACGCTATCGTCACCGACCGCCGAGTCGTAGGCCTTGCGATAGGCCTTGGCGTACCGCAGCATGCCGTCCATCGCGAAGAGGAGCGGCTCTCTGCGGTCGTAACCGATCTCCATAGCACGATGCGCGACCGTGCCAGGGGGAACCTTGTTCATTTCTTTTTGTGTCTCGGGTTGAATCACTTGCCACCTCCATTTTCAATGCTCTTCGGCGCCCGCAGCGAGCCCGGTAGTGGATCGAGAACTTCCGTCACGGCGATGATCAATTTCAGAATGATGGTCGCGATGCGTTTCATGACTAGTACCCTCCCCAAATGCTAAAGAAGTTGCCGTTTGCAAGTTGGTAGACGTAGAGACGGCCGTTGCCGTAGTAGCCGATCCGCACGAGCGTCAGCATGACCGCACCGCCGTCCGCTCACTTGCCTGTTCGCTGCGCCGCTCCCGGTTGAACCGCGCCACGCGCAACGCTTTCATCATCTTGCGATCGGCATCCCGCGCGATCCGTTCGGTGATCATCGCCAGTTCCTCGATACTCATCAGATCCTCCTTGCCACTTCCCCCTACCCTCGCCGCCGCTCTACCAGGTCTGCACGGCGACGAGTGCATGCCACTAATATAAGCCATCCGCAGTGAATGTCAATAGTGCAGATGAAGATTTCTTCTCGCCGCCTCCACTGCCGCCGGTTTATGAACATGTTCAAATTTATATGTGAGGAACGGGCTGAGGGAAACGGGGAGGGAATGGGGCGGTCTGGAGCTTGCGCTCGCCTCCCCACCTACCACCTCCTCGCCGCTAGCCGCAGCCGCAGTAGTTGACTGCGCGACAACTTCGGATAGTGTATGGATGGGTGGAAGGATGGCGCGGCGGCGACGGGCGGGGCGGGAGTAGCGGCGGTAGCGCGGCGGAATAGTCAACGTGTTGACGATATGGACAACACGTTGGCTACTTAGTCCGCTAGTTGACTACACGCTGCGGCGTTTGGCGCGGCGCCGCTGCGCTCCACTCGGCGCCAACGTCACGTCGCACCCCGTCTGCAGCGCAACCCAGCACGGCAGGCAGCCGTCCGCCGCGGTGCACGCACGATCAACGTGCAGCTTCGTCTCCAGCATGCCGATCAGCGCCATGAGCAGGAGCTGCCCGCCGCGGCCCGGCAGCGTGCTCTTGCCACCCAGCCAGCGGCCGATCGTGCGCCGCTCGAGGCCGAGTGCGCGGGCGAGTTGCGATTGGTTCACATGGAGCGCCGAGAGCAGCTCCGCAAACTGCTGTTTTGTCATCGATTTTCACCACCTAAGTGGGACACTTTAGCAAAACCGGTTAAGATGTGCCAGCAAAAGCATGGAAGGTGCGACAGATTATACTGAGGAATTAAGGCACGATATGAGGCATGCGGTCGCACCCCCCCGTTAATTTGTCGCCATCAAAACCGCGATTTGCCGCTAGTTATGACAAGGGGGGGGGGTGAGTCGCGTTGCCACATGCGATTTTCGAAAGCGGCATATTGCTCAGGAATTCCGCTGTTTTGGTTGACTGTCATCGACGCGGATCGTACACTACGGAGCGTATAAAAGTCGTCTCTAGTGAGAGGCTCTACACCATGCTTTGCACCGTCGTTTTGTCGTCGCATTTTCACGGTCGCCGCGGCGTCGTGTGGGGTGGTGGATCGTGGTGGCTGGCGGACGATGCCGGCTGCATGCGCGTGTTCGAAAGTCCGCGCGCCGCGTTCATCGCCGGCCTGCTGTTCGCCAAACGCCGCAGCGGGTTCGAGGTCCTCAACTTCGCCAACGGCCGCCCGTGGACCTTCCGCCCGGCAACGATCGATCATGTGCTGCGCGACCTCGAGCAACTGCGCCAGGCCGATGCCCGCCGCGATCTCGACCGAGACCGCCGCCCGCCATTCCATCGCCGCGGTCAACGCTGCGCGGTTTGCGCTGCGCCGTTCGCAATTGAGAATGCGATCGTTGCTGCCGGGATTGATCTTGCCGCGATACCGTCAACTAGTTGACTAGTCCGCGTGCGCCTGCCGTAGTGCCTTTGCCGTACTGCATTCCCTCCACCCTTCCGCATTGCCGCCCGCCCTTCGCCGCCCGCCTGCTCCCCAGCCGCTCACCCTACCCTCCGCCGCCGCCCGCCTTCCCCACCCCACCGCCGCCACCGCCACCTCTCCACCCCTATGTCGATCGATAGTGATTTATGCAGATCATTATTGATCGCCGCTATTGCCGCGTCTATTTCCGGCGGGGGTCGCAGGGGAAGGGGTAGGAGAAGGCGCAAGCTCTGCGCGGCAAAATCAAAAAGCACCTGCCGCCGCTGTTCTTGACTAGCGTCAACCTTCGGCGGTATGCTCGGCGCGGGTCGCGGATGGCGGCAAACGGTAGGGCGAGCGAGAAGCGGGGAAGGGCGTCGCGGCGGGGCGAGCGAGATTGCACGCGTGCAAGGAACGAGCGAGGGACGGATGGGTGGAAATAATTCAGACATCGAGGTGGGCAGATGGTGCAGATACTAGCGTTCGCAATGGAGTACTCGCATGCGTGCGATTGCCTCGTCTGCGGTATTCCGATCGTGATGAGCGCTGAGATGGTACGGGATCGTCGTGGCAGCCACGCTACGTTCTACTGCGTAAACGGGCATGGGCAGCACTGGCCCAGCAAGTCGGACGTTGAGCAACTCAAGGACCAGCTGGCCGAGCGCGACCGGCAGCTCGCATTTGAAAAGCAGCGGGCCGCGACGAACTACGTTGCACGGGAGCGCGCCGAACGCAAGCTGAAGAGGGCCGAGCGGCGCGCTGCTGGCGGCGTCTGCCAGTGCTGCAATCGTTCGTTCGTTGGGCTCGCGCGGCACATGCGCACCAAGCACCCGGACTTCGTGCAGCAGACCGCGCCGGGTGGCGCTATTGAAGACGCGGGAGGATCGAGATGAAGGTGCCGATGTCGAAGCGGGAACGGGAAGCGCTCACCGGCGTGCTCTACGCCGCAAGCCAGTGGTTGATCTTCGTCTGCCGCACGATCAAGAACGGACCGGGGTCGCACTACTCCACTGAGCTGCGCGGTGAGTGCGCGGCCGTGGTCGACGCGGCGGCAGAACTGTCTGACGTGCCGCCTAGCGGTTGAGGTGCAATATTGACCATGCGCAAGCCGCCCGCCGCCGCCGACAAGCCCGCCAAGCCGCCCGCCGCGCGCGTGACCTTCAAATCCGTCATCCGCAACAGCCAGCGTTCGGCCGCCGCCGACTCCCGCCGCTCCAACGCCGCAGCCCGCCGCGCCGCCAAGCCCGCGCCGCCGCCTAAACCTCGTGCCGCAACGCTGAGCCACGCCCTTGCCAAACGCGACGCCGTTTCCCTCACCGCCGCGCAGCGCCGCGCTGTCGACGACCTCTTCTCCCAACTGAGCCGCACCGAGATCGCCCAGACCCTCCAGCGCTCCGCCATCTGCCAGTCCGACGCCGATCTCCAGCGCGTGATCAATCTCCTCGCCGACGACGCCTTCGACGCCGCAACCTGGCCGACGCTCTGCCGCCGCGCCAACATCCCGCCGGCCAAACTCTTCAACGCCGTGGTCGAGACCTACATCGCCGACGGCTCGCTCCTCATCGCCCGGCAGTACCCGCGCATCGCCCAGCGCCTCGCCGACCAGAGCCTGGATCAGGTGCTCGCCTGCTGGGCGTGCGACGGCAAGGGCACGGTCACCGTCCGCGGCGACGGCGGTGCGGAAGAAGAGGCGGCGTGCGGCAACGGCTGCGTGCAGGGGCGGCTCTTTGTGCCGGCCAGCCACAAAGCGACCGAGCTCGCGCTCGGCATTCTCGGCGTGGACGGCAAGGCGCCGGGTCCGCTCATCGCCCAGCAGTTCGTCAATCAGCCGGGTAGTGGCAACGGTGGCGGGCGCGGCGGGCAGCAGCAGCCGGTGGAGGAAGGCGTGCCGGACATGTCGGACTGGGCAGGTGCTACGGATCGGGAGTTTGAAGATGCGGCGGGAACGGCGGGAGCAGCGCAATGAACCGCCGCAAGTTGGAGCGCCGCACCGAGAACGCACACAAGCTGCGCGCACGGTGGATGTTCCATCGCGCAGTCCAGAACTTGCCTGCCGACTTCGAACCGATCTGCATCGGCGGACGATTCATGCACGCGTACATCAATCGCGCCGCCGTCCGCCTGCTCGACGCACCGATCCCGTGGCCGGGTGGTCGCGTGCTGCAGATGGACATCATGGAGGTTTTGAGATGAACCGCCGCAAACTTCAGCGCCGCACGGCGCTCGCGCAGGTCATCGCTGCACGCTGGGAAATCGTACGGCTGGCGCCGGCGATCGTCGACAGCGTCTTCGGCGCGCGGCTGACGTCTGCCGAATTACACAGGTACGGCGTGCAGTGTGTGGAACTTGAGCATCGTTGCAGAACTGTGGAAGGAATCACAGCATGATCACTGACCACGACCGCCGCGACCTCGTCGACGCCCGCTCCGTCCACGTCATCCAGCACCGCCTGCGCTGCGCCGTCTGCGAGGACGGCTACCTCGAGCACGACGGGAGCGAGCCGCGCCGCGCCATCCGTGAGAGTGAGCCGGACGTGCAGTGGCGGCTGCGCTGCTCCAACCCCGCGTGTGGGAAGATGGAGTGGAGCGATAAGCTCTTTCCGTTCGTGACGTACGAGCCGCAGCTGGTGCGGATGCAGGTATGAGCCTGCTCCGCGATTTGCTCGACCTTCGCCATCCGATCACCGAGATGACGTTGGAGCTGCGCCGCATCGCCGACATCGGCGAACGTTGGGCGCTCGCCAGCGGCCTGCCGCCCCTCTCCGCCATCCGCAACCTGCCGAAGTCCGCCGCGCCCGTCGCCCCGGCGGTCGAGCCGCGCACGGACGAGGAGATCGCGCTGGCGGAGTACGAGCTGGAGATGTTCGGAGAGGAGCACAATCCAGATGAGCAGCAATAAAGAACTACTGCCGACCAGCACGCAGATCGATCTGCTGGATAAGCTGGCGCGTGAATGGATTGCCAGCGGTCCGGGCATCGCGATTCAATTCGCCGGGAGCATCGGGCGGAAAAAGCAATCTGACTGGAACGATGCGATGGTCAGCGCTCTATGCGAGCGCGGGCTCAGTGCTCGGGTCGTCGGATGGAACATCGTGGTGGAACGATGAGCAGCGGTCATCCGCTCGCCGACATCGTATGGGTGATCGGCGATCCGCCGACGTACGACGCGATCGACGGAGCATGGCACCGGTCAGTCTTCGGTGAGCGACAGCCTCAACGCGCCGAAGTTCATCCCGACACTTATCGCCAGATTATCGGAAGTGCGTGGCTTGATTCGCGCGATAATTGCTGGCTGCGGTTTCGCGGTGCAGTGATCATTCCCGACGCCGCCATGCAACGCGGCGAGTTGCACTGGACCTATTAAGATGCCCGACCGCGTCCGCGCCGCCTTCACGCCCCACCACCGCGCCGCGTCCTCCACCGCTCCCGTCCCCATCCCCTCCGCCTGCTACCGCTGCGCCGGCTCGGGGATCATCGCCCGCCGCATCTTCCCCGACTGCACGATCTCCCGCTGCGTCGAACACCTTTCCCACTTCGACCTCGCCCGCTGTTTCCTCTGCCGAGGTTCCGGCCGCGCAGACATCCTCACCATCGCGTACCGCCGCTGCCGCCGCGCCGTCATCACTCTCGTCGGAGCGCTGCGTCGTGGATGAGCCGCATACCGTCCAGCGCCGCCTAGATGGCAGTGACGACTCACCGCCTCCCGTCAATCGCTTCAACGTCGTCTGCCACGCGCGCGTACTCACGCAACCGAACCTCGACATGCTGCAGCACTACATGGATCAAGCGCAGTCCGGCTACATCAGCGCCTTCGCTATTTGCGCGATCGGCCCCTCGCTCGCTACGCATCGCGGCTGGAGCGGCGGGATGACTTCGGCCGAGCGCTTCAACCTCATGGGTCAGCTCCAGCTGCTCCTCGCAGAACTCTCCGCTGCGGAGTTGGAAGAGGATCGCCGCCTCGGCCGCTGAAGCAGCACGGGTTGACGCCGCGCCGCCTCCCCGCCCACACTCGTCCCCGTCTTGTACGACGACTCCGTCATCGCCCGCCGCATCGCCAGCCACGAGCGTGCAACCTCCACCACTCTACGCGAGGTCGACATCCCCCGCGTCCGCGACCTCGTCAACTACCTAGAGGGCCGCCCCGATCCTCGCAACCCCAAACGCTGGATTCGTCCGCTGCTCGCGCCGGAATTCCGCGCCTTCATCGCCAACGAGCGCGCGATGTGCAAAGCGTCCTTCCTCTACTGGGCGCGGCGCTACGCCTACCTCAACATCTCCGGCGGCGATGGCGGCCTGCACCTCTTCGAACCCTGGGAGACGCAGTACCTGCTCCTCCGCCGCATCGCCGAGCGCGAGCGCCACATGTGGTACCGCCGGGACTGCGGCGACCCGAGCTACGACGGCATCTGTTTCCTGATCCACAAAGCACGGCAGCTCGGCTTCACCGCGCTCTGCCAACTCCTCCTCCTCCACCGCGCGCTCTTCTACGCCGACATGCGCACCCTCGCCGCCTCGCTCGACGACCAGAAAACGCAGCTCATGCACGCGCGCTGGTCCCTTGCCTACAGCAAGCTCCCATGGTGGCTCAAGCCGGGGATTGCGTCGCAGGCGTACGACCGCGGCAAGTGGCTGCGCAACGGCAGCAAGATGGTCCTCCAGGACTTCTCGCAGCTCTCCGGTCTCGGCCAGGGCGAGCAGTGGGACTGCTGGCATATGACCGAGCTCTCCGCTGTCCCAGCACCGTACTTCGCCGAGCACGTCGAATCCCACCTCCTCCCGACCCTCACCAACTCCTCCCGCGCGCTCGGCCTGATGGAGTCGCAGTCGCAAGGCTGGGAAAACCAGTGGCGCGAGATCACCGAGCTGGCGCGGAAAGGCGAGTACGGCCGGTGGCAGTACTTCTTCGCCCCGTGGTACTCGGCAACCTCCAACCAGAAAAACGCCAGGTACGACATCCCCCTCGGCTGGTCCCCGGACCGCGACACGCTCGCCCACGCGAAGAAGATCGAAGCGACCTCGCCCGAGTGGATGGGGTACGCCTACTCCCCTACCCGTGAGCAGCTCTACTTTTACGAGACCGAGCGCAATCGCCACCGCAAATCCGGGCAGTACGCAACGTTCCTCGTCCAGTATTGCGCTACCCCCGAGGAGTCATTCCAGCACTCCACCGGCGGCGCGTTCAACGAGGAGATCATCCAGCTTCTGCGCGACGAGGCCGAACAGATCCAGCCCGTCGCGTACGAGCTTGGAACGCCGCAGACCTCCCTCGCCAACCGGCGCGAGGATCACCCCGTCGTCACGATCAACAATCAAACCCTCATCCCCGTCCACATGTCCCCAGCTGATCGCGCCGACCCGCGCGGCCTCGTTCTCATCTACGACGCGCCGCGCCGCGACCTCTGGTATTCGGTCGGCGGCGACCCGGCCGACGGCATCCCCGGCTGGCATCGCCGCTTCCGCTCGCAGGATCGGGAAGAGCTGCGCAAGGACAACGCCGCGCTCTCGATCTGGTTCAGTGATCCGAAGGACCAGCGCAGCAAGCAAGCGGCGGAATTCGCCGGCCCCATCACCCCGCGCGAGTTCGCGCTCTACTGCGACATCCTCTGCCGGATGTACGGCGGGGTCTACGGCCGCGAAACCGGCGCGCCGCTCATCCTCGAAATCCACCCCGGCCCCGGCGGCCAAACGCAAGCCCGGCTTCAGTACGAGCTGCACTTCTCCCACTTCTTCCGCTGGGTCGTGTTCAACGGCGCCGAGCTCAAGCCGACGAACTCATGGGGCTTCTACTCCTCGCCCAAAGCCGTACGCGAGCTGTGGATCAAGGGGCGGGAGCTGGTCGAGCACCGAGACTTTCTGCCGGTGAAGCCGCGCAGCCAGTACCTGCTCAACGAGATGCAGTCTGCGTCGTGGGACCCCATCGCCGCGCGCGGCCGGGCGATTGGCGGCATGCACGATGACCGGGTGTCGTCGGCGCTATTCGCTTTGTGGCAGCTGCATGACTGGGCCGTGCCCAAGCCGCAGACGCGTTCGTACGAACCGGTGCAGTACGCGAAGCCGTGCCTTCCCGGTTGCCAGCCGCCGGAGAATCACGAGCGGGCTTGCGTCAATCTGCCGGAGGACAAGTGGGACTGGCAGGAGCGGGATATCACGACGCTCGAGCAGTACGACGCGGCGGTGGATAGCTGGATCGAGCGGCGGATGGCGCGCGGATAGGGCAGGTGCCGCAGGACGGAATCGAACCGCCTGAACGCTTGAGCGAAACTGGTCTACAGCCAGTCCCCGCGCCGTACGGGATTACTGCGGCATGCGAACAGCGCAACAATCGAGGTGTTCCCACGCGGCTAACGTGATCCTTGCCATTGATCGTACGCACATCTCGTGCGTCCCCATGCCTGCGATCGTTGCGCCGCGAAGTGTACAGGCGAACCTTGACTAGCGTCAACTTCGTTTGATCCCCGCTGCTGCTCTGCCGCACACTCGCAGCCCGATATGGCAAAGCGCAAGAAGTTCGGCGGCACGCTCACCGAGCGTATGGCGAAAGCGGCAGAGGCGGGGACGTTCGTGCCTGCGCCGCCCAACTCGCCGCCCGCCGCAGCAGCGGTCGACGCCGATACCGCAACCGCAACTGTGGAAGCGCCCCCCGCCCCGCCGCCGATCGTGATGAACCTGCGACAGCCCGCGCCGACCTCGCCGCCGACAACTCCAACCGAGAACACGGACGCGGACGATGACGTCGACGACTTCCCCGACGACGAGGAAGACGCTGCCGAGATCCACGCCCCGGCCACGCCGCCGCCAGCAACCGCCGCCGCCACCGCCGCCGCCGCGCCGCCCGCCATGCTGCTCTCCGCCACCCCCGGCAGCCGCGGCATCTTCATCGACCTCCCCGCCGAGATCGCCGACGAGTACCTCCGCCAAGCCTCGAACCTCGGCGTCTCGCTCCCAGCGATCCTCGCCGACCGCCTGCGCCTCTCGATCTCGCACACCTCAGTCCGCGGTCTGCACATCGACGATCCCGGCCGCGTGCGTCTCGGGCGCCTGCTCAACATCCCCTGCCTCGCGCAGGAAGAGGTCATCGGCGCGATCGAAGCACTGGTCCGCATCCGACTCTCGGGCGGAGTGCCGCAGATTCCCATCGACTGCCTCTTCGACCTCGACACGGCCCGCGCAATCCACTACGGCGCCACGGCCCTCAACCAGTCGTTTGAAGACCGCGCCCGCCAGCTCGCCCTCGCGGGCTTGCACCGGGTCAAGGTAGGAGGCTAGGTTCGCGATGGCGCGCCTGACGATCTTCACCCGCCGCTTCCGCTGTACCGGTCCGCTCGCGCATCTCTTCCACGCGATGGTCGAGATCAACCACAACGCCAGAACCGAGAGCTACTCCCCATACCGGCGCGATCTCGATTACGATTCCGCCGATCGCCACTTCGCGCTCGCTCCGCCGCCAATGCCTCTGCCGATCTGCCCGGACTGCAGCTACTCCGCCGAGGACGCGGATCGTTCGCTCTTCAGCCGCAACAACGCGCAGGTTGCGGAAGCGGAAGCCTCCGCCGTCGCCGTCCGCGTCAACCCCGACACCGGCCACGTAGAGTTCTCGTACTGCTTCGACCGCCCGGATCGTCCGCTCCCCGCCGGCATGCGCGATATGGGGTACGCAAAGGTGCAGTTCCGTCACTACCGCGATATGGAACGCCACTGCCGCCGCAACAACCTCGTGAACAACATCGAGACCGACACCGTCGGCGGCCTAGCCGAGATAAACCGCTCCACCCGCGAAGCGCACGAGGCGCGCGTCCGCGCCGCCAACGAAGCCTTCAACATCATGCGCGCCGAGGCAATCCGCCACGGCGTGTGGGACAAGCTGCGGTCGGCAGGATAGGCAAACCCGGCCTATGTCCATCGCTGAGACCGCACCGCCGCCGGAAGACGATCTGCGCGGAACCCAACGTCTGGGTTTCTGCGGCGAGATGCTCCAGCAGGCTACCGCCGCGATCACGACCTGTGAGGGCTACAGCAAGATCGAGCCGGCGCTCCGGGCCATCAGCGGTTCAGACACGGTCCTCGTCCGTCCGGGCCGCAGCGAAACACGTCTCAACGAGATCGGCCGCACGGCCGAGATCATGCACGCTAACTTGACCGACACCAAGCCGGCGTGCGAGTTCCGCACCTTCAACACCGACTACTCTCAATACACCGAGGACTTCACCAAGCTCTGGAAGATCTGGTACTACAACAATCAGATCGATCAGAAGTACGGAGCAACCGCCGACTACGCTCTCGCCTGCGGCAGCGGCTACGCCTACCAGTATTACGACAAGCGCATCCGCGACATGAACGTCATGGCTCTGGATGGGCGTGACGTCCGGCCGCTCGACTCGACCGACAACACGCTCGCAAGCTGCTACGGGGTGTTCCTCGGCCGAAACATGCCGCTCACCCAAGCGCAGTGGATGTTCCCTCATCTCACCGCGCAGCTCGAACGCGACGCAACCTACGAGCCGCCCTCGCGCCTGCCGGAGATCACCCAGCAGCAGCTCGCTCGCACGCAGTCCCGGCGCGGCATGTCTCCCTTCTTCGCCGCGCGCGCCGACACTGCGCCGAAAGACCAGCGCAACCGCATGGTGAAGTCGGTCAAGCTCTGGTGGTTCTACTTCTGCGATCCGACGATGGTCACCAGCCGTGAGGGCGAGCAGGTCGGCGATTTTGAAGACGGCAAGCCATCGACCATGTGGGCGTACCGGGCGCCATACAACACGCCGAAGTACCCACGCAAGCGCCTCATCGTCTTCTCCCCGTCCGTCCTCTGCTACGACGGGCCGAATCCGTACTGGCACGGCATGTTCCCCGTCTCGCGCTACACGATGATCCCGTGGCCGTGGCTCTGGCCGCTCGGCGCGACGCCGATCTGGGACTGCCTCTCGCCGCAGAACACGCTGACGAACTGCCTGCGGGTGTGGGACAACGGAATCCGCCGCTCGATCCGGCCGCCGCTCTCGGCCGATATGAACGTCAACGACGAGGAGCTCAAACGAGTGAGCGAGATGCTGGATGCGCCGGGAGCGACATGGCGCAACCACATCGGCGGCGGGATCAAGATGGAGCAGTTCCCCGTAATCGATCAAGCCGTGTACAAGATGATCGAGCTCATGATGCAGAAGATCCCGCAGCGGTGCGGGGTGGAGGATCTCTCGCCGCTTCTCCAGGCCGGGCAGATCCCGGAAGGCGACACCGTCGACCGTCTCCTCTTCGCAACCTCGCCTATGGTGCGTCTCCGCTCCCGGATGCTGGAAACGTTCTACGGCGAGCAGGGGCGGATGTGGCTCTTCAATGCCGTCCAGCACTACTCGGTCCGCCGCAAGTTCCAATCCCTCGGCAGCGGTCATATGAAGCCGATGGACTACCTCTACGACCCCGACACCTTCCTGCCGATGTCGCAGGCCGACGCTGCCCGCTGGCGGGATCAGCCGGTCGATGTCGCAACGGAAGTCCTCGCCCCGTTTGCGTTCTGGACCTCGCCTTCCACCCTCCTCCGCGCCGCCGCGCAGTCCGAACGTGCCGAAGCGCTGGCGCTGTTCCGGATGGGCGCGATCGGCCCGCGGTCCCTGCTCGAGAAGATGGACTACCAGAACATCGACGCCGTGCTGGCCGAGGTTGCGGAGATGGCGAAGGTCAAGATGCAGATGGCGATGGCGATGAAGAACGGCGAGGGCGGGGGTGGTGGGGGTGCGGGTGGTGGCGGAATCCCCAGCCGACCGCTGGGCGGCGATCCACGCGGACGTAAACCGGGAATGGGCGCGCCGCAGCTACGCGACACTGGATACGTTGAATCGCAGCACTGAGCAACGCAGCAACACAGCAACGCAGCAAATCTGGAGGTAGGACAATGCCCTGGCTCAGCTTCAATCTTCCATCCGTCGCAACAGACACGCCGATCGCGCTGTCGGAGGCCGTCGATGCGGCAGGCAACAAGATCGGCGCCCGCTCGTTCACCCACGGCTACCTCAGTCTCGACTCCGGGGCCACGGACATCGCGCGTTTCGGCGACCGCGGCGTCAAGGCGTCAGCGAAGGTCGGCGCGGCGATTCCGATGGCCAACACCGTACCGGTCGTGGCGATGGGCGGACCCTCGCCGTACAACACCGCGACGACGTTCGTTTCCTTCGCCGGCAACGCCGCCGCTGACAATGTCGGCGGAACTGTGTGGGAGAACTAAACATGCGCAAATATCTGCTCGCTCTACTGCTCTGCAGCGCGGCGGTACTCGCCGTGGCTGATGTCGGCCCGTCGATCTTCCGGTTGCGTCGAACGTTTGCGCAGTTGTCGGCGTGGGCGCCGATCGACAGCGCCTACGCGTACTGCACGAACTGCCAGTCGACCAATCCGTGTACCAGCGGCGGCCTTGGCGCCCCCGCTGAGCGCATGGCGGGCGGGGTGTGGAACTGCGGCGGCGGCGCAGGCGGGGCGACGGGGGCGACGGGGCCTACGGGGGCGACCGGGAGCGCTGGCGCCAACGGTACCAACGGCGCTGTTGGAGCAACTGGCGCCACGGGAGCAACAGGTGCGACCGGACCCGCGCCTTCCGGGACAGGTCTGGTTGCCGTGAACGCTGGCGTTGCCAGCGCGGTTACCGGCTCCAGCGTCAGCGGCGCGGACATTGCGCTGGGCGGTACGCTTACGATTCCGACCGGCGCACTAAAGCTACTCGACACTGCCGGTAACGGCTTCGGATTCAGCCTTACGCACCACGGTCCGCTGTTCTTTAACTCGACGGCCGCAACTGCGTACGGTGTCGATTCGAGTGGACTCACCGCCGCTCGAACTTACGCCGCTCCAGACCAGAATGGCACGTACACCGTGCTGGGTAACTCTAACCTCGCAACGTCGATCACTGGCACCGCAGCCAATGTCACCGGCACTGTCGCAGTGGGAAACGGCGGCACTGGTCTGACGACGCTCACCGCGAACAACGTGATCCTCGGCAATGGCGCGTCGACGCCTTCTTTCGTCGCGCCAGGCACGAGCGGTAACGTGCTCACCAGCAACGGAACCACGTGGACCTCGGCCGCTGCTGCATCCGCCGGCGCCAACACCGCGCTATCGAACCTCGCGTCCGTCGCCGTCAACGCGCCAATCGCGACCGGCGCGGGTACTGCGCTCACGCTGACCGCTACCGCTCCAGTGCAGATCACAACTTCGCAAGTCGGCACAGCCGCCGCGATCAGCGCATCGGCCGCAGTAGCGGGATCGTCGGTCAACGGCGCAGCCAACGGCGCCGATCTCACCCTCAACGCTGGGGATTCGGCGCGTCTTGTCTCCGGCAACGCAGACGGCGGCAACATCCTAGCGAATCCCGGTATTCAAACCGCGGCAGGAACCGCGGGCGCTCTCTGGGTCAAGCAGGGGCGCCTCCTGCGATTGGACGCTTCGGCGGTCACGACCCCGTACGGCTTCTGCATCAATTGCGTCGTCAACGGCAGCGTCATTGGCGACACGGGGCGAGTATCGCTCATCGCATCGGGCAGCGAGAAAGCTGCGATCACCGGTCACGGACTCGGCATCGGCACCTCGTCGTGTTTGCAATCGGGAACCGATCTACTGGACAACAACCGCGACACAAACCTATGCCGTGACTCGGCGGGTGTGTGGAAGGTTGTTGGTGGTGGTGCTTCGGGTGATGCAAAGGGCGCTGTCAAGACCATCGCCGACTCGAATGGCTCCTACGCTCTAGGCAGCTCGAACACCGAACTGCTCACGCTCAGCCTCGGCGGTACGACCACCGCAACCTCGGCGAATCTCTGCCCGGTTGGGTCGCGCATCAAAGCGATCCTTTACCGCGTCACACAGACAATCACCGGAACGGCATCATTCCAGATCGCGCCGACCGGTCTTTCGTCGTACGTCAACATCGGCACGGCCACGGCGCTGCAATCGACGCTTATCGCGGGAACGACCGGCATCTTGGTGGCGAGCACGTACGGCGACGGCTTTGAGAACACCGCCAACACGGTCACTGTGACCGCAACCGCCACCGCCGCCACCGCTGGCGCCATCCGCATCACCGTCGTGTACGAGCAATACTCCGCGCCCGCGTCTTGACTGCTGTCGCTAGGCGATAGCAAAACAGCGCGGGAAGAGTTCCAACAGATCCTCGTAGACAACATACGGGGGTCGGGCGGACCGGACATCAAGTGGGCCGACGCCGCGCGAAGCAACGCCACTGTAGCCGACGCCGCAGACAGCGGTCAGCCGACGTATGTCGGCGCGCTGATCTCGAACGCCGTCACGCGGTTCCCGTACCCGATCAACAACCCCGATACAGTCTCGATCGTCCTCATGAACTGGGGCGCGAATGAGATGAGCGGTGGGAACGGCACGGACGACCCGGCGCAGCTGCCCGCCGCTGCGACGTGGAACGCGAACTATCTCTCGATCATCGACTACGTCCACGGCCGCTGCCCGAACGCGGTCATCTACATCATGTCGCCGTGGCGCCGTGGCTACGACAATCAAGCGGCCGAACTGCGCACGCGCATCGTCGGGACGATCGTGCCGGCACGCACGTTCGCGCGCGAAGGTCCGAACGAATCGGTGTGGATGAAGAGCACCGACAACGGCAACACGTACACGGCGGACGGAGTGCACTACTCGTCGCCCCGTGACGTCGACGGCCTCGCGCACCCGTCTATCAACGGCAGCACGGCAGGCGGCGCGGCGTGCGCAGCGGCGTGGCAACCGGCACTGGGCTACTGACTGTGCGTCCCTCATCGTTCTTGACCGTTGTCAACCGCGTTGATCCTCTGCGCTCCTTCCGTGTATAGCACCCATCAATGAGCGCTTACCGCTGGAACGGCTACGCTGCGCAAGGCGGGCTCACTCTTCCGCTCTCGCAACTCGGCAGCTCGTCCAGCGCCATGCGCAGCTATCCCGGCGCCACGATCGCGGTCTACCTCGCCGGCACCGCCACCCTCGCTACGCTCTACCGCGACGCCGCCGCCACACTTCCCCTCTCCAACCCTTTCACCGCTGACGACGCCGCGTACGCGTTCTTCTACGCCGCCGCCGGGGTGTACACGATCGAATTCTCCTCGGCCGGGATCGCTGTCCCCTTCTCCCTGCCGGATGTCATCCTCGGCACGGACTTCAACCTCTTCACATTCAATGTGCGCGCGTTCGGTGCGCGCGGCGGGATCAACTGCACTGCTGCGTTCACTGCGGCATGGTCGGCCGCTGCGGCAACCTCCGGCCGAGCAGCGATCTACATCCCCGCCGACACCAACGCCTACATTCTCTCCGGCCCGATGCCCGCTTTCGTTGGCAAATCGGTGCGCGTCTACGGGGACGGTGTGCTCGCGACAACGCTCAGCGTGAACTACGTCGGCGTGTCGCCGTTCATGAGCTGGCAGCCCGACCCAACGCAGTACACAATCAACTTCGTTCAGGCCGACAACTTCCGGATCGAGACCTCGAGCGCGATTACCGTCATGCGGACGATCGGGACGTCGTTCGGCTCCTACTTCCACCACATCCACATTCAAGCGCACCACGTTGACGCCGTCGCCTGGAACGTTCAGGGATGGGACCAGACCTCGTTCTCCGATTGCTTTACGGACGCCGGTCACCCGTTCTACTTCGCGAAAGTGACGCAAGGTCTCGGCATCGGCGCGGGCCAGTGCGACGCCTTCAGTTTCACAAACATGCGCACGTGGTCGTACGGAGACGTTCATCCGCTGTACGAGTGGGAAAACGGCGCATCCTTCACGCGTAGTGCGATGGGCGGCGATCAGACGTGGGTGGGTGGTACCGACGCGATCAAATTCGTCAGCACCGGCTTGTTCAACGAGAACTCGTTCTCCGGCGCGCACTGGGAGAACGGCACGGTGCAAGTTGTAACGCCGGTCCTGCACGGGTTCATGTTCGATATCGAGCCCGGCGCCGTGAGTTCCCAGCTCGCGTTCATCAGCTGTGCCGGCGGGTCGGCCGGCGCGCAGGGTTGGAAGCTGCGTAATCTCACGAACATCAATTTCTTCGGAACGAGTTTCGTCGGCGCGTGGGCGTCGAACTTCACGCAGATCGATATCGACAACACCTGCAACTACATCCAGCTCGCCAACGCATTTTTTGCGTCCTCGAACAATGCGCTACGCACTCTCGGCAATGCGCTGATCGAGATGTACGGAGCGCCCGTTGTCTCCACAAACGGCACGACGTTCCCGGCGTTCGCGTATTACGCCAAGTCCTCGCCTGCGGGAGTGGACTACGACGCGATGACGATCTACGGGCAGGAGACGTGGAAGAAGTACACCGCTAGTCTCGCGGTCGGTGCATCCATCACGCTCCCCACGCCCGGCATCTTCAAGGCTCCGGCACTCGCCCGCGTCACGGTAATTGCGAACCGCGACGACGTGAGCGACGGGACGTTTGCTGGAGGGATTTTCCTCACCGGCTGGTACGGCGCGGCGGTCCTCAGCGACGCGGCGTCAAACTTGGCGGCAAGCGACACAGCCGGGAAATTGAGTCTCATCTACGCGGGGGCAACCAACCCGCTCGCGCTGAAAAACAACCTTGCCGTGCCGCTGCGCGTGCGAGTGCTCATCGACTAACCAGCTGCTACGGCGCGGTTGACTATAGTCAATTGGTTGACTACCTCCAGTCCGCCATGTCTACTCAGGCGCGAGCTTCAACCACGCAACAGCGGAAGCAACCGAGGAGTGAACGCGATGCCGAGAATGAACGGATTCACCCAGAAGACCAGCGGACCGAAGATGACGCACGGCCCCGCCCGCAAAGTCGGCCCCATCATCACCAACTCGAGCAAAGCGACCGTACGTGGCGGCGCGATGAACAGCCGCAAGTCGTAAAGCGCGGCCGAGATAAGCGAATGGCGAACGGAATTCTGCGTCCACCGGACGCACGCGGCGGCGGAGAGATGGAAGACGCTTCCTTCCCGCGCGCATATTCACCCGCCGCCCCTCCCCAGCCGCCTTCACAGCCTTCCTCCGCCGGCCGCCTCAACGCAACCGCTCTTCTCGGCGACCGTCCGGCCGCCTCCGGCAGCGTCGACCCGCGCTCGGCCGGAACTGCCGGAATCGCAGTCCATTCCGTTGCGCAGATCATGCAGGGCATCCAAGGGCTCGCGTCCGTAGCGCCGGGTTTTGTCCCGCCGCCAGTAGCCGCGTGGGTCGAGAACCTGATGCAGCAGATTCCTCAGTGGCTCCAGCAGCGCACCACTCTCCAATTCACAGGCAACAGCGGCGGCGGAGCAACCCCGATGCCGATGCCGAACTCAATGCAGCAGCAGCAGTCCAGCGCCGCGGCATAGCGGCAGGGAGCAACGAATGCCGAAAATCTCACCCGCAGACTTCATCCGCAACGCTGGCAAGACGCTCGGCTGGGACGAGGCGAAGATCACCGCAGCCGTGGCCGATTTCTCCGATCCCCGCGCCGTCGACGCCTTCAACACCTCGTTCGTCGACGCCGCCGAGCACAAGACGGTGCTGCAGCGAGCAGAGGACCAGCGCGCTGCTGAACTGCGCAAGCTGCAGGGCGAGTGGAACTCGTTCTTCACCACCGAGATGGCCGGAGCCGGGCAGGTCAAGCGTCTCGCTGCTCTCGGCTACGACGTCACGGGTCTCGAAGAGCGGAGTGACGGCGGCGTGCAGGACCGGGGGACGGGAGAGTCCATGACCAGAGCAGAAGTGGAAACGCTGATGCGTGAGACCGTGGCGGCGATCGGCAGCAAGGTCATTGAGCCGATGCGGGCCGAGCTCGTCAACTACACGACCTTCCTCGGCAAGCAGGCTCCGTGGTACGCCGCGCGCTACGGCAAGCCGCTCGACACCGAGAGCTTCCGCAAGTTCGCCTACGAGAACCGCGAGAAGTACGCCGACTACGATTCCGCGCTCAAAGCCTACGCCGCGGCCGACGAGGACAAGTACATCGCCGACGACCGCACCAAATGGGAGGCGCAGAAAACCGAAGAGATCCGCAAGCAGGTGATGAGCGAGGCTCGCCACCCCGACAGCGGCGCTCCGTACGCCACCGCCGATCGCTCGCACCTGTTCCGCACTCCGGAAAAGTCCGGCGAGTCCGGCGCCAAGCCGGAAGTCCGGCCCTACAGCTATTCCATCGACGATCATGCGACCGTGGCGGTTCCGACCACCGCGGTCGTCCGCGACCCCGAAGTCAAACGCTCGCTCGCTCTCAAGTACAAGGATGCCGACTTCGATCTGTCGAATGTCGGACCTGCCGCCACCACACAACACTGATCGGTCCGCAGCGCCGCCCGGCGGCGCCGCGAGCTGATGGAGGTCAATAAACGATGTCCGCAGCCGCCAGTATCAGCATGATGTCGCGCGATTACGTTGATGAGAAGTCGAAGGCTCTCGTCGACCTGCTCTACCAGGCCACCTACATCGCGCGCATGCTGCGCGAGACGGCACGGGAGTGGCCGGGCGGCCCCGGTGCGAACGAATACTTCGTCTACCAGGGCGCCGGGGGCGTGGGCCACAAGCTCGGCGGCTCGCGCTGGACGAACAAGGACCGCGACGTCGCGCAGCAGTTCCGGTGGCAGCCGACCGGACTGCGCATCCCGATCGTCACCGATCTCGCCGTCCTGCGCGTGCTCAACGCGCCCTCGCCGTACCGCATCCTCGACGAGCTGGAGGTGAAAATCTCCAACGCGTTCCTCACGGCCGGATCGCAGATGGAAGCCACCCTGTTCCTGCCGGGTATCGGCAGCGGCAACGCCTCCTTCGACTGGAACATCAACGGCTTTGCCGAAGCCACCTCGGCCGGCACGACGGGCGATGCTTCCTTCGACGGCAACAAGTACAACATCTACGGCGAGCTGGCACGTACCGGCTATCCGTGGTCCAAGGCCATCCGCGGCAACGTCAAAGCACTCAACAACGAGATCAGCTGGAAAGTGCTGCAGGACACCTACGTCGCCGCGACCGTCGGCGGAGCGCAGCCGACCGTCGGCGCCACGACGCCGATCACCTCGAACGCGATCATGGCGCAGTTCGTCGCGCAGCAGTGCTACCAGCAGGCCGTCGAGCCGACCTTCGGCTACACCGGCTTCAAGTTCAATCAGGCCATGATCATCAACTCTCGCCTCGTTCCGGGGCGCGAGGTTCTCAACGATGATACGGTCACGAACTTTATCGTCGACTCCACCGCCAACACCTCACTCCCGCTCACGGCGTATCCGCTGGTTGCTGGCTCGGCCGGAGCCAACGCTACCGAGACCTTCTGGTGGCTCAACCCGGCCGACGCCTACATGCACTACATGATCCAGAACGACCGCATTTTCGGTCTCGGGGTCACCGACTTCATCCCCAGCGCCGAGCACGATCTGCTCGTCGCCGCACTCCGGCTCGCATACATGTTCTGCGTCCCCGGACCGCGCTACCAGTACCAGATCAATCAGATCCTGGTGAACTAAGGGAGGTTGCAATGTTCCGTACCGGTGTCCCGTGGTTCGGTAATCAGCTCAAGCCCGAAGCCTTCGACGTCTCGTGGGCCGACGGCTTTCAGTTCCACTCCGGCGATCTCGGCATGGTCTACGTGACCCCCGAGGGCAGCTACTGGCAGATCTTCCAGAACGTCGATGGCGCCGGAGTTTCCGGCACGAACATCACCGGCGGCTGTCTCGGCTACGTCAAGAACTACGCCGGCTATCAGGTCACGCCCACCATCGGCAACAGCAGCGTGAACGAGGTGGCTGGCGCGTACGAGCTTCCCGTGGTGCAGAACAACTACTGCGCCATGCGGCAGGGCGGCACGCGCAAGGTCAAGGCGCAGGCCGGCACGTACGCACGCGGCACGCCGCTGTTCGCTGCCGCCTCCGCCAACGCCGTCGCCGCGGGCAACGGTGTTCTCACCGGCAACCTCGCCGCGCTGGATACGGGGGGCGGCGTGCTCTCGCTCGTCAACCCGTTCGGCGAGGCGGTCTACGTCGACCGGCTGCACATCGTCACCACGGTCAAGTCCACCGGTGCGTCGACCACGGACGCGGGCGTCACGGCGACGTCCGCTACGACCTCGACCGACAATCTCATCGACGGCCTCGACACCGGCGCGGCCGTGGTCGACGTCGACAACTTCACCAATCCCGGCACCAACGGCAAGACGCGGCAGCTCTGGCCGTCCGGCGCGTGGATCACAGCCAGCAAAGCGTCCGGCGCCGAAGCGGGTCTGGTCGGCACGTACGAGGTCTACTACACGCGCATCAACAACGGCGGCCGTCAGCTTCTCGGCGTCGCTCAGGGCGCGCGCGACGGAGACGGCAACGTCTCGGCCAAGCTCAAGATCATTCCCGCGTAATTCGCTCGCGGTGGGCAGCAGACGGCTAATAGCTCGATCCTGCTGCCCACCGCACTCACTGCCTGCCGATGGAGGTTTCCGCACATGGCTGCTCAAGCTGCTGACACCAAGTACACCCGACCGCGCCAGCACCTCGGCAGCGCGTACGAAGAGATCCGCCACTTCACCGCGTGGGTCGACGGTGACACCTTCACCACCGGCGCGAGCAAGGTTCACTGGGCGCAGTTCCTGCCCGAGCTCGCCGGGACGATCGCTACGACGACTTCCATCGTTGGCGGCGTCGTCACGATCGCGCTCAAAGATCCTACCGGCGCCGCTGCCACCTCGGACGGCACGCTGGTCCTGCGGACGGACGTGTAGATGTGGCTTCCGACGCCGTCGAGCAACTCATCGGAGAGGTCGAAGCACTAACCTCGGCCGATCACAACATCGCCCGCATCTGGGTGCGCGACGCGTTCAAGCGCATCCTGCGTTTCCGCCAGTGGTCCTTCCTCACGCGGCGCGGTTCGCTGGTCGTCCCGGCCGCGATCACCTCCGATTCCACCGCTGCTACGTGCTCGATCGCGCAGGGCGGTACGCGGCTCGACTTCACCAGCGCGATTGCGACCGACGAGTTTGTCGGGCGGCAGTTCCGCAGCGGCACGGCGTTGCCGATTTGCGATATCTCCGGTCGCCTGTCCGCAACCTCCGTCGTCCTTCGCGAGCCGTGGTACGGCGCCGCTCTCACCGCTGCGCCCTTCACGATCTTCAAGCCGTATCTCGATCTCCCTCGCGAGTGCAAGCAGCTCATCACCGTCGTCAATCCGTCGATCCCCCGGCCGCTGCGCCTCAACTACCAGCGCGAAGTGCTGGATGCCGAGGACCCCGGCCGTACGCGCGACGGGAGCGGCGAGCCGTCTCTTCTCTGCCCCCTCGACTGGTCGCAGCGCGCGGCGGGCGTGGTCGATCCGGCGGTCCGCGTGTATGGCGCCGGCGCGAAGCCTGTGAGCGGCGGCGTGTACTCGGGCCAGAACGACGCCCTGTTCGCGGTCCGCGTTACGACCGGCGGCGCCGGAGCGGTCGTAGTGTTTGCGTGGCGGAAAGAGGAAGGGGCGGAGACGACGGGTGCCGCCGCCAACACAACCGCTGGCAACGTCCTGTCCGATGACGTCCGCGTGTTGTGGGACGCCGCGACGATCTACACCAGCGGCGACATCTTCGTCATCCCCGCCCGCGCCGCTTCCCTGCCCGGCAGCATCCGGCAGGAGATCTACCCGGCACCGCTCATCCTCACTATTCTGCCGATGGTCTACAGTATCGGCTGGGGCGACATTACTGAGGATGCAGACGTGCCGGGCCTGTTCGCCGAGCGGCTCGACATCATCCGCGAAAAAGCGCTGGAGTTTGCCGCCTCCGCGCCCGGCAGCCCGTATGGTCAGGGGGCCGGCTACAGCCAGATCAACCGGCGCGAGTATCACGCCGCTACCTGCTTTGCGCTGCTGCGCGACTTGGCGAACGAGGATAACCTGCTCTGCCAGCGCGATGCGCGGCTTGCGGGTCTGCCGACGAGCGGGTACACGGGCGATCCGCAGATCTACGATCAACCGTACTACGGCAATGGCAACGGGCAGAGTGACCTATACTGACGAGCGAAAACAGCGCAACAACGCAAAAGGAGAGAAGACCAATGGCGACCACCAAATCGACACGCACCGGCGCGATCATCAGCCCGGTCACCCCGCCGAAGCCGGCGCCGAAGATCAACCGCGACACCATCGGGCAGGGGACGACCGACATGGTGCCCGGCCGCACCACGCGCCTCTCCCACTCGCCGAGCGAGATTCCGAAGAAGTAAGGTGTGTACACCCACACGAGCCGAGGAGTTGCGGTAGCGCTCATCGCAGACCGCATTGGCGACGCGGCGCTCGCGCACTGGACTGCGCCGGAGATCGTCATCGCGCTCGAGGACGCACTCCGCCTGTGGAACCTCGCCACCTGCCACGAGCGCGCCGAGGGCGTAGTACGCCTTCAGCCCGGCGTAGCGTTCTACGAGCTGGCTACTACGCTGCTGGATGCTGGGGGCGTTCTGCTGCGACCGCGCACCGTTACGGATTCCGATCTCGCCGCCGGGCTGCGGTATCTCCTCGCCGAGACTGCCGCAACCGATCAGTTCGCGACCGCGCAGCTGCGCAGCGCACTTCAGCTGGCGCGCGACGGGCTCGTTGCCGAAACCGGCGCGATCGTCACCGCGGCAGTGCTGCCGGTCGACGCGGCGACAGCTGGCGTCGTCGACCTGCCGGAACAGACCATCGCAGTACGCCGGGCTGCGTGGCACGGGAGCGATGGGCGGATCACGGCACTCTCGGCCGCCGATGTGGTTTCCGCCGCCGCATTCCACCGCAACGCCAGCGCGCGCGGCACGCCGCGTACATTCCTCACCTCCTCCACGCCGCAACTCCAGCTTCAGCTCTCGCCCGCCCCGTCGCAATCCGGCACGCTGGAGCTACACACGTTGGCGGCAGGCGCCGCCTTCGATCCTACCGGCGCCACCGCAACGCTGCTCGGCATCCCCGACGACCTCTCACCGCTCGTCAAGTTCCGGGCCACGGCCCTCGTCATGCGCGACAGCGAATCGTTCGACGAGCGTCGCGCGGCGGTGATGGATGAGATGTGGCGGCTCGGGTTGGAGATTGCGAAGGCGGCGGAGGTCGTCTTCTCTGTCGCGATCGATGGCGTGCGCAGAGTGCCGGCCGCGATCGCGCAAACGGACCGCGCGGCGAAACTATGGCAGAGCGCTCGCCCCGGCAGACCGCGCATCCTCTCGATCGTCGGCCCCGACATGATCGCCGTCACCCCGGTTCCTGATGATCGGCCGCATGCCGCCGCGCTCACCGTCAACCGCGCCACGAGCCTGCCGCAAACCGACAACGACTATCTCCAGATCGGCTCGGAGCACCTCTCCGCCGTTCTTGGCATGGCGCAGTGGC
>C688J18823_10000339_pt1 | contig 26966 bp, 25 predicted proteins | sample HopSoiMetagenom1_FD_18823 | JGI IMG/M metagenome (IMG submission 18823) | reverse complement strand
GTGGCCTTTCACCTTGGGAAACATGAGCGCCTCGGCGCCGTCCAGGCGCTTCATCAGCGCGGCGATCTCGAGGTCGGGATCGGCCTCGCGGTTGAGGGTGCGCACGCGCCCGCCGGCACGCAGCCGATCGAGCGCCGAGCGGAAATCGGTGTTCAGCGCCGGGGGAATCTCTGGCTTCATTGCTCCACCTTGATGCCGGATTGTTTGACGAAGTCGCCCCACTTCTTGACCTCGGCCTGCAGGAACGAGCGGAACTCGCCTGGCGTGTCGCCCACCGGTTGGGTACCCATTTCCTCCATGCGCTTCTTGGTGGCGGGATCCTTGAGCCCCTGCTGCACGGCCACCGCCATCCGGTTCACCGCCTCGGGCGGCGTGCCCGCGGGCGCAAGCAGGCCGTTCCACGATTCGACCTGGTAGCCGACAATGCCGGCTTCGGCGATGGTCGGCACCTCGGGCGATTGCGGAAAGCGCTTGGCGGACGTCATGCCGAGCGCGCGCAGCCTTCCGGACTTCATATGCGTGAGCGCGTCGGAGTAGTTCGCGAAAGTGACTTGCGCATCGCCCGCCGCGGCAGCCGCGGCAGCCGGCGCGCCGCCTTTGTACGGGATGTAGGTCATGTCGATGCCGGCCATGTACTTGAAGATCTCGCCGGCGAACTGCGTGAGGCCGCCGGCGCCGGCGAAGTTGAGCTTGCCGGGCTGCGCCTTGGCGAGCGCGATCAGCTCTTTCACGTTCTGCGCCGGCACGGACGGATGCACCATCAGCACGATGGGGAACGTGTTCACCAGCGAGATCGGCGCGAAGTCCTTCACGCCGTCGTAGCCCGTCTTCTGCAGGAACTGCGTGAGCGTCTGCGGCGCGGCGGAAGCCATCAGGATGGTGTAGCCGTCGGGCGCGGACTTCGCCACGTGGTCGGTGGCGATGACACCGCCCGCCCCGGTGCGGTTGTCCACCACCACCGGCTGGCCCAATGCCTCCTGCATCTTCGCCGCCACCAGGCGCGCCGACGAGTCGGTGACGCCACCAGGCGCGAACGGCACCACCATGCGCAGCGGTTTCGACGGCCATGGCTGGGCCAGCGCCAGCGCCGGGAATAGCGCGGCAAGAAAAAGAACCAAACGGATCAAGCGACTTTCCTTTCCGCGCCTTTCACGGGCACGTCGTAGCTCGCCATCACGTCGTCGACGAGCTTCTCGAAATCCTTCCACGGCGCCTCGCGGAAGTTGTGGTTGCGGATGATGAACGAGGCGCCGGCGTAGAACTTCTCGTACTGCAGGTGCCGGCCGGCGAACTCCGAGCCGATCAGGTCCCATGCGAGCTTGTAGAGCTTCATGCGGTCGAGGGCCGGAAGCTGCGGCGTCTGCCAGTACTGCTCGAAGAGCGCGCGCATCTTGGCGTCGTGCATCACGCTCACGTCGGCGGGCATCTGGAAGATGCCGCCGCCACACAGCTCGCGCAGCGCGTCGATGATGGAAGAATGGTTTTCGGTGGACCAGTTGAGCGCCGCGTACATGTAGCGGCGGTTGAAGGTCTTCCAGCCGGCGGGCCAATCCTCGGCATCCTGGATCTGGCCCGCGATCATGCCGCCGAGCCCCGCTTCAAGGGCTGCAAAGCGGCCCAGCACTTCGCGGACGGCAGGAACTTCGTGAGCGCCGGAGGCCTGCGCGATTTTGGCTGCGAGCCCCACGATGAGCTTCATCTTCTCGTGGAAGCGAACGTTCGACTGGTGATTGCCGTAGCAGTGGCCGGGCGTCTTGATGTAGATCTCGCGCGCGAGGATGGCGTCCATGTGCACGAACACCTTCTCCCAAGGCACCTTGACGTTCTCGCACATCACCATCGAATCGGTCTCGTCGAAGCGCCAGGTGAGCGGGTTGTCGAACTCGTTCGGCGCGTGGCGCTCGAAGGGCTTCCTCGACCAGAGCGTGACGCCGGGCGCGTTGACCGGGATCGCGCAGGTGATCGATTCGGGAAGCTGGTTGGGCGCGAGCGGAATCAGGTTGCCGATCCAGATCTCGTTGGCGAACACGGCGCCGGTGGCGAGCATCTTCATGCCGGAGATCACCACGCCGTCGTCGTCCTCGCGCACCACGCGCAGCGTGGGCACCGGGATGTTCTGCTTGACGTAGAACTCGGGGTTGCGCGCCGCCTGCGGCGGGATCACCGCATACACGGCATACGTGTCCTCGGCGCGCATGTGCTCGTAGTAGCGCGTCAGGTTGCCGGCGTACTTGCCGAACACCGTCGGATCCATCGCCATGCCGGTGACGAAGCTCGCCACGTGGTCCGGCGAGCGCCCGAGCAGGCCGTGGCTCATAGCGGCGATCGCACGATGCAGCTTCGTGCGCTTGACCAGGTCCTCCTGCGTGCGCGCGCGCAGGAAGTAGCTGCTATAGCGCTCCTTGCCGTCGGCGTAGCTGAACGCCGGATCGGCACGCTTCAGGTCGTAGATCGCCGCCATCGAGCGCGCGGCGTTGCGGAACGCCGGATGCGTGGTGACATCGTCGATCTTCTCCGATCCGACGTAGACGACGCGGCCGTCCTTCAGCGACTCGAGGTGCTCAGCGCCGGTCTTTAACATTGCCCGAGGTTTCGTAATAGTGAATCTCGTAGAGGATGCAGCCGCCCTTGGAGGTAAACGGGCCGTGCGGTGCGCCCGGCGGCCGGCACGCGTACGTCGGCGCAAGGCATTGCTCGCCGCCGCGCCCCTGCTGGTCGTTGCCGACGATCAGGTCGCCCTGCGCGACATAGACCTCTTCCCAGTGGTCGTGCACGAACGGCTCGGTGGAAAACGCGCCCGGCTCGATCTTGAGGAGGCGCGTGCGGCTGCCGCGCTTGTTGGTTTCATCCAGATCGGTGGCGAGCACCTTCTGGTAGAACCCCGGCGGATAGCCCGGCGGCACTTCCCAGCCGGTTTTCAGGTCGACCTTCACGAACTCGAGATGCTGTTTCGGTTTCATATGCTTTTCCTCCAGACTTCCTCGCTCGCCATGGCCTGGTGAGTCACCTTGCCTTCGAACGTCATGAAGCGCTTGAAATCCTCGCGCGCCGCGGCGCGCTCGGGGGAGGCGAAAGCGCGGTTCATCGCCTCCTCATCGTCGAATTCGAGTTGCGCCATCATGCGGCGTCGGTCTTCGCCTCGTGCAGCATGAACTCCAGCATCGCGACGGCGCGATCGCCGGAGGCGACCAGGTCGCTGGCGAGCGCGCGCAGCTGGCGGAATCGGCGCGCGTCGAGCCGCTCGAAGAGCACGTCGTTGATGCGCCGCTGGTAGGGTGCGAGGCTTTCCATGAGCTCGCGGCAGCGCTCGGTCGCGCGCAGGATCACGCGGCGGCCGTCCGCCGGGTCGGAGGCCTTGTCGACGATGCCGCGGGCGGCGAGCTTGTTCGCTTCGATGGTGATGAACGCGCCCGAGCGGTGCAGGCGCGAGGCCACCTCGCCCACGGAAAGGCCGTCGGAGCGCGACAGCAGCATCACGACCTCGTATTGCGCCCCCGACACGCCCACGATCGCCGCAAAGGCGTCGCGGCAGGCATCCAGGCGGTGGCCGTAGGCGATGAGATCGTGGATCAGCTGGCGAAACGGCGCATCCGAGCCGTCCACGAGGAGCGCGGCGCGCGAAACGGTCGGCGGCGGAGGGGTCTTGCGGCGCGGGCGGGCCATTGACCGGAGCATTCTCGGCCCCGAGAATTAGCTTTGTCAATTAGCTATCCCGGAAAACGATGACCAGCGTGCTGATCGCCGGCGCGGGCCCCGTGGGCCTCGCCGCGGCGAACGTGCTCGCCGAGGCCGGCATCGGCGTGACGGTGCTCGAAGCCGAGGCGCGCCTGCCCGAAAATCTGCGCGCGTCGACCTTCCAGCCGCCCACGCTCGACCTCCTCGCGCGCTTCGGCGCCACGCAGAAGCTCATCGACATGGGCCGCATCGCGCGCAAGGTGCAGTACCGCGACCGCGCCGGCTGGGTCGCCGAGCTCGATTTCGGCGTGCTGTCCGACGACACGCAGCATCCCTTCCGAGTGCAGTGCGAGCAGTACAAGCTGAACCAGGTGCTCGCGTCGCGCCTGCCCGACGTGCGCTTCGGCGCCACCGTTACCGACGTTGCGCAGGACGAAAAAATGGTGACTGTCACCATTAATGGCGGTGAGAAGCTGCAGTGCGAGTGGCTGATCGGCGCCGACGGCGGCAAAAGCCGCGTGCGCGAGGCGATCGGCGTGCGCCTGGAGGGCTTCACGTGGCCCGAGCGCTTCCTCGTGGCGAGCACGCCGTTCGATTTCGCCCAGGTGATGCCGAACCTCGCCGATGTCAGCTACTTCGCCGATCCCGACGAGTGGTACTTCCTGCTGCGGGTGCGCGACGTCTGGCGCGCCATGTTTCCCGCGCGGGCGGAGGAAAGCGAGGCGGGCATCCTCTCGGACGATTCCATCGAGGCTCGCCTGCAGCGCGTGCACGCAAGATCCGGGCGCTACCAGATCGCGCATCGCACGCTCTACTCCGTGCACCAGCGCGTGGCCGAAAGCTATCGCCAGGGTCGCGTGTTCCTCGCGGGCGACGCCGCGCACCTCAACAATCCGCTCGGCGGCATGGGCATGAACGGCGGCGTCCACGACGGTTTCAACATCGCGCAGAAGCTCGCGGCGGTCATCAAAGGCGACCGGACGGTGGACGAGCTCGATCGCTATGAACGCCAGCGCAGGCCCGTCGCCCTGGAGTACGTGAACCGCATTACGATCGCCAACAAGCGCCACCTGGAAATGCGCGATGCGCAGGAGCAGCGGCGCTGGCGTGAAGAGCTCGCCCATGCAATGTCCGATCGCGCCGCGATGCGCGAATACATGCTGCGGATTTCGATGATTGCCAGCCTGAGGAAATACGAATGCGCTTAGCCATCCTTGCCTTGCTGCTCGCTCCCTTCGTGGCGGCGGCACAGTCGTTCCCTTCCCGCCCAATCACGATCGTGGTGCCCTACTCGCCCGGCAGCACGTCGGACCTGATCCCGCGCGCCATCGCGCCGCTGATGTCGCAGTCCATGGGCGTGCCGGTCGTGGTCGAAAACAAGCCGGGCGCGGGCGGCAACGTCGGCGCCTCGGCGGTGGCGAAAGGCGAGTCGAGCGGACACACGCTGCTCATGGCGCCCTCCGCGATCCTCGCCACCAACAAGTGGCTCTACAAGGAGCCGGGCTACGACCCGCAGAAGGATTTCACCCCGGTGACCAACGCGGCCACCACGCCGAACCTGTGGGTGGCGTATTCGGGCCTGCCGGTGAAGACGATCCGCGACGTGATCGCGCTCGCCAAGGCGAAGCCGGGGTCGCTGTCGTTCGCCTCCGGTGGCGCGGGCACCACGAGCCACCTCTGCGGCGAGCTATTGAAGACCACCGCGGGAATCGACATGGTGCACGTGCCCTACAAGGGGCCGGCGCCCGCGGTGCAGGACCTCCTCGGCGGCCGCGTGCAGCTCATGTGCGACAACTTTTCGAACGTCATCACGCACGTGCGCAGCGGCAAGCTGCACGCCATCGCGCTGACGGCGCTCAAGCGCCACCCGCAGGCGCCCGACGTTCCGACAGCGGACGAGTCGGGCCTGCCGGGATTCGAGGTGAACGTGTGGTACGGCTTCGCCGTGCAGTCGGCTACGCCGAAGCCGGTGGTGCAGAAGCTCAACGCCGAGATCGCCGCCGCGCTGCGCAATGCGACCGTGTCCGAGCGCCTGCAGGCCCTGGGGCTGACCATCGTCGCCGACAGCGTCGACGACTTCGCGCGCTTCGTCGCCGCCGAATCCGAGAAGATGCGGCACCTCGTGCAAGTGTCCGGGGCCCGGGTCGATTAAAGATGCCATGGGCATCAGCCAAAAAAAACTGACACAGGCGGTAACGCAGCTCGAGCGCGGCGATTGGCAGGGTGCGCACGAGATCGTGCAGAAAGATGAAGAGACCCCCCTCGCCTGCTGGGCACACGGCATCGTGCACATCATGGAAGGCGACATCCCGAATGCCCGCTACTGGTATCGCCAGGCGGAGCGCCCCTTCCCGCCGGAACCGGATGCGGCAACTGAGATAGCCCGGCTGAGAAAACAACTCAGCGGATAGTTAGGGCTCCGTCCCCGAATTAAGCGCCGGTCTTGCGGCGCTTGGTGGCGCGGCGGCGCCCGGCAACCGTGCCCAGGCGCTGCGCGATGAGGGCGCTGAATTCATCGGCGGGCATCGGACGCGCGAACAGGAATCCTTGCGCCTGCTCGCAGCCGAGCGCCCGCAGGAAGGCGGCCTGCGAGTCGAGCTCCACGCCCTCGGCGATGACGGTGAAGCCCAGCGTGTGCGCCATGTCGACGATGGTGCGCACGATCGTGGCATCGGCCTCGTCGTCGAGCACGTCGGCGACGAAGGTGCGGTCGATCTTGAGCGAGGCGAGCGGAAAGCGCGTGAGATACGCGAGGCTCGAGTAGCCCGTGCCGAAATCGTCGATCGCGATGCGCAGCCCGGCCTCGCCGAGCCCGCGCAGCACGCGCACGGCGTGATCGGGATCGTGCATCAGCTGGCTCTCGGTGATCTCGAGCTCGATCAGCGACGGGTCGACGCCCGCGCCCGCGACGATGGAGCGGATGCGCTCCTCGAGATCGTGCTGGCGGAACTGGCGCGCCGACAGGTTCACGGCGACCGGCATGGCTGGGGCGCCGCGGTCGAGCCATTGCTTGAGGTCCTCGCAGGCCCGCTTCAGCACCCATTCGCCCACCGGGACGATCAGGCCGGTCTCCTCGAGCACCGGGATGAATTCGACCGGCGCGATCAGCCCGCGCTCCGGGTGTCGCCACCGCAGCAGCGCTTCGGCGCCGCACGGGTTGCCACTGGTGAGGTCGATTTTCGGCTGGTAGGCGAGGCTGAACTCGCGGCGCTCGAGCGCGCGGCGCAGCTCGAGGCCCATCTGCGCACGCGCGCGCGTGCGGGTGTTGATGTCGGCGGTGAAGAAGTGGAAGGCGTTGCGGCCCGATTGCTTGGCGCGATACATCGCCGCATCGGCCGCGCCGAGGAGCGCTTCGGCGTTGTCGCCGTCGGCCGGGAAAGTGGCGATGCCGACGCTTGCCGTGACCACCGCCTCCTGGCCGTGCACGTGCATCGGCGCGGAGACTCGCTCGAGGATCTTCTGCGCCACCAGCGCGGCATCGTCGGGCCGCGCCAGGTCGCCGAGGATGACGGCGAACTCGTCGCCGCTGATGCGCGCTACGGTGTCGCCGTCGCGAAGCGACGACTGCAGGCGTTTCGCCATCTCCTTGAGGAGCTCGTCGCCGGCCGCGTGGCCCTGTGTGTCGTTGACGAGCTTGAAGTCGTCGAGGTCGATGAAGAGGACGCCCAGCGAGACGTTGCGCCGGCGCGCCTGAACGATCATCAGCGAGAAGCGGTCGGCCAGCAGCGTGCGGTTGGGCAGGCCGGTAAGCGGGTCGAACTGGGCGAGATACGCAAGGCGCGCCTCGCTGTCCAGGCGATGCAACGCCGCCGATACGATGCTCGCGGCGGCGCCGAGGAACCGGCTCTCCTCGGGCCCGAAAGCGCCCGGGGCCTCGGCAAATGCGCAAATCACGCCGCGCGGGCCGCCGTCGGCGGGTACGCCAACCGCCGCCATGGAGCCGAAGCGGCGCACCCATTCGAAGGGCAAGGGCAGCGTCCTGTCCCAAGGGCCCTTGGCGACCACTGCCTGCGAGTCGTCGAGCACGCTGATGAGAGGGCTGCCGGGTGCCACACGCGCGAGCGCCGAGTCGGCGGCGGTCGAGGCGAGGCCGTCGACGCGTCGCAGGATGAGCTCGTGCTCGCCGGAGCCGCGTTCGAGGTAAGCGACCGCGCCGCCGCCCAGGCCCTCCAGCACGCTCTGCACCGCTTTCGCGACCAGCTCGCCGGCGTTGCGCTTGGAAAGCGCCGCCTGCCCGAGCTTGGAGATTTTCTTCTGGTAGCGCGCCTGCGCCGCGCGGCGCTTCTCGGCCGCGGTGCGCTCGCTCATGTCGCGCGAGTTCACCACCAGCACGCGCCCCTGCGGCGTGTCGAGGAGGCTGCGGCGGCTCTCCACCGGGAAGGTGGTGCCGTCCTTGCGGCGGTATTCGGTCATCACCGTGTTGGTGTGCCCGGCTACGTTCATGAGCTCCGCCGCCTCGGTGCGCAGCGTCCCGGTGGTCGCCGCTGGCCGGATGTCGCGCGCCCTGAGGTCGAGGAGCTCTTCGCGCGTATAGCCGAGGAGGTGCGCGGCGGTCTGGTTGAAGTCGAGGAGCTTGCCGGCCGAGAGGTCGAAGAGGAACACCATGTCGGCGGAGGAGTCGAGCGCGGTGCGAAAGCGCTGCAGCGCGACTTCGCGCTCCTTCCGCTCGGTGATGTCCTCGATCACCGCGATCTCGTACTGCGGCGCGCCGTCGGCATTGCGCACCAGCGCCACGGTGAGGTTCACCCACACCACGGAGCCGTCCTTGCGCAGGTAGCGCTTCTCGCACTGCACGGAGGCGATCTCGCCTTCGCGCATGCGCGCGCGCTCGGCGTCGGTGGTGTCTCGATCGTCGGGATGCGAGATGCTCTTCACCGCACGGCCGAGGAGCTCGCCTTCGGCATAGCTGAGCATGTCGCAGACCTTCTTGTTCACGTCGATGAAGCGCCCGTCGAGGTCGACATGCGCCATGCCGGAGGCCGCGAGCTCGAAGGTCTGCCGGAAGCGTGCCTCGCTCTCGGCGAGCGCGACCTCCGCCTGTTTGCGGGAGAGGAACTGGCCGATCTGCGCGCCGACCAGGCGCATGCTGCGGAGCAAGCGCTCGTCGGGCCGGCGCACGACGCTGCTCGACACCGCGACCACGCCGGCGACGCGCGACTCGAAGGTCACCGGGAAGATGAAGGTGCCGTGCGCGCCGGCATCGCGCGCGCGGTTCGTATCCGCTCGCCGCGGGTCCTGGCTGACGTCGGAAATCCAGATCGGCTCAGCCGACTCCCAGACGTGGCCGACGAGGCCATGGCCGCGCGCCAGCGTGACGCCGCGCGATGCTTCGGCGAAGAGCGCTAGCGGCCCGGCGCCGGTGCTCCAGGTCTCCTCGCAGCGGATGCTGGTTCCCGCATCGTCGACGTGGAAATAGCGCGCGCAGTCCCAGTTCTCCGTCTCGCAGATGGCGCGCATCACCGCACGCAGGGCGCTCGACTTGCTCTTCGCCTCGGCGAGGTAGCGCGTGACGGCGTGCTCGAGCGAAACCAGGCGCTCCTCGCGCTTGCGATCGGTGACCTCGCGCCCGACGCCGCGATAGCCGAGGAATTCGCCCTGCGGCCCGTACATCGGCTCGCCGCTGATCGAGAGGAAGCGCACCTCGCCGTCGGGATCGATGCGGCCGATCTCGAAGTCGCGAAACGGCAGCTGCGCTTCCAGCGTGCGCCGATGAGCCGACCAGCCTTCCTGCTCCGGCTGGATGGAGGGCAGTTCCCAGCGGGTCTTGCCGAAGGGCGCGCGCGAAGCGGGTGGGTGCTTCTCGGCGTGCGTGCTGCGGGTGAGGCGGTGCTCGGCGTCGGTTTCCCAGTAGAAGTCCGACGAAAGCGCGGTCAGGCTGCGAAAGCGCCCTTCGCTTTCGCGCACCACCTGCTCGGCCTGCTTGCGCTGCACGAACTGGCCGACCTGGCCGGCGATCACGCCGACCGCCTGCATGAAGGGCTCGTCGGGCTCGCGCACATTGCGCGAGACGAGCGCGAGGATGCCGGCGATGCGGCCCTCCGAGCGCACCGGGCAGATGAAGGAGGCGCGCGACCAGCCGCGCGGCGCAAGGCGGGCGCGCGGGTCGCGCTGCGCGTCCGCCACCCAGAGGGGCCGCCCGCTTTCCCAGGCGCTGCCCACCAAGCCGACGCCGGGCGAGAGCTCGAGCTGGCGCGAATCGGCGATGAACCGATCGGCCTCGGGCGTGCCGTTGCTCCAAGCCTCCTCGAGGCGCATAAGGCCGGCGGTGCCGGCGAACGTGAACCAGCGTCCGCAGTCCCAGCCGTCGGACTCGCAGATCGCTTTCAGCACGCCCGTCAGCGCGGCCGACATGCCGTCGGCTTCGGCGAGCACGCGGTTCACCGCGTGCTCGAGGCGCAGGCGCTGCTCGGCGCGCTTCTGCTCCGTGATGTCGCGGCCGACGCCGCGGTAGCCCTTGAAGCGGCCGTCGGCATCGAAGATCGGCTCGCCGCTGATCGCGAGCCAGCGTGAGCCGCCGCCCGGCGCCCGGCGCTGCATCTCGAAATCGCGGAACGGCTCGTGGCGCTCGACTTGCGCGCGGTGGCGCGCCCAGTCGGCCTCGGAAAGATTGACCGCCGGCTGCTCCCAGCGGCGCCGGCCGAGATACGACGACGGATCGAGTCCGGTGCTCGCCTCGAGCAGCGTCGACATAAACGTGAGCCGGAACTCGGCGTCCTGCTCCCAGTACCAGTCCGACGACAGCTCGGTCAGCTTGCGGAAGCGCTCCTCGCTGCGCCGGAGCGATTCGAGCGTGCGCGCCTGCAGCGCCGCCAGGCGCACCGGGCGCTCGAGCGACCCTTCGCCGAGCTGCGACTTGAGGAGGAAATCGAATGCGCCGTTGTCGATGGCACGCCGGCGCAGCTCCGGATCCTCGTCGACCGTGAGCGCGATGATCGGGTGATCGCACGCGCGCACCAGCGCCGCGATGGTCTCGGCGGCGGCCGAGTCCGGAAGATGCAGGTCGGCTAGCACGAGGTCGTAGCGCTCGCGCGCGAGGCGCTCGCGTGCCTGCGCGAGCGTCGCGACGCGCTCGGTGCGGCAACGCACGGAACGGATCGACGCCAGATGCTGCTCGATCACCATGGCGGAGGCGCGCTCGTCCTCGACGAGCAGCACCCGCACGGTGCCGATCAGGTCACCTCCCTCTATCCCTCCCATAGAGGCAGCATACCCGTGCTTTCAACTGCCGGGGATTACCCCCGGCTCGAGTCGTTCACAGAATCTTGCTATATCGCGCGGCCGTGTAAACCATACATGGCCGGCCTGCGGGTGCTGCAGGCAGTGCCGCAGCGCGGCACGCAGGCGCCTCAAGCGGAAGGGCTGCCCGAAGACGTAGGTGTGGACCGAGACATTCATCACGAGCGGGTGGCGTTCGCACTGCTCGACCATCTCGTCGAACTGGTCGACGATCATGTCGGCGAACTCGGCGGCGCCGCTCCGGCGGTGCACCACGTGCTGGGAATCGTTGAGCTCGATCGGGTAAGGAATTGAAAGAAGTGGCCCGCTGCGGGTTCGCAGCCACACCGGCTGGTCGTCCATCGGCCAGTCCATCAGATAACGGTAGCCGAGCTCCTTCAGGAGGTCCGGCGTGTTGCCGGTCTCGTACGCACCGGTGCCGAGCCAGCCCTCCGGCGCCCGTCCCTCGTGGCGCGTGATCGTCTCGGTCACCTCGCGCAGGATGCGCTCCTCGTCGGGCTGCCAGAGCCCGCGCAGGTTCTCGGCGTTGGTCCTGCCGTGCGCCACGACCTCGTCGCCGCGCTTTCGCATCGCCGCCATGATCTGCGGCGCGTATTCGTAGAGAAGGCTGTTGGTGTTGTGCGCGACCGGGAGCTTCAGCTCATCGAAAAGGTCGAACAGCCGCCACACGCCGATGCGGTTGCCATAGTCGCGCCATGAGTAATTGCGATGCGTCTGCGGCTCGCCCTGCTTCGCGGGGTCGTGGCCGAGACCCGCGCCGAAGGCGAACCACTCCACGTTCGTCGTGATGACGAAGGCGAGGCGCTTGCCATCGGGCCAGCTGTAATCCTTCCGCTCGGGAAGCGGGACGAAGTCGTAGCGGTTGTGCTGCGGCAGCAGCGTTCTAGTCAACCTTCGCTCCGGAGGCCTTCACGATCGGGGCCAGCTTGGCGATTTCCGCTTCGGTCTTTTTCAAGAATTCTTCCGGCGTCATGGCGATGGCGTCGGCGCCGATCTGCTCGTATACCTTCTGGATTTCGGGTGCCCGAACGGTCGCGGCAAAGGCGCTGTTCAGCTTCTTCACCACGGCGGGATCCATGCCCTTCGGACCGAGGACGCCGGAATACAGCACCACGTCGAAGTCCTTCAAGCCCGACTCGATCATCGTCGGCACCTCGGGCGCTGCGCCCACGCGCTTCGGCGTCGTGACGGCGAGCGCGCGCAGCTTGCCGGCCCTGGCGTTCGAGACGGCCGGCGGCATGGTCGAGAAGACGAACGTCACCTCGCCCCCGAGGATCGCCTGCGTCGCGGGATTGCTGCCCTTGTAGGGAACGTGCAGGACCTCGACGCCGGCGGCCTGCCTGAGCATTTCGCCGGCGAGGTGCACGATGGTGCCGTTGCCGGATGAGCCGTAGGAAAGCTTGCCGGGGTTCGCCTTCATTAGCGCGATCAGCTCGCGCACGTTGTGCGCCTGGGTCGTGGGATGCACCACCAGCATGAGCGGCGTCGAGGCGATCATGGCAACGTAGGTGAAGTCCTTCACCGAGTCGTACGGCAGCTTCGAATACAGCGCCGTGTTGATCGCATGCGTGGTGATGTCCTGCAGCCAGATGTTGTAGCCGTCCGGCGCCGAGCGTGCGGCGAAGTCGCCGGCGATGGTGGTACCGGCGCCCGGCTTGTTCTCGACGATCACCTGCTGGCCGAGCTGCTTCGAGAGCGTGATGGCGACCGCGCGGCCGAGCACGTCGGAGATCCCGCCCGCGGCGAAGCCCACGACCATGCGCACGGGCTTGTTCGGATAGTCGGACTGCGCACAGGCGAGCGGGGCCGCCAGCGCCACGGCGACGAAAAGCCAGTTCTTCAAAGCTTGATCTCCAGGCAGTAAAGGCCGCCCGCATGGCGGTCAACCGCGAACACGATGCCGCGGTCGTCGACGAACACGTCATTGATCTGCGCGGTTCCGGCCGGCGCGCCGTTGGGGGCGTCGGGTATGAACGAGGCAACTTCGCGCGGCTGGTACGGGTCGCGCACGTCGTAGGCGCGCACGCCCGCGTTGAAGAAAGTGCCGAGCACGTAATCCTCGGAGCGCCAGGCGCCCTTGCCCGGCGGGTTCTCGTGCACGTTGTGCGCGCCGCAGCGTCCGCCTTTGTGCAGCAACGGCGTCACGCCGCTGGCCGGCAGGGTGCCGATGCTGACCAGGTTTGTCTCGTCGCGCGCATCCACCAGCCAGACGAGCTTCGGCCAGTCCTTGCCGTCATCCTGGATCGCCTCTTCGGTCACCACGAGCAGGCCGCGGCCGAAGAGCGGCAGCACGGTATGCATGAAGCCGTTGTAGGGCGGCGAATTGGTCCAGCGCGAGATCATCTTCGGCCGCGCGCGGTCGGAGATGTCGAGCACCATCATGCCGCCATCGAGGTAGCCGAGATAACAGCGGTCCGGGCGCTCCGGATAGACGTTGGTGTTGTGCGCGCGAAAACCGGCGTCGAATTTCGCCGGCAGGCGCTGCGGCGGCGGCGCGTCGTCGCCTTCCATGGTGCCGGGCAGGTGCCAGCGCCCGAGGGCCACCGGCTTCGACGGATTGCTGACGTCGACGATGCGGTAGACCTGGTCGTCCTTGAGGTCGCGCGGCTTCAGGTCCGGGTCGGAGCACGCCATGTGCACGGTTTTGCCATCGGCAAACCAGAGCTGGTGGCAGCCGCGCGAATTCGGGCCGGACGCATCGAATCTGGAAACGGAGCGCGGACGTTCCGGCTCCGAGATGTCGAAGAGCTCGAAGCCGGCGGGCTGCGCGCCCCAGTCGGTCACCTGGTAGGCGACGGCCATCAGGTCACCCGCGGTCTCGAGCGAGTTCGAGCGCATCCTTGCGTGCGGCAAATCCGTCTGCACCACGACTTTCGGATGGCGCGGCTCGGTAATGTCGACGGCGGTGAAATTCTTGGGCGCGCTCTCGTGCGCGAGCCACAGGATGCGCCGCCCGCCCTTGGCGAGCTGCAGCGACATGCCCTCGCCCATGCCACCGTGCCCGTTCAGCGTGTGCTGAGCGAGCAGCTTCATGTTGTTGGCTTGCATCCCCCTACGATATAGAAGAACGCCGGGCCGCGGCGCGCGAGCCCCGCCACGTTTCGAAAGCCGCGGCATCGAGCGGCCGCGAGATGTGGAAGCCCTGCATCTGGTCGCAGCCGAGCTCGCGCAGCAGCTGCGCGGTGGCGCCGTCCTCGACGCCTTCGGCGACCACCACGAGGCCGAGGTTGTGCGCGAGGTCGATGGTGGAGAGCACGATCGCGCGATCCTTGGGATCCGAGACGAGCGTGCGGATGAACGAGCGGTCGATCTTCAGCTCGTCGACCTTCAGCTGCTTGATGTAGGCAAGCGACGAATAGCCGGTGCCGAAGTCGTCGATCGAGCAGCCCACGCCGATGGCGTCGACGCGCTTCAGCATCTCGATGGCGCGCGCGGCGTCTCGCATCACGCCGCTCTCCGTGATCTCGAGGCACAAGTATGCCGCGGGCAGCCGGTGGCGCTCGAGCGCCGCGCCCAGCACCTCCAGGAGATCCGGGTTCTGCAGGTCGTGCACGGAAATGTTGACCGAGACCTTGAGCGGCCGGCCGGCCGAGAGCCACGCGGCAGCCTGGCGCGCCGCGGCGTCGATCACCCAGGAAGTGATGGTGCGCACGAAGCCGGTCTGCTCGGCGAACGGAATGAAGCGCTCCGGCGGCACGAAGCCCTTGGTCGGGTGCTGCCAGCGCACCAGCGCCTCCACGCCGGTCACCTCGCCGCGCGAAAGATCCACCTTCGGCTGGTACTCGAGGCGCAGCTCGCCCCAGTCGATCGCCTGGCGCAGCTCCGAGAGGAGCGAGAGCTGTTCCTCGCGCCGCTCGTGCATGTGCGGGTCGTACACCACGACGCCGATGCTGGCGCGCTTCGCCGCGTACATCGCGGCGTCGGCGTGGCGCAGCAGCGTGTCGGCGTCCTCGCCATGCGCGGGAAAGCCGGCGACGCCGATGCTCGCGCCGACGTCGAGGACCTGCTGGCCGACGGCGATCGGCTGCTCGAGCAGCGCGATGATCTTCTGCCCCACCGAGTGCGCCTCCTCCACGCCGGCGTTGTTGAGGAGCAGCGCGAATTCGTCGCCGCCCAGACGCGCCGTGGTGTCGGACTTGCGCACCAGGCCGGTGAGGCGTTGCGCGACCTGCTGCAGCACCAGGTCGCCGATGTGGTGGCCGAGCGCGTCGTTGATGTTCTTGAAGCGATCGAGGTCCATGATGAGAACCGTGAGCGACGTGCCGGCGCGCTTCGCCACCTCGATCGCGACGCGCAGGCGGTCGTTGAAGAGCGCGCGGTTCGGCAGGTCCGAAAGGGGATCGCGGTAGGCAAGGCGCGTCACCTGCGCCTCGCGCGCGGCGATCGCCTCGCGCATCAGGTTGAACCGGTGCGCGAGCTCGCTCACTTCGTGCGGGCCGCTGACCTGCACCGGCTGCGCATAGTCGCCCTGCTCCACGCGCCGCGTCATCTCGGAGAGCGCCGAAAGCGGCCGCGTCACGCCGCGCGCGATCAGGATGCTGCCGATCACGCACGCCGCGAGCGATCCCACGACGAGCGCGATGAGCAGGGTGCCGAGCTGGCGGAAGGGCGCCATCGCCTCTTCCATCGAGCTCGACAGTACTGCCACGACTTCGGATTCGTATGTCGCGAGCGGGATGACGAGCGCGTGGTTGTCGTCGAGCTCGAGCACCGTTCGGCGCGGCGCTTCGAGCGCGTGCGCCACCCGGTCCTGCAGCGCAGCCGACACCGTGGCGCCGAGCGCGGTCCACGCCTCGCCGTCGCTGCGGCCGAAGAAGGCGACGTCCAGTGCCGACAGCGTGCGCAGGTCCTTGGCTAGGCGATCGTCGACCAGGAGGCCGAACATCGCCCACGCGATCGGGGTCGGCGCGAGCACCGGCACCATCGCCACCTGGTAGGCGCGCCCGCCATGCATGACGATGCCGGTGGCGCGCCCATCGCGCTCGGCCACCTCGATCAGCTTCGGCAGCGAAAAGGCGCGGCCCGCGCTCTGCGGATCGGCGGTATCCGCGATCACGCCGCGATCGAGCGAAATGATCGCCATGCGATCGGCCTGGATGCGGGCGCCGTGGTTGAGCAGCACCGACTGGATGGTGGCGAGGTCGCGCGTCGCCACCGCCTCGCGGAAGGCGAAGTCGAGCGCGAGGATCTCCACGGCCTGCGTAAGGCGCCCGGCATTCTGCTCCGAGAGCCGGCGGAAAATGCGCTCGCCGACGGCGAGCTCCTGGCGGATGTGGACGCGCGCGTTGCGCTCGTTCGCCTGCTGCAGGAGCAACAGGGCCACGCCCTGCACCAGCGCAAGGAGCACGAGGAAGAACAGCACGATGCGGGTCTGCAGGCTGTGCACGCGCAGCTTCATCTTCAATATCTCCCGCCGCTGCCGCGCGGCGCGGGCGCGCGGCGCACGCGCACCTCGGGTTTGAGGGAGATCTGCCATTCCATGAACGCGGGCTCCGTGAGTTCGGCGCGCCGGCGCGTGCTCTCCTCCGGCTGCGCGAGCTGAGGATGCCACACTCGCACCGTGTACGCGCCGGCCGGCAGGCCGGCGAGCTTCGCCCTGCCGTGCGCGTCCGTGGTGGCGTAGTACGGCGACTCCGACACGTAGATGTAGCCCACCATCCAGTCGTGGATGTTGCAGCCAATGGTCACCACGCCCGCCTTGTCGAAGACCACCGGGTTGGCCGGCGTGCCGACATAGAGGGGGAGATCGAAGCGCTTTGCCGGCGAGAAGGAATAGACGTGGTGGCGAACGCTATCGTGATTCGGGAAGGATACCGCCGAGCCGACGAGCACGGCCTTCACGCGCGGCACGAATTCCTGGTCGATCTGCTCCACCTGCTCGAGCTTCGCGCGCGCCGGTTTGGGCGGCGCCCCATCGGGCGCTGCAATGACGACCGCTTCGGCGACCGGTTGGGCGCGGTCGTTCTGGACCAGCACCTCGAGGTCGGCAGCGCACGCGGCGTGCACGACGGCGAGGAGAAGGAGGACGGCGAGGCTCATCGGCGGTAGACGAACGTCACCGAGTAGATGCGATTCACGTAGTCCAGCCCCTCGCCCGCCGCGGTATCGTCTCGTGACGCGTTGCCTTCGAGGGCCGCATACCGGCCGAGCTGCCAGGAGAGCCCGGCGCTCAGCGTGACCGTGCGGGCGCCGGAGAGCCGGTAGGCGATGAAGTCCGGCCCAAGCGCGGGATCGTTGGCAATGGCGTTGGACGCCGAGAAGATCGTGAAATTGCGCCGGCTGCTCGATTCGACGTCGCCCTTGCGCACGGCCGCAGAGCCGAGCAGCGCCCATTGCTCGCCCAAAGCGTAGCCCGCGCGCCCGAAGAGCGTGCGTCCCTGGAGCGAGAACGGCTTGCCGCCATAACCGGGCACCACGGCCAGGTCGTCGCGCTGCACGCGCCGGTCGTAGGCGAAGCCGGCCGCGAGCTCGAGGCGCTCGTCGAAGCGGCGTCCGGCGACGAGGGAGGCGTTCGAGCGCGTCGCATCGCGCACGCGCTCGCGGGCATTCTCGAGCGCGGCGCCGGCGCGCGCGGCGAGCCAAGGCGCGTTGAGGCCAAGGCCGAGCTTCCTGCGCCAGGCGCCGCTGACCCCCGCCGAAGCGAAGCTCGCACCCTCGGAGTGAATATATTGAGCAAGCCTCGCGTCGGCGCCGATGTTCAGGTCCGCTGCGAACGGAAGCGCGCGCTCGGCGCTCCCGCCCAAGGTGATCGCCGTGTCGGCGATGCGGTCCTGCTCGAGCTGGGCGCGCGAGAAGTTCGTTTGGTGAGTGATGCCGCCCTCCAGCTGCGGACTCCATTGCGCGTGCGCGAGCGCCGGAAGCAGCGCCGCGAGGAGAGCCACGCCATGAGAACGTAGGACGATCAAGCGAAATTTCACCGCCCGGCATAGTATTCTTCGGCGCGGAAGTTCGCAGAATGCGCCCCGCAAACCTTTTTCTCGTTGCCCTTATCTTTTCGGCCCATGCGCTCGCGCAGGGGTGGCCGTCGAAGCCCGTGCGCATGGTGGTCGCTTATCCGCCGGGCGGCGGCATCGATGTCCTCGGGCGCCAGCTTGCCGAGAAGCTCACGCCGGCGTGGGGCGAGCCCGTGGTGGTCGAGAACAAGCCGGGCGCCAACACCATCCTCGCCACGGATTCCGTTGCGAAGTCGCCTGCCGACGGTCACACCATCCTCCTCACCACCGACGCGACGTTCTCCATCAATCCGCACCTCTACTCAAAGCTGCCTTTCGACCCGCAGCACGACTTCATCCCGGTGACGATGCTCGTGCTGCTGCAGCAGCTCCTCGTCGCCAATCCATCATTGCCGGCGAACACGCTGCCCGAGCTGATTCGCCTGGCGAAGGAGAAGCCCGGCCGCATCAACTACGCGTCCTACGGAAGCGGCAGCCAGCCGCACCTTTCCGGCGAGATGCTGAAGTACAAGGCCGGCATCGACCTCGTGCACGTGCCCTACAAGGGCATCTCGCTCGCGGTGCCCGCGGTGATGGCGGGCGAGGTGCAGCTCACGTTTGCCGGGATTGCCACCTCGCTGCCGCAGATCAAGGCCGCACGCATCAAGCCGATCGCGATCGGCGGCATGAAACGCTCGCCCCTCCTGCCGGAAGTGCCCACGTTTGCCGAGCTCGGCTTCCCGGAGGTCGAGACGCACGCCTGGTTCGGGCTTTTCCTGCCCGCCGGCTCGCCGCGGGAGGCGGTGGAGCGCGTTTACCGCGACACGCGGAAAATCCTCGAGGAACCCGAGTTCCGCCAGAAGCAGCTGGTCGACAAGGGCTACGACGTCGTGGCGAGCTCGCCGCAGGAGTTCGCTGCCTACATCCGCATCGACTCGGCAAATCGCGCGCGCGCCGTGAAGATTTCCGGCGCGAAGGCCGAGTGATCCAGACCGTCTTCATCCAGCCGTCGCCGCGGCTCGCCGTCTCCTGTGCCGGCGAGGGGCCGCTGGTGCTCTTCCTTCACGGCATCCGCGGCAACCGGCATAACTGGGACGCACAGATCGAGGCCCTCGCCGCAAAAGGCTTCAAGGCCGCCGCGTGGGATGCCCGCGGCTACGGCGATTCGGAGGACTATCCGGGCTCGCTCAACTTCCGCGATCACTTCGTCGGCGACGTGCTGCGCGTGGCGGAGTCCTTCAGCGCGAAGAAGTTTCATCTCGTCGGCCTGTCGATGGGCGGGCGCATCGCGCGCAACGTCGGCATCTACCATTCCGACCGGCTCTACTCGCTCACCGTCGTCAACGCGAATCCCGGCTTCAACTCCATGTCGGCGGACGACGTGCGCCGCTTCGTCACGGAGAGAAAGACGCGCACGCCCGAATCGATCCGCAAGCTGCTCGGCCCCAATCCGCGCAAGGGCGCCTACGAGGAGCTGGTGCAGAGCATCGACATGATCCGCGACGACTCCTACCGCAAGACGCTGGAGGCTTCGGTCGCGCAGGACCGCGACGCGCCGATCGAGAATATCCGCGTGCCGACGCTGATCGTCGCCGGCGACGAGGACAAGGTCTACCCGCCCGAGCTCGCGCGCGGCATGGCGCAACGCATCCCGGGCGCCGAGCTCGCCACGATGAAAGGCGCCGGCCATCTCGCCAACCTCGAGCAACCGGAGGATTTCAACCGCCTCCTCCTCGAGTTCCTGAAGCGCAACAACCCCTAACGGAGAAACCCAATGGCACACAAGAGAGTCGCCCTCGTCACGGGCGCCGGCACGGGCATCGGCAAGTCCGCTGCGCTCGCGCTCCTCAAGGACGGCTACCACGTTGCCCTCGTCGGCCGCCGCGCCGACATGCTGGAGAAGACGGCCGCCGAATCGGGCGCGAAGGAGCGTGCGCTGGTGTGCCCCGGGGACATCACCCGGCCCGAAGTGGTGAAGTCGATCTTCGCCAGGGTGAAAGACAGCTTCGGGCGGCTCGATGTGCTCTTCAACAACGCCGGCATGGGTGCACCTGCGGTGCCGATGGAAGACCTGCCCCTCGAGACCTGGAAGGCGGTGGTCGACATTAACCTCAACGCGATGTTCTACTGCACGCAGGAAGCGATCCGCATCATGAAGGCGCAGGAGCCCAAGGGCGGCCGCATCATCAACAACGGCTCCATCTCCGCGCACGCGCCGCGGCCCATGTCGGTCGCCTATACGTCGACCAAGCACGCCGTCACCGGCCTCACGAAATGCATCTCGCTCGACGGCCGCAAGAACGACATCGTCGGCAGCCAGATCGACATCGGCAACGCGCTTACCGAGCTCGCGGCTCGCATGGCGAAGGGCGTGCCGCAGGCCGACGGCTCCGTGAAGCCGGAGCCGCTGATGGACGTGAAGCACGTCGGCGACGCGGTGCTGCACATGGCCAACCTGCCGCTCGACGTGAACGTGCAGTTCATGACCATCATGGCGACGAAGATGCCCTTCGTCGGGCGCGGCTAGCCCAGGTCCTCGTAGTTCTCGCGCCGGAAGCGCGGCGTGCAGATCGCAAGGAAGATGAGCTCGGTCCTGCCGCTGTTCGCGATGCGCTGCCGGCACATCGGCGGTATGCGCACCACGTCGCCCGGCCCGACATCCCGCGCCGGCTCTTCGCCCACCTCGACGCGGCCGCTGCCGTGCAGGATCACGTAGCGCTCGGTGGTCCCGCGCAGCCGGTGCCAGCGTGTCTTCTCCCCCGGCAGGACCCGCGCGCGCGCCACCGATAGCTCGGGATCGTCCGAGCTGTTGGCAAGCTCGGTGATGTAGCAGCCTTCCTCGAAGTAGAACTCACCCTGCACGGCGCAGGCGCTTCACGTAGAAATGCCGGCTGTGGCCCTTCGGCGAGCCGGACATTGCGCCAAAGCGCCGGTATCCCTGCTTCTCGTAAAAGCCGGGCGCCTGGAAGGAAAAAGTGTTGAGGTGGATCAGGCGGCTGCCGCGCGTGCGGGCGCGGCGCTCGGCTTCCTCGATGAGGCCGCTGCCGATGCCGGTACCGCGCGCTCGCGCCGACAGCCACAGCAGCTCGATGTAGCTCTCGCGCCAATATGACTGCAGGATCAGGCCGCCGAGCAGCTTTCCTTTGGCGTTGCGCGCGCTGAGGACGATGCGCGAATACCGCAGAGGGCCGGCCTGCGTCCGGTTGAAGCGCACGAGACCGCTCCACAGCTCGCGCGAAACCACGGGGGAACGGGATCGTCCCTCGACGGCAATCCTGGTTTTGCCGGGCGCTTTCATGCAGCGGCGCCGAGCTTAAGGCCTTACAGCAGTTCGCGCATCCAGGCGGCGGTGCGGACCGCGCCGCCGAAGCTATAGAGGTGCACGCCCACCACATTGGTCGGCTCGCGTTTCAGCGTGTAGCGGGCGACGGCGACGAGGTGGTCGCGGGGATCGGTATTGGTGACGAGCTGCGCGATACCGGTGCCGAGGCTGCGCAGCGCGCGCAGGGACGTGCCGACGCCGCAACGCTGGGCGTAGCGCAGAAGCGCCGCCGGGTCGGTCGGGCCCGCGATGCCGACGTAGACCGGCAGGTCCGGGTGCTGGCGCGAGAGCGAGGTGCAGTACTCGACCACGCGCGTGGGCGAGAACGAGAACTGGGTGAGGACGTAGACGCCGATCGATTGCTGGGCGGCGAGCTCGAGCTTGCGCGCCATTGCCTTCTCGAGCGCGTTGAGCGGAATGCGCGGATGCCCTTCGGGATAGCCGCCGATGCCGATCTCGCGCATGCCGCAATCGGCGAGCAGGCGCTCTTCCAGGATCTGCAGGCTGTCGACGAACGGGCCCTTGGGCTTGGGCTCGTCGCCGCCGATCAGCAGGCAACGGTGCACGCCGTACTCCTTCGCCGCCTTGGTAAGGAACGCGCGGAATTCGTCGCGGTTGAGGATGCGGCGCGCCGAGACGTGCGGCACGGGGTCGAGGCCGGCGTCGCGGACCGCCGCGATCGCTTCGAGCGTGCGGGTAAGCGGCAAGCCCGGCAGCGACGGGATATACACGCAGCTGCCGGCCGGCAAGTGCGTGCCGACCTCCTTCAGCCGATGCAGCTCGCGCGGCGAGATCTCCATGGACCCGGCGGCCACCAGCTCCGAGACGCGCGGGTCCAAGCGGTTATCAGTCGCGCTTGCGGGAAACGACATAGGACTCATCCAGGAACCACAGGCTGCCGTGTTTTTGCAGGACTTCGCGCGTGGCGTCGAGATAGCGCGTGTCGCGCACGGCGTCCGAGAGGCGCATGTCGTCGATCTGCGCCACATAGATCGCCGCATTCCACGCCGCGAACAAGGTCGAGGTGCCGATGCTGCTGGAGATCTCCGTCGGCAGCGTATGCATGTCGTAGCGGAAGATGGCGCGCGCGTCGGCATAGGCATTGAAGTTGTAGCGGCGCGCATCGCGGCCAAGCTCGGTCTTCGTCGCGCGCAAGAGATCGTGCCGGCTCTGCACGAACGGGTTTTCGCCCGGCCATACCTTCTGCACGATCTCGACGCCGGGATCCTGGCCGTGAGAGTGGATGCCGAGCAGGCGACCGCCTTTGCCGAGCGCGCGCACGAGCGGCGAAACCACCTTTTGCGCCTTGAACTGCAGCGGCGCACGCAGCCGATAGGGCTGCGAGGCGATCACCATGTCGTAATCCGCCCTCGCCTCGCCGCGCTTCGGGATCACGTTCTCCAGGAGGAAGCGGTAGTCCTCGCGATAGATGACGAGCGCGGTCGGATGGTCGTAGATCGGGTTGCCGGTCTTCGGGCTGTGGCGCGCCTGCCAGTTCTTGGCGAGGAACGGCTCGAGCGCCGCCATCTGCTCGCTGAAATCGTGCGAGGTGGTGCCGGTGAGCACGGCCTCGTGCCACACCATGGACGTCGCGTGCTCGACCGCCTTCGGCTGCAGCCACGGCGCTTCGCTGTAGTACATGTTGGTGACGACGAGCACCGTCGCGGGGTGCTCGAAGAAGCGATCGGCCATCTTGCGCAGCGAAAGCCGCACGTCCTCGAGGCTGATCTCCTTGCCGACGATGTAGAACGGCACCGTGGCGAAGCGGCGGTGCATCTCGCGCATCACGCGCGCGAGCACCGTGCCGTCGCCCATTCCGGCGTCGAACAGCCTTACCGCCGGCGGCCGCGGGTGAATCTGCGAGAGCTCCAGACCGACCCGGCGCGCGATGACGTCCTTCTCGCTGCAGGTGTTGACGAACAAAAGATACTTCTGCCGGTTGTCGAAGAAGCGGAAATTGGTTTCCGGATCCGCCTTCGGGGCCGCCGGCGTGGCCGCCTGCGCGGGGCGCGCGCCGCCGCTGATGAGCGGCATCAGCTCCGGCGGCGAATCGCCGGCGCCGGAAGCGCCGTTCTTGGTCATGAAGTCGTTTACCCGATGCAGTGTTTCAGGAGTAACCCGCGCACCATCGCGCAGGCGCGCGACGAATTTCCCGTCATTCACCGCGCGCCGGCCGAAGGTGGATTCGGCCATGCCGGTGCGCCGGCAGAAATCGGAGATGCTTCCGAGTAGCGTCCCGCCTCCTGGCACTGCTTCCTCCGTAACAGGACTCCAGCAAAATGGTGCGCGCGCCAACGGTGGGAGATCAACCACACATCTTGCGGTGCGCAAAGTGGGATGTTCCCCACCATTGTAAATCAATGGCTTCTCGCCCCTACCCCACCAGGGTTTTGGAGAACGACCCGAGTCAGCGGACAATTACGCAATGCCGCCGTTGTTTCGCCAACTCAACAAGGAGGAGTACGACCGTCTCTCGCTCGAAGAGAAGATCGTCTACCTCCAGATGCTGATGGGCGACATCCGCGAGAAGTCCGACGAGACGCGCCGCGCTATCGAAGCGCGCAAGGTGGATAAGGGTTCCGAAGGTAGCTAGGCGGCAGGGTAAGTGCCCTAATCCGGGACGTTCGTCCCACCGGACGCGTGCTTGTGAACGTCATCGATCTCATCGGCAACACTCCGCTCGTGGAGGTCACGCGCCTCGACACCGGCCGCTGCCGCCTCTTCTTGAAGCTGGAGCAACAGAACCCGGGCGGTTCCATCAAGGACCGCATTGCACTCTCGATGATCGAAGCCGCCGAGCGCGAGAAGAAAATCCAGCCGGGCTCGCTGATCGTCGAGGCCACCGCCGGCAACACCGGCCTTGGGCTGGCGCTCGTCGCCGCGCAGAAGGGCTATCGCCTGCTCATCGTCGTGCCCGACAAGATGAGCCAGGAAAAAATCTTTCACCTGAAGGCGCTCGGCGCCGAAGTGCGGCTCACCCGCTCGGACGTCACCAAGGGCCATCCCGAGTACTACCAGGACATGGCCGCGCGCATCACGCGCGAAACCCCGGGCGCCTTCTACGCGAACCAGTTCGGCAATGAGGCGAATCCGGACGCCCACCAGAAAACCACCGGACCCGAGATCTGGGTGCAGATGGCACAGCAGGTCGACGCGATGGTCTGCGGCGTCGGCACTGGCGGCACCATCACCGGGCTCTCGCGTTTCTTCGAGCAGGTTTCGCCCGCTACGGAGATGGTGCTCGCCGATCCGGAAGGCTCGATCCTCGCGCCGCTCATCCAGACCGGCAAGATTCCCGGCTCGGTCGGCAGCTGGGTCGTGGAGGGCATCGGCGAGGACTTCGTGCCGCCGGTGTGCGACCTCTCGCGCGTAAAAAAGGCGTACAGCGTGCCCGACAAGGAGGCGCTTCTGACCTGCCGCGAGCTCCTGCGCAAGGAAGGCATCATGGCGGGCACGTCGACGGGCACGCTGGTCGCCGCGGCGTTGCGCTACTGCCGAGAGGCAAGCGAGGCGAAGCGGGTTGTGAGCCTCGTCTGCGACAGCGGCAACAAGTATCTGTCGAAGGTCTACAACGACTTCTGGATGCTCGACCAGGGTTTCATGGAAAGGAAGCGCACGGGCGACCTGCGCGACCTCATCAGCCGCCTGCACCACGACCGCGCCGTGGCGACGGTGAACGCCGACGACAAAGTGCTGACGGCGTACCAGCGCATGAAGCTCTACGACGTCTCGCAGCTGCCGGTGCTGAAGGGCGGGCGCATCGTCGGCATCGTCGACGAGGAGGACATCCTCGCCGAGGTGTACGACAATCCGAAGCATTTCGACGAGCCGGTCACGGACGCGATGGAAAGCCACATCGTCACCGTGCCGCCCACCGCATCGATCGCCGAGCTGATGGACGTCTTCAAGCGCGGCATGGTGGCGATCGTGGTCGACGGCCAGGAATTCCTCGGGCTCATCACGCGCATCGATCTGCTCAACTGGCTCAGACGGAGATCCCAGGAGAAATGAAGTTCGATACGAAAGTCGTGCACGCCGGCCAGGACCCCGACGCCAAGACCGGCGCGGTGATGACCCCGATCTACGCGACCTCGACGTACGCGCAATCGAGTCCCGGCGAGCACAAGGGCTACGACTACGCGCGCACGCGCAACCCGACGCGCGACGCGCTGCAAGCCTGCCTCGCTGAGCTCGAAGGCGGCGACGCTGCGTTCGCGTTCGCCTCGGGCATGGCCGCCATCGGCACGCTGCTCGAGACGCTGGATAGCGGCTCGCACGTGGTGTGCATGCATGACCTCTACGGGGGCAGCTACCGCATCCTCGAGCGGGTGCGCAAACGCTCGGCCGGGCTGCAGGCGACCTTCGTCGACCTGTCCGACCCGAAAACGCTGGAAGGCGCCATTCGCCCTAACACGCGCATGGTGTGGGTCGAGACGCCGACCAACCCGCTGCTGAAAATCGTCGACCTGTCGGCAATCGCGGAGATCGCGCATCGCAAAAAGCTCATCTGCGTGTGCGACAACACGTTCGCCTCGCCCTGGGTGCAGCGGCCGCTCGAGCATGGCTTCGATGCGGTCGTGCATTCCACGACGAAGTACTTGAATGGCCATTCGGACGTGATCGGCGGTGCGGCGATCGTCAAAGGCCAGGCATTGAAGGAGCAGCTCGCGTTCCTGCAGAACGCGGTCGGCGGCGTGCCGAGCCCGTTCGATGCATTCCTCACCTTGCGCGGCATCAAGACGCTCGCGCTGCGCATGGAGCGGCATTGCGGCAATGCGATGCACATCGCCGCCTGGCTCGAGAAGCATCCGAAGATCGAGCGCGCCATTTATCCGGGGCTCGCCAGCCATCCGCAGCACCTGCTCGCGGCGAAGCAGATGAACCACCGCTATGGCGGCATGGTGACCGCGGTGATCAAGGGTGGCCTTGGCGCATCGCGCCGCTTCCTCGAGCGCTGCAAGCTCTTCACCCTCGCCGAGAGCCTCGGCGGCGTCGAGAGCCTGATCGAGCATCCGGCGATCATGACGCACGCGTCTTTACCCGAGGACGTGCGCGCGGGCCTTGGCATTAGCGACGGCCTGGTGCGCCTCTCCGTCGGCATCGAGGACGTGCAGGACCTGCTCGATGAGCTCAAATACGCTCTGGATTAGCGCAGCAATTCTCCTCGTCTTGGCGCTCGCGGCGGGGGCCGTCAGCCTCATGGTCGCGATGCCGGGACGCTCCTACGCCGGCCCGCTCGACTTCACCGCCGAAGAGCGCGCGCTCGCGGCGCGGCTGCGTGCGCACGTCGACGTGCTTGCCGCCACGGAACGCAATACCGATCTCGAACGGCCGGCGCGGTATATCGCCGGGCAGCTCGGCGAGCATCGGGTGCAGGAGTTCATGAGCGGCGGCCGCCTGGTGCGCAATCTCGAGACTGGTAGCGGCCACGTCGTCGTGGGCGCGCACTACGACACGGTGCCGGGCTCTCCGGGCGCCGATGACAATGCCTCCGCGGTCGCCGCGCTGATCGAGCTCGCGCGCATGGGCCTGCCCGCACGCTTCGTCGCGTTCGCGAACGAGGAGATGCCGTACTTCCACACCAACGAGATGGGCAGCCAGGCCTGGGCCGGGGCCGCGCGCTCGCGCGGGGAAAACATAAGCGCGATGCTGAGCCTGGAGATGCTGGGCTGCTACAGCGACCAGTCCGGCAGCCAGCGCTATCCGCCGGGGGTGGCCTGGCTCTATCCAAACCGCGGAAACTTCATTGCGTTCGTCGGCGACATCGGCGCGCGCGCTCTCGTCCGGCGAGCGACCGGCGC
>C688J18823_10000336_pt1 | contig 27023 bp, 20 predicted proteins | sample HopSoiMetagenom1_FD_18823 | JGI IMG/M metagenome (IMG submission 18823) | reverse complement strand
ACTGCCCTGCAATGGAAAATCAAACTCCTCATTGCATACATCACAGTTCACTTTTACGGTTCCACGAATTTCCGACCTTAGGATCATCATGGTCGATTGCTTCAACAACGTTAAATCAATCGTAATATCCCCTTGTTTAATTTCTGAATAATCAAGGTTTTCAAAGAACTTATCCCCTATTTCAAACTGAAATTCGTGCTCCCCTAAGCTCAACGCTGCAAACTGAACAACATAGTCTTTCCCGGCTTTCATATCTAGTTTTTTTAAGAAAGACGGCAAAGTTAAAAAATTCCACCTTATAACAAAAGGGAATTCGTAATTTAATTGTGATTTCTCATGGAAATGGGAAGAAAAAATACAAAAACAGGTGAAATTCGAGTTGTTTTTCGTGGTTTTTGGAAGTAGGTCGAAAAAATAGAGGGCCATAGCTTCAGCGAAGACCGAACTCTCACTGATTTTATCTTTCCCTCTTAATTGGATTAATTTTTAATGGATTGGCCGTTATTTCTCCGTACTGTTTTCTTGTTTTATAGATATCAATCGCCGTATAGATTGCTTTTCTGAAGGATTCTTCCGAAGCCACATTTTTACCCGCAATATCATAAGCAGTCCCATGATCTGGTGATGTACGCACCACCGGCAAACCTGCTGTGAAATTTACCCCCGAGTTAAATGATATGGTTTTAAACGGAATTAGGCCCTGATCATGGTACATCGCCAATACTGCATCAAATTTCTTATAGCTTCCGTTTCCAAAAAATCCATCTGCCGGATAAGGTCCATATACCAACGCGCCTTCTTCTTTGGCTTTATTAATAGCTGGAATAATGATTTGTTGCTCCTCATTACCAATCACTCCATTGTCGCCCGCATGAGGATTCAGCCCCAACACCGCTATCTTCGGTTTACGGATTTCAAAGTCCTGAATTAGTGATTTGTTTAACACTTGTATTTTTTTGAGAATTTTCTCCGTTGTTAATGCCGCTGCAACCTGCGTTACAGGTATGTGACCCGTAACCACTGCTACTCTTAATTCATCACTTACCAAAAACATCAAACTATTGCCATCTCCGAATTTTTCATCCAAATATTCCGTATGTCCCGCAAACTTAAATTCTGGTGACTGTATATTCTCCTTATTTATAGGTGCTGTTACCAGCACATCAATTTTCCCCTGAAAAAGAGCTACAGATGCAGCCTCCAAGGATTTGAATGCATATTTTCCACCTGCCTCGGTTTGTTTACCCAACTCAATGTTTACTTCCTCTTCATATACATTAATGATATTGGCTCTTTTATAATTAATTTCCGACAGTTCCTTAATTTGATTAAAGCTAAAATCCTCTATATTCAAAATTTTGCGATGATACATCGCTGTTTTGGCTGAGCCAAATACAACGGGCGTGCACAATTCCAGCATTTGTGGTTCAAGGAATGTTTTTATGATCACTTCTAAACCTATTCCATTGATATCACCCTGAGAAATTCCGACAATTATTTTTTCTTCCGACATATCATTTAATTTTTACAGGTGCTAAAATTAATAATATTGTTTCGCACTTGACTGTTTATTTAAAGAAATAAACCTATATCAATCTTTTAAATTTTTTAACTATCCATTAGCCTATGTATCTATGCGGTTTGATATTTTATTTAACCACACATATACATAGGTTAAAATGCCATTTACTTTTATTTTTAAATGATTTTACAATACAAACTACCTATTTAATTTTTACTTTTGATACAAGATTTTGATGATAAAAAATATGAACATCCAACAATTACTAAAACGAGCGCTTGATTTTGAATTTTTATCCCTGGAAGAGGGTGTTTATTTGTTTAAACATGCTCCAACAGCAGATTTAATGTTCGTTGGAAATGAATTACGCAAAATTCAAAAACCTGACTCCCTTCCTGAAAATGGCCACCCAGGTAAGGTTACCTGGCAGATCGACCGGAACGTAAACACCACAAATGTTTGTATCGCCAATTGTAAATTTTGTAATTTTTATCGCATTCCTGGTCATAAAGAGTCTTACATCACGGATATAAACACCTACAAAAAGAAAATAGAAGAAACATTTCAATGGGGAGGCGATCAACTATTATTGCAAGGTGGGCATCACCCGGATTTAGGTCTTTCCTTTTATGTAGAGCTGTTCAAACAATTAAAAACACTTTATCCCCAATTAAAACTGCATACACTTGGGCCACCTGAAATTGCGCATATTACAAAGCTTGAAAAATCAACCCATTTAGAAGTATTGCAGGCTTTAAAAAAAGCCGGAATGGATAGTTTGCCCGGTGCTGGAGCAGAAATATTAAATGATCGTGTTCGACGACTCATTTCCAAAGGTAAATGCACAGGCCGCGAATGGCTGGACATAATGCGTGCTGCTCATCAGCTGGATATTACTTCATCGGCCACCATGATGTTTGGACATGTGGAAACAATTGAAGAACGCTTTGAACATTTGGTATGGCTGCGCGAAGTACAAAGTGAAAAGCCCAAGGATTCAAAAGGGTTCCTTGCCTTTATTCCATGGCCATTTATGGATGATGGGACCTTATTAAAACGACACAAAGGAATCACCAATAATGTAACAGGTGATGAGTATATCCGAATGATTGCCATGAGCCGTATCATGTTACCGAATATTATCAATATCCAAGCAAGCTGGCTTACTGTTGGAAAAGATGTTGCTAAATTATGTCTGCATGCCGGAGCAAATGATTTTGGAAGTATTATGCTGGAAGAAAATGTAGTTTCTGCTGCAGGAGCACCTCATCGCTTTACTGCCAAAGGGATTCAGGAAGCTATACGTGAAGCCGGTTTTGAACCACAGTTAAGAAATCAGCAATATCAATATCGCCAACTACCCACCAATATGGTGGAACAACAAATTAATTATTAAAAATAAACCAATACCATTTCAATTGATTCAAATTCGCATGAAATAAAATACTAAATTTATAGTTCCCTTTTATAGGGAAATCCATTGCTATGAAAAAAATATTACTCTTTACGTTTTTTTATGTAATTGCGCTTACCACTTATGCTTCTCATAATCGGGCCGGTGAAATTACATACAGGCATATCGCTGGTTTCACTTACGAAATTACTGTAACCACATATACCAAAGAGTCCAGTACATTAGCAGATAAATGTAGCTTAACCATCAATTTTGGAGATTCTCAAAGTGCAGTTTTTGATCGCATCAATGGCCCGAAGTCTCCCACCTTGTGCAATGGCAGTATTCCTATCGGAGAAGAACTCGGCGGTGATATTAAGAAAAATATTTATAGAGGTGTACACACCTACCCTGGTGCTACTAAATCCTATGTGATCACCATGGAGGACCCTAATCGAAATTCAAAAATTTGTAATTTCAGCGGATCTGCTTCTGATCAAATTTCTTTTTTCTTACAAACCGTTTTAGTTATTAATCCTTTTTTACCTGCTAATAATTCTCCTATTTTATTAAATCCTCCAATTGATAACGGCTGTGTTGGTCAATGTTTTGAACACAATCCCGGCGCATTTGATCCGGAAGGGGATAGCTTATCCTATAAATTAGTCCCTTGTTATGGAAATGGTCAACCCATTGCCGTATACCAATACCCTGAGGGATTAACAACCGAAAGTATCGATCATTCTAACGGAGATATCGTATGGTGCTCCCCCACACAAGTTTGTCAATATAACATTGCCATCTTAATTGAAGAGTGGCATTTACTTCATGGGAAACGGTATTTTGTTGGTTCCATTCTTAGAGATATGCAAATCGATATCAAGCCTTGTTTAAATGATGCGCCCATCATTAAACCTGTAAACGATACCTGTATCGCCGCGAATACCTTACTTAATTTTTCAGTCACGGCAACAGATCCCAATAACAATAAACTGACCCTCTCTGCAACGGGAGGCCCTTTTTTATTAACTCCTAAAGCTACATTTACATCCACCGATGCCATCAAAACCGTCACTGGTCAATTCAGCTGGAAACCGGATTGCTCACAAATTCAATTGTTACCTTATCAGATTACATTTAAAGTAGATGATAATGCTGCACCTGATGCATTGGTAAATTTTGAAACAGTTGCCATACGTGTCGTTGCTCCTGCAGTAACCAACGTGGTTGTCAAACCCCTTGGAACAAGTATGGACCTTACCTGGGATGAACCTTATTGTCACGATACGTCTGGGAGAAATCGATTGCTTGGATATAAAATTTATAGAAAAGATGTGTGTGATACCTGGGTACATGCTCCTTGCGAAACAGGTGTACCAGCCTACACAGGCGATACATTGATTGGGACAACCGATTATCTCACCCGGCATTTTATTGATACCAACAATGGCTTAGGACTTATTCATGGACTTGATTATTCCTATATTATTGTAGCAACTTATATTGATGAATCAGAGAGTTATGCCTCGAAAGGTGTCTGCGCACATTTGGTTCGCGATGTACCTATCATTACAAATGTGAGTGTTGTAGAAACAAGTACCACAACCGGAAAGATCTGGATTCATTGGGCAAAACCATTGGGCATTGCACCAAATTTAGATACGATCAATAATCCCCCACCTTACGAATTTAAATTATTTCAAGCACATGGTTTGACCGGAACTACTTTTACAGAAATTAAAAATTTCACGTATTCCAATTATTGGGAAATAACCGATACCGGATTTGTAAGTGCATCCTTAAATACAACAGACTCCGCTTATAAATACAGAGTTGATTTTTTCTCTGATGGTATACTGAAAGGCTCTACACATGTAGCATCTTCTGTGTTTTTAAATTTGACTTCCAATGACAATCAACTTACACTTAATTGGGAGGCAGACGTTCCTTGGACCAATTACCGCTATTATATTTATAAAGAATTGCCACTTGGGTCGGGATTGTTCCAGCTCCTTGATTCGACTACCGTTACAAGCTATACCGAAAAAGGATTGATCAATAATGTATTGTATTGTTACAAGATCGTTTCTAAAGGACAATATGCGGATACTACCTTACCACGGCCTCTTTTTAATATATCACAAGTAAAATGTGATCGTCCAAATGATCATACCCCACCTTGTCAGCCAGCATTAGTCATAACGACCTATTGTGATTTGGAACAAAATGCACTTTCCTGGAAAAATCCAAATACCTATTGTAGTGATGATGCATTAAAATATAATATCTACTATGCACCAACCGATAGCGCAAAGCTTGAATTAATTGATGTTATTAATGATATCAATCAAACAACATACACACATACCAATAAATCGTACGACATAAATTCAATTGCCGGATGTTATGCTGTTACTGCAATTGACAGTGCTGGTAATGAAAGCCCTATTCTTACGACCAGCTGTGTTGACAATTGTCCTAGTTACGAATTACCAAATGTATTTACACCAAATGGTGATAATCAAAATGATTTATATACTCCATTACCACATTATCGTTTTGTAAAAGATATTTCCATTAAAATCTACGATCGTTGGGGATTGCTGATGTTTGAAACAAATGATCCTAACATTTTATGGAATGGAACAAATAAAAATACAAAACGTCCCTGTGCAAGCGGTACTTACTTCTACATTTGTACAGTTAATGAAATTAAACTTAGCGGTATCGTGCCACGTGAATTACACGGCTTTATTGAGCTTATTAAAGAAGGAAGCGGACCACAAAAATAACGTATGTTCTCAGGTATCATCGAATCTATTGGGAAAGTTGTAGACTTAAAAAAAGAAAAGGGTAACCTTCATATCAGTATCCGATCTCCCTTCACAAACGAATTAAAAATTGATCAGAGCATTGCTCATAATGGTGCTTGTTTGACTGTTATTTCAATACATGAGGATATATATGTAGTGACTGCTATTGATGAAACACTTCAAAAAACAAACCTCGGCGTAATCAAAATCGGTGATGCTATCAATCTGGAACGTTGTATGAAACTTGGGGATCGGCTGGATGGGCATATTGTACAGGGACATGTTGATCAAACCGGTACTTGCCTATCTGTTCTCGAAAGCAATGGCAGCTGGGTGTATACATTCAATTATGATACTGCTTCTAAAAATATCACTGTTGAAAAAGGCTCTGTTTGTGTAAACGGTGTAAGTCTTACCGTCGTTAATTCACAAGAAGCATCGTTCTCTGTATGTATTATTCCTTATACATACGAGCATACAAATTTCCATTCTATTAAAGAAGGAACAGTTGTCAATCTGGAGTTTGATATTTTAGGAAAATACATCGCTAAATTGATGATACGATAATCCCATTTTTCTGGGCACAAAAAAATCTCAGCCCACAATTTTTTCTACTTTTTTACCGTTAGATCGCTAATTAATACCGCTTGTTAAGTGGCATTAAAATTACGTCCCCCAATTAATATGCAAGCAGTGTAAATACCTTATACTTGTAAGCTCCCTGTAAAATTTGATACATTAACGCATGCTACGCTTAATTACTTTCATTTCAATTCTTCCCTTTTTTAGTGGTTGTTTGGAAAATAAAACACCACCTAATGTTGATCATTTTATTAAGCAATTTGAAAATGAAAGTTTCATTCAGTTTAAGAACATCTCTATAACGTTAAAAAATAAAAGTTTAACAAAAGCTGTATACATTCTTATCAAAACAAATAGTAACCTTCCTGCTTACATTATTACATACGATTTGGTTAAAAAGCGCATTTTAGAAATAGATCATTCTATGTTGGCCAAAGCCGGTATAGAAGATTATTTTACAGACTTCCAGTTATCAGATTATATTGAAGCCTTTAGAAAGTATGATTTTTATTTAATGAGCGTGGATAATGATTGCAATGTATATATTAACCCATTCTATGCTAATCAACCGGTATGTTTAATGCGTTTGAACACTTCTGTTCATTATGGTATGATACAGAAAGGATATTTATATGAACAATATAAAGGGCGTTGGTATATCAATGTTTCAAGCATGAAATAAAAAAAAAGCTCAAAATTAATTTTTGAGCTTTTTAGTATTCTATAATTTTTCCTGATTCTTAAAATATCGCACTTGCTACTCTGCGTGTTACTTCTGAAGTTCCCATTGTATAGTAATGTAAACAAGGTACTTTTTCTTTCATCAATTCCTTTGATTGTTGGATACACCATTCTATCCCAACTTCTTTTACCTCTTTATCCGATTTGCATTTTTCTACTTCCACCAATAAATCATGTGGAATATCTATTTTAAATATTTTTGATAAAATGGTTGCTTGTCGCTTCGTAGTCATGATCTTCAGCCCGGGAATAAGTGGAACTTTAATATCCATGTCCCTGCATTTTTTCACATAATCAAAATAACTTTTGTTATCGAAAAACATTTGGGTAACTACATACTCTGCTCCAGCTTCAATTTTTGCCTTTAAATAACGCATATCAGAAACCAGATTGGGTGCTTCAAAATGCTTCTCCGGATAGCCCGCAATACCAATACAAAAATTAGTTGGTGCTACATCCGCTAAATCATCTTCTATGTAAGTACCCTTATTCATTAAATCAATTTGTTTTACCAGATCAATTGCATAACCATGTCCATTGGGATCAGCAACAAATTCAGGCTCATTTTTGATGGAATCACCACGCAAGGCAAGCACATTGTCAATCCCCAAAAAGTGCAAGTCGATCAATGCATTTTCTGTTTCTTCTTTACTAAAACCTCCACAAATTATATGAGGTACTGTGTCCACCTTATATTTATTCATGATGGAGGAACAAATACCAACCGTACCTGGACGTTTGCGAATACTTACTTTTTCCAAATAACCCCCTTCTCTTTTTTTGTACGCATATTCTTCGCGATGATAGGTAACATCGACGAAGGAGGGTTTAAATTCCATCAATGGATCTATTCCTTCATAAATTGATTGTATACTTTTTCCTTTTAAAGGAGGGAGGATTTCAATAGAAAAGAGCGTAGAACTAGCTTGCTTAATGTGATCAACAACTTTCATAATATAAATATAAACTTACAGGTTTAATTATTTAAGAGTGCAAAGTAACGCTTTGCTATATTAAAAACCAAATTATGTATGGAATATCCCAGTGCTTAATCGCCAAAAAATTAGTAAATTCGCAGTCCTTAATGAAAAGACCAGAATGGAAAACATTAGAAATTTTTGTATTATAGCGCATATTGATCACGGAAAAAGTACACTTGCGGATCGTTTATTAGAGTATACCAATACCATTAATAAAAGGGATATGCAGGCGCAAGTGCTGGATGATATGGATTTGGAAAAAGAGCGTGGAATCACTATTAAAAGCCATGCCATTCAAATGGATTATGAACTCAATGGCAAAAAATATGTTCTGAATTTAATTGATACACCTGGTCACGTTGATTTTTCATACGAAGTTTCTCGTTCTATTGCAGCTTGTGAAGGCGCTTTGCTGATTGTAGATGCTGCACAAGGTATTCAGGCGCAAACGATTTCCAATTTATACCTGGCTTTAGGAAATGATCTGGAGATTATTCCTATTATGAATAAAATTGATTTACCCAGCGCCGAACCCGAAGCTGTAAAGGATCAGATTGTGGAACTACTTGGCTGCAAACGAGAAGAAATTATTCCTGCATCCGGTAAAACCGGAATGGGAGTGCATGATATATTAGCAGCTATTGTAGAACGTGTACCTGCCCCTAAAGGTGATCCAAATGGACCTTTGCAGGCACTTATATTTGACTCTGTATATAATTCCTTCCGCGGTATCATTGCTTATTTTAAAATTATTAATGGAACCATGAAGAAAGGTGACAAAGTAAAATTTGTTGCTACGGAAAAAGAATACAATGCTGATGAAATTGGTGTATTACGTTTGAAACAAGAGCCCCGTAATACTGTAAATACAGGCGATGTGGGTTATATCATTTCGGGAATTAAAGATGCAAGAGAGGTAAAAGTAGGTGATACAATCACTACCGTAGCAAACCCATGTGAATCCGGTATTCAAGGATTTGAGGATGTGAAACCCATGGTATTTGCGGGGATTTACCCTGTAGATACAGAGGATTTTGAAGAACTGCGTTACTCCATGGAAAAACTGCAATTGAACGATGCTTCTCTTACCTGGGAGCCTGAATCATCTGCAGCACTTGGCTTTGGATTTAGATGCGGATTTTTAGGAATGCTGCACATGGAAATTATCCAGGAGCGTTTGGAGCGTGAATTTAACATGACTGTTATCACAACAGTTCCTAACGTATCCTATTATGCATTTACCTCCAAGGGTGAAAAAATAACAGTTAACAATCCTTCTGATTTACCGGATCCAAGCAAACTGGATCGTATTGAAGAACCGTATATAAAAGCTCAGGTCATTACAAAATCCGAATACGTAGGTTCCATCATGAGCTTGTGTATTAGCAAACGCGGACAACTAACCAACCAAGTGTATTTAACAACTGATCGTGTTGAATTGATGTTCGATATGCCATTAGGTGAAATTGTTTTTGATTTCTATGATCGTTTGAAAACCGTTTCAAAAGGTTATGCTTCTTTCGATTATCAACCCTTGGAATACCGCCAGAGTTACCTCGTAAAATTAGATATCCTTCTGAACAGCGAACCAGTTGATGCTTTATCATCCCTTATCCACCGCGATAACGCCTATGAGTTCGGTAAAAAAATGTGTGAAAAGTTGAAAGAATTAATTCCACGTCAGCAATTTGAAATCCCAATACAGGCTACCATTGGCGCTAAAATTATCGCTCGCGAAACCATTAAAGCAATGCGAAAAGATGTAACCGCCAAATGTTATGGTGGTGATATTTCCCGTAAACGTAAATTATTGGAAAAACAAAAAGAAGGTAAAAAACGCATGCGCTCGGTAGGTAGTGTTGAAATTCCGCAAAGTGCATTCATGGCTGTATTGAAACTGAATGAGTAAGCTATTCATCAAATTTTTATACTTGATAAAAAAGGGTAATTACTGTGAATAGTAATTACCCTTTCTATTTTTAAGGGGTTTTTCCCCGACTTATCATACGAGAATATTTTAAAATTCCTGTAACTTTACGAGTACCGTATCGTCTTAGGCTCGATATTGCTCAACCAGCGCTTTTATGACAGTAGAAGAATTCAACAAAACCGTTGATTTGTATGCCGATCAACTTTATCGCTTCATACTTAAAAATATGAAGGATGAAGAAAAAGCACGCGATGTTGTACAAGACACTTATGAAAAGCTATGGCTTAAAGTATCGGATGTTGCCAGCACCAATGCCAAATCATATATGTTTACCACTGCCTATCACACCATGATTGATCGTATCAGGAGGGATAAGCGCCAAACTGAATTAACAGCAACCCGAGAGCTTACCTTAAGCCATTCCCGTCAATACAGCGATTTAAAAGAAGTACTGGACGAAGCCTTATCAAAACTTACAGATATACAGCGATCACTTATTTTACTTCGTGATTATGAAGGTTATAGTTATGCTGAAATAGGTGAAATAACAGGCTTAAATGAATCCCAAGTAAAAGTTTATATCTTTAGAGCACGGGGACTTTTAAAAAATTACATTGGAGCTATGGAAAATGTGATTTAAATATAAAATAAGTACCGCCTTCACTAACGTTTCGGCGGACGAAGACGAACGAAGAATGAATATTAACAAAAATAATTACGAAGCTTATTTCCTCGATTATCACGAAGGAAATCTTTCGCCTCAAGGGGTGGCTGATTTATTTTTGTTTTTATCTCAACATCCTGAATTAAAAAAAGAATTGGACGATTTTGAAAATGTGGCTCTTAACGACTTTTCAACCCCTGTTTTCGAAAATAAAGAATCCTTAAAAAAAAATATTACGCCTAATAATCACGAGGATTATTTCATACGTGCTGTTGAAGGCACATTGGATGCAACTGAATTAGTCATGTTGCAAACATACTTAACCACGAACCCTGAATTTTTAAAAGAGTTTAATCAGTTTAAGAAAACAAAGCTTCAAGCAGATCCTGCACTCATTTTTGAAAACAAAAATGAGTTAAAACAAATACCTCAACAAGAACATGCCCTTATTGCTTCTATTGAAGGCTTACTTAACAAGCAAGAACAAACTCAACTCAAACAAGAGCTTGCCAAAAGTGCCGAATTAAAAAAAACATACCTGTATTATCAGCAAACGAAAATCATTGCAGATCTATCTATTGTATTTAATGATAAACAAGCATTAAAACGCAAAGAGCGAAAAGTAGTTCCATTGTTTTATTATATTTCATCAGCTGCAGCTGCCATTGCTATCATTATTGGATTGTTTTTTATGCTGAAACCAGCAGCTCGTATAAAGGTGCAAATGGCGCAACAAAAAACAACACCTGTTACACCATCAAAAACAGTAAGACCAACAGTAACAGAGCAATCATCTGCACCTGCACCCATATCTACTGAAACATCATTTGTAAAAAAAGATAATAAATCTGCTGTAAAAAAAGAATTGAAACCCTCTGTTTATACACCGAATGAACATATTACTATTGCAGCTACAACAGAATTGAAATCAAAAGGAGATGTAGTTGTTTTAAATCCTGCTGTTTCTGATTTAACCAATTCAAAATCTGAAACACCAATTGCTACGATGGCAGATTCTAATCTTTTGCAACAATCAAAAAATACAACTCCTGTTGTAAAAATTGAAAAGAAACCAGAACAATTAAAGGCTGCTGAATTTCCCTCTATTCGTGATCTATTTGCAAGTAAACTAAAGAAAAAATTAATCGGTGATGATCATCAAGAAAAAAATAATACAGCACCTGCCAAAATAAGCGGATGGGATATTGCAGGTGTTTTTGCAAAAGGATTGAGTAACCTGACGGGAAAAAAGATTGCTGTAAAACCTCAATTCAATAAACAAGGTGATGTTACCGCTTATGCTTTAAGTGCGGGGAAATTGGAGTTCTCAAGAATTAAATAATCCTGCCGTTTCATTTATTTTTTACTACCTTTCTTCATAATTAGATCTGATTATGACTAAAACGCTGTCTATTTTTATTTATTCCTCACTTTTGCTCTGCTTGTCTTGTTCTACCAACAAAAAAGAATATGTTGCAAAAGTAAAAGTACTCAAACTAACCCATGATCATATCTATGATCAGGACATGGTCTCCGATGTGATATTTGATTCGGAAGAGCTTGATGTCGATTCATTAAAAATAAAAAGCCATCAGCTATTTTTGAAAGGTATCAATGAATTTAAAAATAACAAGAACCCTGAAAAAGCCGTAATCCTTTTTAAAGAATCTATTTTAACCTTCCCCGATGCGAAAACATACTACGAACTGGGGAATGCTAAGCTGGAGATCGGAGCAAAAGCAGGAGATGTTGTTTTGGAAGAAGCTAATAAAGCGTATGATGTGGCTGAGTTTTTAAATTTCAAACCCTTGTCCATGATCTATTACAAACAAGCATGTGTTTACAACAACAGACGGGAAAAAGATGAACGTTCTGTTACCAATATACTCATCCGGGCCTTTGGTAATGGCTTTTCAGATACAACTATGTTAAAGAATGAAGTGTATCTGAAATCATTCCTCCATGCAGATGTCTACAAAAACCTAATGACACAGATGGCCCTGATAAAAATAAACAACAATCCGGAAAATTTATTTGATGTTTATAAAAAAGCATTTCTTACTGCGACCTCATCCTTTGAGATCCCTTTGGATAAAGTAGACATGAAGGATTACAAACAATCCATTAGCTACGATTTTTCAAAGTTTGTTCCGGAAATGCAGAACAGTTCATTTGGGAGAGAAGTTTCCCACGATTTTATTTTTGTAGCAAAAGTTGCAGAAAAAGAAAACTATACAGCCTTGCTTTATTCCTCCATCAATTACTACGGAGAAAACATGCAACCGGTACACACGAAGCTTGTAACTTACGATCCTGATGGTAACATCATTTCTAGTAAATTGTTTGCAGGGCAATTCTCTGCCGAAAAAGTGAAGACAGGCCGTATCGAAGGTGACGCCATTACGTTAAGCGATTACAAACGCATTTGGAAAGAACCTATTGATAAAGTGCCGTTTGAAGAAAACACGATTGAAAAATATGAATTGCTGGCAAAAGCAACTTTCCGAATCAATGAAGAAGGAAAAATTGTTGAAGAATCTGTTCCTTCTAATTATATGGATTCTGTAATCGTTGTAAAAAACTAAATCGATATGAAGTATTTTTTATTTTTCACATACCTATTTTTATTTATAGCCTGCACTGAAAAAATAGAAACGATCGTAACGGAAGTTCCTGTTTTAAGAGCAAGCGATATTTACCGTGGAGACTCCGTTTATCAATATATGAATAAATACAAGGATGAAAACAAATTGATCGCCGACTCTTATCTTGAAAAGGGAAAAAAGGAAACGCTTAATCCAGAAAAAGCCATTTACTTTTTCAAACGAGCAGTTACATTGAATCCAACATTAATTAATTACAAAATACTGGCGGAAGCATTGACAAAAGCCGGCAAATACAATGAATTAAGTGGTTTGTATTACATGCTTACAAACAAGCAGTATGTAACAATAGAAGATCAGAAGAATACTCCCATCTATTTATTCGGCCCTCCTGATGAAAATTTAAATTACGAAAGAGTTATAACTTCTATGCTTATAAACGGAAGTTTATCATCGGAACATCTTTATTTATCTCAGGAATTGGGATTTGATAATTCAAAAATAAAATCCAAGCTATTATCAGATAAGCGCATCCATTTGGATACTGCCTCCGCATACTATAAGAATATGATGTTGCAATTTGAGGATTATGAAACGCTCGCATCCTATGCAAAAAGGCCGATTGTGTTTAAAGATTTTCTTGCCACAATACATGACTCTTCGGCTGATTTTGAAATTGATGAGAAAGTAGTTCAACAATTCAATTACGACGATTTTAATGGGATTAATTTTAACGAATACTCGATAACCTTTAATGAAGTTTACAAGCATTATTTGCAGGAAACAGAAGAAAATAAAAACACTTGGGTCAATTTTAATTTCAGTCACAAAATCCCCATTAATACTTCCATTACAGCTGTTGTATATGCGATTGACAGTTCAGCCGACGCATGCCCAAAGGAAATGCGACACATTTATCATCGTCTTGTTACTTACGATAACAATACGATCAGCATTATCGACTCTAAAATTATTGCCGTTCAATCGGGGACACAGCTACAAACGGCTCATTTTAAAAATGGAAAGGTTACCATTGAACGTTATGAAAGAATATGGAATAAACCTTATGAAAAAAGGAACTTCGATAATGACCTGATCAAAACTGAAAAGGTTGGAGAAAGCAATTACGAAATTCAACCCGATGGAACGATTAAAGAAACTTCTTCACTTGTTTCTGCTAATCAGTAATTCCTTGTATGAAGCGGTGTACCGGATGAGCAGCTCAGTAACAATCAGATTAGGCACCCAACTTAACCAGGATACCAATGTGTACATTTCCTTTCCGTGAAGGTTCAAAAAACCTGGCAGAAAAAACACATAGGTACGAAGTGTAATTGCAGACAGTGTCAATGCATAACTTCTGTACATATTATTCAAATGTGATTTCACATCCAGCTTCCTTATTTTCCGGTAAGCCACAAATGTAAAATACCACCAAAGAACAGAAACAATCACAAAGGATGTTTTTGCCCAGATTCCACCATTTGCGTAAAAAGCCATAACAAGCCCGGATGGTGCACTGATAAATAAAACCAAAATAATATATAGTTTACCTGCTAAGCGATGAAATTTTGGTTGTTGGATCAACAGTGGTTTAACAAACTGAAAGATGCCGATAAACAATACCAGCAAGCTACTGCTGATGTGCGTGTAAAAAGCAACTCTCCAGCTAAGGATATGAAGAACATATTGTTTGGTCAACAAAAAATCAACATCGTAACGAAAAGAAAAATAAGGATAAATTATTCTGAGCATTAACATGCAGAAGAACAATCCAAGTGCAATAAATATATATCTTCCTACTTTGTTCATGCATGCTGTTCGGACAATCCGACAGGTTTTTAAAACCTGTTGGGTTTGAATTCAAATGTTATCAATTTAATTTTTGTTTATCAAAAATAATTAAAACCAAATTCATATGTAAAAAAATAAACCTAACAGGTTTTAGAAACCTGTCAGGTTAGCTGCGTACTATACATTCGATAAAATTTAATTCGCCAATACCTTTTTATTCGCCATCAATGATTCCAACTCCTCCACTTCAACCGGAATATTTTTCATCAAATCCACCGGACCTTTTGGTGTTATTAAAATATTATTTTCAATACGAATACCCAAATTTTCCTCCGGAATATAGATTCCCGGTTCACATGTAAACACCATGCCGGCTTCCATCTTTCTTCCAAAATCTCCTACATCATGAACATCCAAGCCAAGGAAATGAGAGGTACCATGCATAAAATATTTTTTGTAAGCAGGTAATTCCGGATTTTGTTTTTTAATATCATCCATCGTTATCAAACCTAAATCGATCAACTCCTTTTCCATTAATTGTCCAACCGCTTTGTTGTATTCAGGGAATGTATTTCCAACTGTCAGCATTTTAATAGCTGCTTTCATCACACGCAATACCGCATTGTAAACATCTTTCTGTCGTTTTGTAAATTTTCCGCTAACTGGTAAGCAACGTGTTAAATCACTTCTGTAATTTGCATACTCGGCAGCAACATCTAGCAAAATGATGTCGCCATCTTTGCACTCTTTATTATTTTCTACATAATGCAAAACACAAGCATTGTGACCAGAGGCGATGATTGGCCCATAAGCAAAGCCATTGGAACGATTGCGAATGAACTCATGAATCAATTCTGCTTCGATCTCATATTCCATTACACCCGGCTTGATAAAACTCAACAAGCGGCGAAATCCTTTTTCCGTTATATCACACGCTTTTTGAATCAATTCAATTTCCGTGTCTGATTTAATTGCACGCAACTTATGCATGATTGGTGCAGCACGTTCAATTACATGCAAGGGATATTGCTCTTTTATTTTTTTATTAAAACGCATTTCTGCAGTTTGCATATCAATGTATCTACGGTTGTGCTCATTGCTATTGAGATATATTTGGGTAGGCTGATAAATAATGCCTTTAACAATTTGCTCGAAATGATGCACCCATTGCACATTTTTTATTCCGGATGTTTTCGTCGCCTGCTCTTTAGTAAGTTTTGCACCTTCCCAAATAGCAATGTGTTCGCTGGTTTCCTTTACAAATAAAATTTCTTTGTGAGAACCTGTTATTGCATCCGGATAAATCAGGAGAATGGTTTCTTCCTGATCAACTCCTGATAAATAAAATAAATCAGAATTTTGAACAAAGCCTAAGGCTCCATCACCATTAGTTGGTAAAATATCATTACTGACAAAAAAAGCAATTGAATTTGGCTTCAAACTCGCCGCAAAACGTTTTCTGTTTTCTATAAATAAATTCGGATTGATTGCATCGTATTTCATAGGATCATTAACTAGAGGTTTCTGTAAATGTACTATTTTATTAAAAATGGATGGCTGCAATTTCTTGCAATTTCATGTAAAAAATTAGCACAATCTTGTAAAAAAAATGCCGGGAATTTAAGCTTCTTCCCTTCTTTTCTATAGGATTCATTTACCGATTTTAATCGTCTTAGCTGTGTAACGGCCTTATTGGGTTTGAAAAAGCTAGACCAACTAATTTAAAATCATTATAAATAATACCGTAACCCAAAAGAATAAGGTTATCCAGCCACCATACACCATTATTTATCAACCCTGTTCGTTATTTTACTTGATTGAAATCAATTTGAGTCATACATTTGTACCCGTTAAACTGAAAAGTTCAGAATTATTAATTATATCCTTTATGAGTACAACTACGAAACGAACATTTTTACAATCTTCCATCGGAAAAAAATTAGTGATGGGACTAACGGGTTTTTTCCTGATTTCTTTTTTAATCGTCCATTGTCTGCTTAATTCTTTTATCTTTTTTAATGATGGAGGTTTGCTGTTCAATGAAGGTGCGAAATTTATGGCGGAAAATCCAATTATCCGAATTATGGAAATTGTTTTATTCATTGGTCTGATTCTGCATGCAGTGCAAGCCCTTGTGTTAACACTGCAGAACAATAAAGCTCGTCCTGTAAAATATGCCGTTACCCATGGAAAAGCAAACAGTAAATGGTACTCCCGTTCTATGGGAATACTAGGTAGCTTGTTGTTGATTTTTTTAGTTGTTCATTTAGCTAATTTCTGGGTTAAATCACGTTTTACTGGTTTACCTGGTGAAGATGCAAATGGCAATGAAAATTTATATGCCGTGATGTTAGAGGTATTTAAAAACCCTCTTATTATTATCGTTTACCTTGGTGGTGTTTTTTCCTTGGCTTTTCATTTATTACATGGATTTCCTTCTGCTTTTCAAACCTTAGGCTGGAACCATCCAAAATACAATCCGCTTATTGTAAAAGTAGGTACTGTATTTTCAATTGGAATCTCCCTCATTTTTGCACTGATGCCAATTGCCATTTTTTTGGGTTGGGTAAAATGATTCAAGAGCTGTAAGAAAAAATTTAAAAAATTGAACTTTAGATTATCAAGCATATGTCAAAATTAGATAGTAAAATTCCTGAAGGACAAATGGAACAGAAATGGACGAAATACCAATCGTCTGTTGCCTTAGTAAATCCAGCCAATAAACGTAGTTTGGAAATTATTGTGGTAGGCTCCGGATTAGCAGGTTCCTCTGCTGCTGCATCCTTAGCAGAAATGGGATATAAAGTTAAATGTTTTTGTTACCAGGATTCTGCTCGCAGAGCACACTCTATTGCTGCGCAAGGGGGTATAAATGCTGCAAAAAATTATCAAAACGATGGAGATAGTACCTATCGTTTATTTTATGATACAATTAAAGGTGGTGATTATCGTGCAAGAGAAGCAAACGTATATCGCTTGGCTTCTGTAAGTGCAAACATCATCGATCAATGTGTTGCTCAAGGTGTTCCTTTAGCACGTGAATATGGTGGAATGTTAAGTAACCGTTCTTTTGGTGGTACGCAAGTACAACGAACATTTTATGCTGCGGGACAAACCGGACAACAATTATTATTAGGTGCATACAGTGCTTTACAACGTCAGGTTGGAATGGGTACTGTTGAAATGTTCACACGTCATGAAATGTTGGAAGTAGTAATGATTGAAGGGAAAGCAAGAGGTATCATTGCGCGTGATCTGATCAGCGGAAAATTAGAGCGTCATTTTGGACATGCTGTATTGCTTTGCACCGGTGGTTATGGAAACGTTTTTTATCTTTCTACCAATGCAATGGGTTGCAACGTAACTGCTGCCTGGAAAGCAAATAAAAAAGGAGCATTCTTCGGAAACCCTTGCTATACACAAATTCACCCAACTTGTATTCCGGTATCAGGTGATCATCAATCCAAACTTACATTGATGAGTGAATCACTTCGTAATGATGGACGTATTTGGGTACCTAAAGAAAAAAATGATACACGTAAAGCAAATGAAATTCCGGAAGAGGAAAGAGATTATTATTTAGAGCGCCGTTATCCGGCATTTGGTAATCTTGTTCCGAGAGACGTAGCCTCGCGTGCTGCAAAAGAACGTTGTGATGCAGGTTATGGAGTTGGCTCTTCAAAAATGGCGGTATACCTGGATTACAAAGCAGCGATTGATCGCTACGGAAAAACGCAAGCAAAAAAATTAGGTATAGATAATCCCACTGCTGCGCAATTACGCGAATTTGGAAAACAAGTGGTAGAAGAAAAATATGGTAACTTATTTGAAATGTACCAACAAATTACAGGTGAAAACCCGTATGAATTTCCGATGCGCATTTATCCTGCTGTACATTATACAATGGGTGGTTTGTGGGTTGATTATAATTTAATGACAACCATTCCCGGTTTGTATGCACTAGGTGAAGCGAATTTCTCCGACCATGGAGCTAACCGCTTAGGTGCTTCTGCACTGATGCAAGGATTGGCTGATGGCTATTTTGTTATTCCTTACACGATTGGCGCTTATCTCTCAAAAGAAATAAGTGTAAAAGCAATTCCTACAACACACGAAGCATTTGTTGAAGCAGAAAATTCAGCGAAAGCAATTATCGAAAAATTCTTTTCTATTAAAGGAACAAAATCGGTAGATCATTTCCATAAAGCATTGGGAAAAATTATGTGGGAAAAATGTGGAATGGCACGTAACGAAAAAGGATTAAAAGAAGCAATACAAGAAATTCGTGCATTGCGTGATCAATTTTGGAAAGATGTTCGTGTAACAGGAGCTGCGGATGAATTTAATCCTGAACTTGAAAAAGCAGGTCGTGTTGCTGACTTCTTAGAATTAGGCGAATTAATGTGTATCGACGCATTAAATCGTAACGAGTCTTGTGGAGGTCACTTCCGTGAGGAATATCAAACACCGGATGGTGAAGCATTGCGTGATGATGAGAAATATGCTTATGTTGCTGCATGGGAAAATAAAGGCAATCACACCTACGAATTACACAAAGAAGAATTAAAATTTGAGGCAATTAAAATTGCTGCAAGAAGCTATAAATAATAGAATATTATGAGTCACGGAAACATGAATTTAACGCTGAAAATCTGGCGTCAGAAAAGTGCGAAAGCAGCAGGGAAATTGACTACATATCAGGTAACTGAAATATCTCCGGATATGTCATTTCTTGAAATGTTTGATGTGCTGAACGAACAGCTGATTACAAAAGGAGAAGATCCAATTGCTTTTGATCACGATTGCCGTGAGGGAATTTGTGGTGCATGCAGCATGTTCATCAATGGTCAGCCACATGGCCCTTTAAGAGGTGTTACAACTTGTCAGTTGCACATGCGTTCATTCAAAAGCGGAGATACAATTGTTGTAGAACCTTGGAGAGCAGCAGCATTCCCGGTGATTAAAGATCTTACCGTTGATCGGTTGGCATTCGATCGTATCGTTTCAAAAGGTGGTTTTATTTCTGTTAACACAGGAAACGCACAAGATGCAAACAACATTCCTATTCCAAAACATGATGCAGATGCGGCTTTCAATGCAGCAGCATGTATCGGCTGCGGTGCTTGTGTTGCTACTTGCAAAAATTCATCAGCCATGTTATTTGTCTCCGCAAAAATTTCTCAGCTTGCACTTTTACCACAAGGACAAGTAGAACGTATTGCACGTGCAAGAAATATGGTTAACCAAATGGATGAAGAAGGCTTTGGTAATTGCAGTAACACGGGAGCTTGTGAAGTAGAATGTCCAAAAGGAATTACACTTGAAAATATTGCCCGTATGAACCGCGAGTTTTATATGGCCAATATTAAAGAATAAAAAAATACATAAAATTTAAATGGGAGGCTTCGCAGGTGCGAGGCCTTTTTTTATGATCATACCATTGATATGAAGAAATCGACCTTTAAATAAATCACTTCTTTTATTAAAATGCGGGGAAATTTTTCACCGTAAATTGCCAATCGATAATGTTGTGGAGACCAGATACCAATAACAAACGGGGCGATATCGAAAAGTCAAAAGAGTAGAAAACAAAACATTCAGGCAATGAAAAAAATTACAGTGACATTACTAACACTTATTTTATTTACAACTGCAAAAGCACAACTCGGTAAATCAGATATTTTTGGAGGTGGCGGAATCAATGCTACTGCCTACCTTACAGACGATGGCCTTGCTTCCGGTTTAGGCTATAATCTTAGAGCAGGAGTAAATTTTCTTCCAAAATTAGGTGTTGTGTTAAATTTTAATCAAAGCTTCCCAATTAAATTTACTTCTGAGCAGTATGCTTATGCTTACGGATCCGGTGGATCAATTGATGCTACCATTGTTCGTAAAGTTAAATTTATAGATGCAAATGTTCGTGCAAACGCATACATGGCAGGAACAGCAGATGAAGGGCTTGGATTCTATGGTTTTGTTGGAGCTGGAATTCTATCTTATAAAGAAAGAGTGGAATCTGTATCTTATAACACGGATTTATACTATACTATCGGTGGGGAAGATCAAACGATTGGTCTTATGATTGGCGGCGGACTTGGCTTACAATACAGATCAGGAATTTTTGCCGGCTTCTTTGAAACAGGATTTAACCTTCCGGCAAATGAGGCAAATGGTGAAGAGATTCCCACCCTTGCCGTTATAAATGCAGGTGTAACATTGGGTGTCAAAATTTATTTGGGCGAATCAGATAGATAGTGTTTAGAATTAGTATCTAAATAATAGAGAAGGCTTCGCATCTGCGAAGCCTTTTTTTGTATCTCTTATAAACCAAATAAAAAGCATAGGCACACTTTGTGTGCGCTTGGTTTTGTCTAATAAGTGTTATTCACATAAAAAACATCCTCATGAAAAAAATAATACTCCTCTCCCTTTTTACTTTCATCCTGCAACATATATACAGTCAACGTTACCTGACTCCAGTATTTGATGCTAGCGACATCACAAAAAATATTGCTTATGGAAGTGCACTAACCTACCAAAATATAAATAAACAATTGAAGCTGGATTTCTATGAACCTAAGAATGATATCATCACGAAACGTCCTTTAATTATTTACATGCACGGAGGTGGCTTTACAGATACCAATCAAACCAAATCATTTCCTCACATTGCCATGTTTTGCGATAGTTTTGCAAGAAGGGGATACACTGTTGCAAGTATTGATTACAGGCTTGATACATCCATCAGCAATCGTGCTATCATAAATGCAATGCACGATGCACGTGCTGCCGTACGTTTTTTTAAGGCAAATGCTGCGCTCTATAAAATTGATACTACAAAAATTTTCCTTGGAGGTGAATCAGCAGGAGCCATTACTGCTTTAAGTGTCAACTATATAAATAAAACCTCCGAATTAGCTTATCCTCCTGTTGCTCCTTATAGTAAGGATAATACAGTGGAGGGTGCAAGTGGAAATCCAGGATATTCATCCAAAACAAAAGCTACATTATGTATGTGCGGCGGAACAAAAACTGTTTTGAACGATCCCGTATTTGATACTACTGCCATGGAGCCTTTTGATCCAGCTCTATTTCAACTGCATGGAACAAGCGATCCTCTTATTCCATTACCGTATGCGTTGGAAGTAGCGACAAGAGCAAAAAATATTGGTATTCCTCAGGAGTTTCACCCTTTACTTGGTGCAACACATTGTCCCTGGTTCTATACATTACCAAGTTGGCAAGCATATCTCGACACGTTGGTTAATTATACTTCTATTTACATATATAAGGATCTATTGATAACCGGTATTGAAGATACCCAAAACAAAAAAATAATTCGTTTGTATCCTAATCCTTTTTCATCATCAACAACAATAGAGACAAGCGATAATTTTAATAATCTAACACTAACCATTTTTAATTTAAACGGTCAACAGGTAAAAGAAATTAAAAATATTTCCGGAAGTGGATTCACCTTGTACCGCGATAACTTAGCAAGCGGACTTTATTTTATGCGCCTGACACAAGACAGCAAACTAGTGTTAATGGATAAATTAGCCATTGACAATTGATACGATATTATAAAATCAAACAGGTTCACAATACGTGAAACCTGTTTGATTTTTATTTTTAATGCTCAGAAAAAATATTCTTTGCTATTGTTTCGTGATGCGTTTTGAAACCTCACTAACACCATCATTTAATTTGAAAATATACATTCCTTTTGGAAGACCTGATAAATCAAGCCTTAACATATGGTTACCAATGTCTGCATTCATCTCATTGGCATAAACAGATTTTCCAAATATATCAAACACCTCAACAGTTAAATGCGCATCATTTTGCAATTCAAACTGATAACTTATTTCATCGTCTATTGGATTTGGGTACAGGTTCACATCTATTCCGGATATTAAGCGGCAACTTGCCAATGATTCCAATTCAAAATACTCATACTTTCCATCATAGTCAGTTTGTTTTAAACGATAATAAGATGTTTTGTCGGCAGGTGCATTTTGATCTAGGAATTGATAGTTGATTCGACTTGTTGAATTACCAGCACCCGTTACTTTTCCAATTACTTCGAAGTTTATACCGTCTTCACTTCGCTCAATTGTAAAATATTCATTATTATTTTCCGTAGCTGTGACCCAATTTATTTTTGCAGCTCCCTTTTCACAAGCAACATTAAAATCCATCAGCTCTATAGGCAATTGTCCACCGGCACCAAAAGCCACATAATAATTGGTCCAGCTGGTATTATTCGCATTCTCGCTGCCTGCTTTAACGGTAAAACTACCAGAAGCAATTGCGGTAATATCAGTTGTTGAAACAGCATTGGCAGTGTAAAAAGCGGAAGTTGTTGCTGGCATTGAGCCCAATTTAATAACAGGGCGCGCACTTGCAACTGCGCTTTCATTAACTTCCATCACAAAGCGGGGAGTTATTCCGGTAGTTGTTATCGTTTTATCGGATGCTGAACCGGCATAGGAACCGGTGAGAATTGTGGCGGTAGCTTTAAAGGCAGCATAATAATAGGTTTCCCCCGATGTATTATTATTCCCTCCTACCGTAAAACCACTTGCAGTTATAGCAGTAATACTAAAGCCCCATAAACCCATGTTACCAAACCGGGCACATTTACCGGCAGGCATTCCGCTAGTAATATAACTTGCTGATGCGGCAGCTGCTGCATTATCGGAAAAAATAATAACCATGTCAGAAGCAAAACCAGGGCTTGATATTGTCTGACTAATGTTTCCATCTCCCCCATATGAGGATACTACTAAGTCCGTTCCTGCATCAAAAGCAATAAAATAATAAACAGTACCAAGTTTATTTACATTGTCATGTGTACCTACCGTAAACCCTGTTGCTGTAAAACTTTTAATTCCTGTTAATGTAAATGAGCCGGCAACATCCATTGTTTTTGAATTTGCCCCTGCCAGGGAAGATATCTTTATAACAGCAGGTGTAGCACCAGCACCTTTGATCATTAGAACTTCCGGCTGAAAACCCAATCCAGTAACTGGACGATCATCCGCTCCGGTTCCAGTATAACTTCCCTGAATCCATGTCAATGAATACCCACTTAAAGAAAAAAATAGTGCCAGAATCGTATAAACTAATTTTTTCATTGTGCAAGAGAGCTAATGCTTATCAGATTAACGCAACAAGTTCTGTTTTGGTTACCATTATTTAGTGAGCGGTAAGGCTGTAACCTATTTAAAGGCACACATTTGGGAGACATAAGCTTAACAAAAAACAAAACAAAAACGATTATTTACAGGAAAAGACGGTTGCACTATTAAAAAGGGCCATTTAAATATTTTTTTGTTGTAAATTATTTTAAAAAAAGACGATCCCAACTAAATCACTGAACTTTTTAATCCATATCGCCGTAATATGATTCATTTGTATACCAACATCCCTACCCAATTTCTTTTAAAAATTCATTCAATTCTCCAGCTACATGCGGGTATTCCTTTTAAGCAGCTTTTTGTTGATTCTCGTTTCCCTTTCAGTTGCGCAGACTGCGGATGAATTCGAAAAATTAGCTTCAAAAAAAATGGAGCTAAAGGATTATAAATATGCCTTGGAATTGATTGATAAGGCAATTGCAATTGATTCTATAAATGAATGGTATTATATCTCAAAAGCAGATATTCAATTTCAGCTATCAGGTCCGCTTGAATCTATAAAAACATTAAAATATGCGCTTATAAGGAATGAAAAAAACTCCCAAATCTACAATCGTTTAGGTACTTACTATGATTCAGGGGGAATAGGAGATTCATCCATTCTGATGTATAATAAAGCCATTGAATATGCAGAAACCGATACACTGAAAAATTATATTATTTCAAACAGAGGTACCGCAAAAACAGGAATGCGGGATTTTGAAGGAGCTATAAAAGATTTTGAAATGACCTTACTTTTTGACCCTAGCAATATTGGTGCTTTAAATAATGTTGCCACTTGTTATGCTGAACTGCACAGGATTGATAAAGCAATTGCAAGCCTAAAAAAAATCATTTCATTGGATTCTACTTTTACAGGAACTTATGGCAACCTTGGGTTTATTTATGCGGAGCTCGATAGCTTTGATTTAGCCATTGCCAATTTCAATAAAGTACTTCAATTAGACCCCAATGATCCACTGGGGTATAATAACCGAGGATATGCTTATTACAAGAAAGGTGATTATGCAAGTGCATTACATGATATCAATCTTTCCATTAAAATGTATCCAACTAATTCCTATGCTTATCGAAATTTGGCGTTGGTATATATTGCACTCCATAAAATGAAAGAAGCCTGCACTTCCTTAGGGTATGCCATGAATTATGGTTTTGAAAAACGATATGGTCCAGAAGTATCTAAACTATTTATGAAATATTGTAAATAAGCCCTCAAGAATCATATTCCCCGTTTTTGCAAATTTTGCAATATAAATAAATCGTAATTGTTTCATTATCTGTAACTTTCTGATATATTGCAAGTATACAAAATTAACCAACTGTAGAAATTATTTCGCGTTCTCTCCCTAATTCTGCATCAGTTGATTAAATTAAGATATCATGGGTACACGGCTACATACTTCATTTAAAACTACCACAATTGCGTGTTTTATTATCTTGTTTTCACTAACAACAACGATCGCTTATAGCAATAATATAGCAGTAAGTAGTTTAAGCCTTACCGGTCGGAACATCGTGAGTCATTACAACTTTATACAATTTAATATTAGTTGGGATAATTCCTGGCGCGTTGCTGGAGCCCCTATTAATTGGGATGCAGCTTGGGTATTTGCCAAATATCGTTTGAAGAATTCTACCGTATGGCATCATGTAACATTAAACACCAGCGGGCACACTGCTCCCGCGGGAAGTACTGTTACTGCTGCTGCAGATGGTATGGGTGTTTTTATTTATCGCAGTGCAAATGGTACAGGTACTTTTTCTCTTACAGGAGTGCAACTAAGATGGAACTATGCAACAGATGGATTAGCAGATTATGATCAGGTAGAGGTTAAAGTATATGCTATTGAAATGGTATACGTGCCTCAGGCCACTTTTTCTATTGGTAGTGGTGGAACTGAAACAAGTGCTTTTTATACGTATCCTACCACCACCAATGTTTTTAGCATCAGTAGTGAAAATGCAATTACTGTTGGAACTACGAATGGAAATTTATACTATCCATCATCTTCCAATGGCGGAGATCAATTAGGACCTATACCTGCAGCCTATCCGAAAGGCTATAATGATTTCTATTGTATGAAGTATGAAATAAGCCAGGAGCTGTATGTATACTTTCTGAATAGTTTAACCCGTACGCAGCAACTATCACGGGTAAATACAAATGTTTCGGGTACATCAATTACTGATCGCTATGTGATGGGACCAGCTCCCGCGAGCAGTATGCAGAATCGAAACGGAATTCGTTGTGATGCAACAATACCAGCCAGTCCAACACCAATAACATTTTACTGTGATTATAATGGAGATGGTACCGGAGGCGGAGCCTCAGATGGGCAATCGATTGCTTGTAATTTTCTTAGTACTGTAGATTTGCTGGCCGTACTTGACTGGTCAGGTCTTCGCCCAATGACAGAATTTGAATTTGAAAAAGCTTGCCGCGGTACAGCAACAGCAGTGGCGAATGAATTTGCTTGGGGTGCCACTACAAGAGCATCTTCCGCCTATACACTCACGAATGCCGGCGCTACCAATGAAGGAGTTTCAACTAATTATAGTACTACTGCAGGTAATTCCATTCACTCTTCCACCAGTACCAGCATTGGAGGACCACTTCGTAATGGAGCATTTGTAGCAAATGCAAGTAACACAGGACGTGTTACTGCAGGGGCAACTTATTATGGCATTTTAGAAATGAGTGGAAATCTTTGGGAACGTGCAATTACAATAGGTAATTCAACAGGAAGAGCATTTACAGGGCTTCATGGAGATGGGGCACTTGATGCATCCGGAAATGC
>C688J18823_10000335_pt1 | contig 27028 bp, 25 predicted proteins | sample HopSoiMetagenom1_FD_18823 | JGI IMG/M metagenome (IMG submission 18823) | reverse complement strand
GCCCGGCCGCCATCGTCAACGCGCACCGGTTCATCTTCGACAGCCGCGACGAGGGCGCTGCCGAGCGACTGGACATCCTCAACGAGGTCGACGGCGTCTGGCGCTGCCGGACCACGTTCAACTGCACGGAGTCCTGCCCGCGTGGCATCCAGGTCACCCAGGCGATCCAAGAGGTCAAGCGCGCGCTGATGTTCGCGCGCTAACTGCGACTTCGGCGCGCTTACGCCCGCTCAGGGTGGGTACGCGCGCCCAAATCGCTACCCGACCACGAAGATCGGGATGAAGATCCCGAACAACCAGAACCCGAAGGCGTGGAAGCCTGGGTCCCAAATCGGGTGGACTCGGAAACCCCAGTAGTCGATCCACTCTGGCGGATGCCCGCGCCAGTGCACCGGCGGCGGCGGTCCCCAGCCCCATGGCGGCCGGTCGTCGTTACGCCATTTGTTTGCCCGCCACCATTTGTCCCAGTCGTGATCGTTCCAGTTGTTCCACTCCCAGTTGTTGTCGAAGCGCCACTCCTGGTTGTGCCAGTCCTGGTCGACCCATTCGTCGTGGTTCCAGTCCCCCCAGTCAGGATCGGCGCTGACCGCAGGTGCGGCCCCGATCGCGCTGACAGCGAGTACACCGGCGATCGAGCCTTGGGCGACCAGTCGCTTGAGGTTCATCTATGACTCCTCGTCTCCCCGACGCCAAAAAGGAAACTGAGAAGGTCAACCCGACTGTCTGCTAAGTCCGATGTCGCCGCCGTAGCGGCTCCGTGTCCGGCCTGGACAGACTTGAGCGATCTCACTGACTTATCGGTCGACGGCCATGCCGCCGTTACCGGCGCTGTCACACATCGACGGGCTGTCTCGTCTAACGGGTATGACTCAGAAAACCCGCATCGCGCCCGTGCCCCCGAAGCAGGCGTCCGTGCTGACGAAGGTCTTCTACCGGGTGGCCAAGCGCCGGTTCGGCGAGGTGCCCGAGCCGTTCGCCGTCGCTGCCCACCACCCGCGGCTGATGGTGGCCAACGCCGTACACGAAACGCTGCTGCAGTCGGGGTCCAAGAAGCTACCGGCCAGCGTCCGCGAGCTGGCGGTGTTCTGGACAGCCCGAACCGTCGGCTGCTCGTGGTGCGTCGACTTCGGCGCGATGCTGCAGCGCCTCGACGGGCTCGACGTCGACCGGCTCAAGTACGTGGATGAGTACGCAACTTCTCCGCATTTCTCCGACGACGAGCGGGCCGCGATCGCCTACGCCAATGCGATGACCACCGACCCGCACACCATCACCGATGAACAGGTCGACGACCTCAAGCGCCGCTTCGGCGACGACGGCGTGATCGAGCTGACCTACCAGATCGGCGTGGAGAACATGCGGGCCCGCATGTATTCGGCGTTGGGCATCACCGAGCAGGGCTTCAATTCCGGTGACGCCTGCCGGGTTCCGTGGGCTACCGAGGAGTCGTCGCCGGCGTGATCTCGATGTAGACCATCGCGATATCGAAGGCTGCGCTGCCCTTGTCGAGGCCGCGCTCTAACACCTTCATCGGCGGGGACCAGTTCGCCGCGATCACCCTATCCGCGTGCGCATGCTCGGCCTCGGGCAAAATCCGGGCCAACCCGGCGACGGCTTCTCCCCTGGGTTTCCCCCGCAGGCTGCAGGGCACGACCACGACCCGCGGATTGTTGCGCAGCCGCTTGACCTTGCCGGTGGAGGCGTCCGTCCTGACGTAGAGCTTCCCATCGGAGACACCATGATTGATCGGGCTCGGCACGGCTTCGCCGGAGCGCTTGAACGTCACCAGGACGATCTGACGCGTCTTGTCGAAGCCGGTGAAGCTACTGCCCGTCGGCGTCATCGCAGCGACTTCGAACGCGCCGCGATGGCGGATCTTGTCCATACCGCGGAACATCAGCTTGCTCATTTTCTGGACCACGCCGCCTGGCATACACGTTCTCCAATCTCGTGGTCTACGACTTCAAGTCCCGCAGCGGAGAGCCGGTGAACTTGTCCGGGTTGGCGATATCCCATACCGCACAGACCTTTCCGTCGCGCACGGTCATCGCGGTGATCCGCGGCATCATCTCCCAGTACCCGTCGCCGCCCGGGGCGCCGGGGGTGTAGGAACCCAGCTCGCCGTTGATGAGCGCCAGTTGGCTGGACTGGACCAGATTCGGTCCGTAGCGACTGGCCAGTCCGAACAGGAACCGAGCCACCTTCTCCGACCCATGGATAACGCGAGCGGCGGTGGGCGCCTTGCGATTCGAGTCACCGGTGAACGTCACATCGGGGTGCAGGAGGGCGATAACGCCTGCCATATCACCCGCGGCCATCGCGGCCAACAGCCTGCCCACCACTTCGCTGTGGTTGGGATCCGGTTTCGGGGGCGCTGACGCGACCGCCCGTCGGGCCCGGGAGGCCAACTGCCGGGCCGACGCGTCGCTGATGCCGAGCACCGAGGCGATCTCGCCGAAGGGCACCGCGAAGCCGTCGTGCAGAACGAACGCGACCCGCTGATCCGGCGTCAACCGCTCCAGCACCACCATCGCCGCGAACCGGGCGTCGTCGGCGGCCACGACCGCCGCGAGCGGATCGTTATCGCCGAGACCCGTCACCACCGGTTCGGGCAACCATTCGCCGACATAGGTTTCGCGACGCTTGACCGCCGAGCGCAGCCGGTCCAGGCTCAGCCTGCTGACAACGGTCGTCAGCCACGCCCGCAGGTCAGTGATCGACTCCGATGTGCCGTCCCACCGCAGCCACGCATCCTGCACGACGTCCTCGGCGTCGGCGACGGTGCCGGTGAGCCGGTACGCGACGGCCAGCAGATGCGGTCGTAGCTCCTCGAACTCGTCGACCCGCGTGCTCGCGGTCATGTCCCGAGTTTAGTTTGGCTTCACGAAGCGGGGGTAGTGGGCCACAACGGCGGCACCATCCGAACGTGGATCCGAGGCCGCCATCATCGACCCCTTGGCGTCGGCGAAGACAACGTTCGTCTGACCCAGCGTTTCGCTGTGCGCCGCAACGTCTGTCCGAACAAGGCCGGCACGCCCGATCGACGCTCGCGCCGCTTCCCGGACGTCGGACTCCACCGTCACTGAATCGGCTGTGCCGCCGTCGACTTGGAGTCCGACGATGGCGCGTGGCGCGGCGACGGCAGACTCGGCGCCCACGCCACCGAGCGCCCGCAGCAGCACCTGCGCGAGGATCTGCGGCTGGCCCTGCCCACCCATCGTCGCCAGGACGTGGCGCGGCGCGCGCTGGTGCGTCGTCATCACGGGCATAAGGGTGTGCGCGGGCCGTTTGCGCGGCGCAATGACATTCGGCGAGGCGTCGTCCAGCGAGAAACTGGTTCCGCGATTGTGGAAGAGAATTCCGGTGACCGGGTCGATCAGTCCCGAGCCGAACGCGTGATACACGCTCTGAATCAACGACACCGTGTAGCCGTCATCGTCGGCGGCGGCGACGCCGACCGTGTCGCCATGCGGCACCAGAGCGGGACCGGGCTGCGCCGAGCCGAGTTCGGCCATCTCGTCGAGACCGTCGTTGACGAGCGCGGCGACATCGACGCTGACATACCGCGGATCGGCCAGGTAGGACGCACGTAACGCGTTGCCCCGGTGGAAGACCCGCAACAACACACCGAGCCCGTCCCCGAGCGGATCGGTGATGCCGAGTTCGTCGACGGCCCGCAATGCCCGCAGCAACAGGAAGCCGTGCGTGTTCGGCGGACTCGTCAGCACTGTCAGGCCGCGGAAATCGACCGAGATCGGCTCGACGGTGTCGGGCTGGAACGTGGCGAAATCCTCTACAGTCAAGGATGATCCATGCGACCGGAGGTATCCGATCGACCGCTCGGCGAGCCCTCCTTGGTAGAACGCGTCCGGCCCCTCCTGACGCAACACCGCGAAGGTGTCCGCTAGCGCGGGTTGCACGAAATTGTCTCCCACGCGAAGGCTTAGGCCGGTGGACCGGAAAACACGGTCGAAGTCCTCGGTGCCGAACAGGTCGGCGTTCTCCGGGTCGGCGACGTGTGAGGCGAGCGAAGGCGGCACGGGGACGCCGTCCCGCGCGGTCGACTCCGCGGCCTGCAAGGTCTGGTCCCACGTCAGCCGAGCACCGAAGCGTCGCAACGCCTCCCAGCCCCNGACGCCACCGGGNACCGTCACCGAGTCCGCGCCGCGNGCAGGCAGCCACCTGCCGTGCCTGGCCCGNAGNCCGNCGGCATCGGCCGCGGNGCCNGCCCACCCGGANGCGTTCACGCATCGCACNTCACCATCTGGGGTGCGCACCAACGCGATGAGATCTCCCCCGAGCGCGACGTTGTGTGGATACACGACAGTGAGCACCGCAGCGGCGACGATCGCTGCATCGATCGCGTTGCCGCCGTCCCGGTAGGCGCGCATACCGGCCTCGGTGGCCAGCGCATGCGGCGTGGCCAGCGCCCCGGTGAACGACTGCGACGCTGAATGGGGGGACACGGTGAGAAAACTCCTTGCGGCGGTCAATGGATGGTGGACAAGAACGACTTGGTCCGCTCGTGCTGAGGGTGGCCGAAGAGTTGATCCGGCGGCGCGTCCTCGATGATCCGGCCCGCGTCCATCACGACGATGCGATCTGCCACCTCACGAGCGAAGCGCATCTCGTGGGTGACGACGAGCATCGTCATGTGGTCCCGAGCGAGTTCCCGCATCACAGCGAGGACCTCGCCGACCATCTCCACGTCCAACGCACTGGTCGGCTCGTCGAACAGCATGACCTTGGGTCGCATCGCCAGCGCCCGCGCGATCGCGACCCGTTGTTGTTGCCCACCCGACAACTGGCTCGGCCTGGATTCGGCCTTGTCGCCCAGACCGACGCGTCGCAACAACGCGAGGGCGTCCTGGCGCGCCTTGTCCTTGGGCGTACCCAACACCCGCACTGGCCCGTTCCACACGTTTTCGGCCGCAGTCATGTGGGGGAAAAGGTTGAAATGCTGGAAGACGAACCCGATTTCGCGGCGCCGACGTGCCAGCTCACTGATGCCGACCTTCTTCTTGCTTGTGGTGTCGCGGTGGCCGATCGGCACGCCCCCGATCAGGACCTCGCCACTGTCGAGCGGCTCGAGGTGGTTCACCGACCGCAGCAGCGTGGTCTTGCCTGCCCCCGACGGCCCGATGAGCACGACGACCTGTCCCCGCGTCACCTCGAGCGAGACGTCGTCGAGGACCTTACGACCGCCGAGTGTGCACGACGCCCGCTGGATGGAAACGATGGGCGCGGTGGATTCCACGGCGACGCTCATAGTCGACTCCTTGGTGTTCATCGCTCGGGTCATCCGTGCGGTTGCAGGACCGGAGCTCCGGCACGGCGTGCGCCCAGGAGCCGCTGCGTGATCCGGACCCGCTGCTCGATGCCGAGCTGGCGAGCCAGCCGATTCTCGATGTAGGCCTGGATGAACGTCCAGATCGTCGTCAGCGCAAGGTAATAGATCGCCGCGACGATGAAGATCTCGAACGTGTGGAACGTGTACGAACTGATCGACTGGGCGACCAGGAACATCTCGCTCACACCGATCACGGACAACACCGATGTGGTCTTCATCATGCCGTTGAAGGAGTTACCCAGCGGTGGGACCATGACGCGAAGGGACTGCGGCACGATGATCCACCGCATCACCTTACCCGGCTTCATACCGAGAGACGCCGCCGCTTCGAACTGACCCTTCGGCACGGAATCCAGTCCGGCACGGATGATCTCGGCGATGTACGCGCTCTCGTTGATCATCAGCCCGATGATCGCGGCCTGCACAGCCGCCTTCATCGACAGCCCCAGCAGCGAGACGTCATGGAACTGGTAAAGGCCGACGGCGGCCAGCCCGGTGTAGATCAGCACCAGCTGCACCAGCAGCGGTGTCCCGCGAATCACCCAGATGTAGACGCTGGCACACCAGCGCAACCCGGCGAAGCGGGAGCGTCGCATCAACGCGATGACCAGGCCGACCAGCGTGGCCAGGATCATCGCCACCACCGAGATCACGATGGTCAGGATCAAACCGTCCACGAACGGGTCACTCGGCGTGAACAGGGCCTTCCAGAAGAACTGCCAATCGAAGTGCATGATGGTCGGGCCCGGCGCTCACTTCTGGATGCTGAGGTCGGACTGGCCCCACTGGTCGAGGATCTTGGCGTAGGTGCCATCAGTCTCGAGTTCGTTGAGGGCCTGCTGAATCGCGTTGTGCAACTCGGTGTTTCCCTTCAGCGTGGCCGCGCCGATCTTGATGGTGCCGAAGGGCTGACCGGCCAGCTGGATCCGCGCACCGGTCTTGGTGGCGTAATAGCCGAGTGTCTCCGCGGTGTCGAGGAAGGCGTCGACCTGCCCGTTCTGCACCTGCTGAAGCGACACGTCGGCATGGTTGTTGCGGTTGATGTCGATTCCCGGCTTACCTGCGGCCGTGCACTTTTCGGACTGCTCCTGCGACAGCGATTCGGCCGTGGTCCCGACCGCCACCATCACCTTCTTGCCGCACAGGCTGTCGTCCATCCCGGTGATGTTCGCCGGACTCTCCTTCGACACCGCGATGCCGGTGCCCGAGTACACGTAAGGCACGAAGTCGACGACCTTCTCGCGCTCCGGCTTGATGTACAGCTGGGCCATGATCACGTCGCATTGCTTGGCCTGCAGCGTCGGGATGACCGCCGCGAAGGCGGACTCGACGAAATCGGGTTTGAGCCCGAGCTTGGCGGCGATCGCCTTACCGAGGTCGACCTCGCTGCCCACCAGCGCGCCGGTCTCGTCGTGGTAGACGCTCGGCGGCGTCCCGTCGTTGGGTGCGCAGATCTTCAGCGTGCCCGCTTGCAGGATCGCGGGCGGGGCGACCTTCGCAGGCCCGGTGCTGGTCCGCGTCGACTCGTCGGACGAGGACGAACAGCCGGACAGGGCGACGGCGCCGGCAATGACGCAGGCGATGGCGATCTTCTTCACGGTTCCTCCATGAGTCGGGGCGGGCGACCTATCAAACGATAGGCGCCTATCGGCCGATAGGCGACATTTCCGCGAAGTTCATCCCTGGTTCGTTGAAGAGTGAAGGTTCCGGCGGTCGCCGAGTCCGCATAGCTACAGGTCAGCGCACTGCGGCGGCCTCGAGGTCGTCCAGACGGTCCTGTGTGACTGCACGGATGTGCTCGAGGCGGTTCTGGTCGACTAGCAGCGCCCGCAGCACGAAGTCGGCGGCCTGTAACGGGCGGCGCTCCCGAAGCCGGCCCCCGGGCCCACCCTGCTCGCGCAGCGTCTCGAACAGCACACCGTTCACAGCACGCTGCACGAAGCTCGGCTCGAAGATCACGAACTCACCGGCCTCGCGACCGCTGGAGATGACCTGCTCGACCAACTCATGAAACAGCCCGATGCCGTCGCGCTCATCGGTGAACTCGTCCAGCCCGAGCACGGCGTCTTGATACAGACCTCGGGCGTCGAACGGCTGGACCAACGCCTCTCGCACATCGCACGCGATGGTGAGGTGAAGCTTCTCGGCCCACGTCGAATCCTCCTCGAGGCGGGAGCGCAGACGATCGATCGACGGGCCGAGATCCAATTCGACCAAGGTACGGAAGATTTCGTGNTTGGCCTCGAAGTGATGNAANAGTGANGGTTGCCTGACTTGCACCGCGTCGGCGATGTCGCGCGTCGAGGTCCCGAAGTAACCGCGCTGGGCGAACAGTGTNGCCGCGGCGAGCAGGATGCGCCCGCGCGTCGACGACCAGTCGACCGCCGGCGGTTGCCAATCCTGCCCGTACTTCACGGTTCGATTGTGTCACCGAATCCACTTGCCGCCGGGGCGCCCTCACCGAGCGGCCGCACGCATCGCCTAGCGTTTGGTGAAAATCGTTCGGTGCCAATCCTTGTCGGCGACGCCGGTGATGTCACTCATCACATGCTTGATGGTGAGGTACTCCTCTAGCGAGTAGTCGCTCATGTCCTTGCCGAAACCGGACGCGCCGAGGCCGCCGTGCGGCATTTCGCTGATGATCGGGATGTGGTCGTTGATCCACACGCACCCGGCTTTGATCTCCCGCGACGCCCGCTGCGCCCTATACACGTCGCGCGTCCACGCCGACGCTGCCAATCCGTACTCGGTGTCGTTGGCCTGCCGCAGCGCATCGTCGTCGTCGGTGAACGAGCGCACCGTCAGTACGGGCCCGAAGACCTCGTCGCGGTAGACCTCGGAGCGCTCGTCGACATCGGCGATCAGCGTCGGCAGATAGAACGATCCCGGCAGATCGGGCGCGCTGCCGCCGGTGACGATGCGCCCACCCTGGCCGGGAGCGCGGGCGACCATGGCTGCCACCTTCTCGCGGTGTGCCGTCGAGATCAGCGGGCCGAGGTCGGTGTCAGGATCCTGAGGGTCGCCGACGACGACCTTGCCCATCACCTCACCGACACCTGCGACGAAGTCGTCGTAGAGCTCCCGGGCCACGATCGCGCGAGTCGCGGCGGTGCAGTCCTGCCCGGTGTTGATCAACGACCCCGCGACGGCGCCCTGGATCGCGGCATCGAGGTCGGCGTCGTCGAACACCACGAACGGGGCCTTGCCGCCCAGCTCCAGCTGCACGCGATGGCCGTGCACCGCCGCGGCCGCCATCACCTTGCGGCCGACGGCCGTCGACCCGGTGAACGTCACCAGGTCGACGTCGGGGTGTCCGGCCAGCGCGGTACCGGCGTCGGATCCGGCCCCAGTCACCACGTTGAACACGCCGTGGGGTAGCCCGGCCTCGCTGGCCAACCGGGCCAGCATCAGCGTCGTCAGCGGTGTCAGCTCACACGGTTTGATCACCACCGTGCAGCCGGCGGCCAAGGCAGGCAACACTTTCCACACAGCCATCTGCAGCGGGTAGTTCCACGGCGTGATGGTGCCGACCACGCCGATGGCCTCGCGCCGGATGCTCGACGTGTGGTCGCCGGAGTACTCCGCGGTGGCCTTTCCCTCGAGATGGCGGGCCGCGCCCGCGAAGAAATCGATGTTGTCGACGCTGCCCGGCACGTCGAACTCCGTGGCCAGCCGCACCGGCTTACCCGTTTGGCTGACCTCCTCAGCCACCAGTTCGTCGACGTGCTCACCGGCCAGCACGGCCAGCTTGGCCAGCACCGCTGACCGGTCGGCAGGAGTCGCCGTTGCCCAACCCGGCAGCGCCGCCCGCGCAGACGCGACCGCCCGGTCGACATCGGCGACTCCCGCCAGGGTGTAGGCGGCGACGGCCTCACCGGTCGCCGGATTGATGACGTGGTGCAGGCCGCCGCCGGTCACCGTCGCGGCGCCGTCGATCCAGCTGCCTGCCACGCCGGTGGAAACGGTCCGACCTTGAAGCACAGTCATGCCCCAACGCTATCCGACCCTTAGCGGCGAGGCTACGCATTCCCGCAGCGCGAGGCCCTCCAAACGAGGGATTTCATGGCCGTGGTTGCTTGAAACGACGGATTCCGTGCACAATCACATGCATGGCTAACGCGGGTGCTTCCCACGGAATGGCGCCCGTCTCGTTCCGCGTCAACCAGTCTCGACCAGGCGCGGCGTTCCAGCTCGACGAACTGTCGAAGCAGATCATCGAGAAACTGCAGCAGGACGGCCGCCGGTCCTATGCGGGCATCGGCAAGGCGGTCGGGCTGTCCGAGGCCGCGGTGCGTCAACGCGTCCAGCGTATGGTCGACGCCGGCGTCATGCAGATCGTGGCGGTCACCGACCCGATGCAGCTCGGCTTCGCTCGCCAGGCGATGATCGGCATCCGCTGTACCGGGGATACCACCACGGTGGCCGAAAAGTTGGCCGCCATCGAATCCGTCGACTACGTGGTGCTGACCGCGGGCTCGTTCGACGCGATCGTCGAAGTCGTGTGCGAAGACGACGATGACCTTCTCGACCTACTCAATACCCAGATTCGCGCATTGCCGGGAGTGATATCCACCGAGACACTTGTTTACCTGAAACTCGTTAAACAGCAATACAATTGGGGTACAAGATGACAACTACCGATATCACACAAGAGATTTCCACCGATCTGGGCGTCAAGGCCAGCCGTCACCTGTGGGGCCACTTCGCTCGCCACGGCGAAGGCATCACGCCGCCGATCATCACCCGTGGCGAAGGCGTCACCATTTGGGACGACAAGGGCAAGAGCTATATCGACGGCCTCTCAGGCCTTTTCGTTGTTCAGGTCGGCCATGGCCGCAAGGAACTGGCAGAGGCCGCGGCCAAGCAGGCCGAGACGCTGGCGTTCTTTCCGCTGTGGTCGTATGCCACACCGACCGCGATCGAGCTGTCGGAGCGCATCGCCGGCTATGCGCCCGGCGACCTCAATCGCGTGTTCTTCACCACCGGTGGCGGCGAGGCAGTCGAGTCGGCGTGGAAGCTGGCCAAGAACTACTTCAAGCTGACCGGCAAACCCGGTAAGCACAAGGTGGTTTCGCGTGCGATCGCCTATCACGGCACGCCACAGGGCGCGCTGGCGATCACCGGCCTTCCGGCGTTCAAGGCGCCGTTCGAGCCGCTGACGCCTGGCGGCTTCCGCGCACCGAACACCAACTTCTACCGCGCGCCCGCACCATACGAGCACGACATCAAGGCGTTCGGTCAGTACTGCGCCGATCGCATCGCTGAGGCCATCGAGTTCGAGGGGCCCGACACCGTCGCGGCCGTCTTCCTCGAGCCGGTGCAGAACGCAGGCGGTTGCTTCCCGCCGCCGCCCGGGTACTTCGAGCGGGTCCGCGAGATCTGCGACGAGTACGACGTACTGCTGGTGTCCGACGAGGTGATCTGCGCCTACGGCCGGATCGGATCGATGTTCGCCTGCGATGACTTCGGCTATGTGCCCGACATCATCACGTGCGCAAAGGGTTTGACCTCCGGCTACTCTCCGATCGGCGCGATGATCGCCAGCGACCGGCTGTTCGAGCCGTTCAACGACGGCAAGACGACCTTCGCCCACGGGTACACGTTCGGTGGTCATCCGGTGTCGTCGGCGGTCGCACTGGCCAACCTCGACATCTTCGAGCGCGAGGGCATCAACGACCACGTCAAGGAAACCGCGCCCGCCTTCCGCGCCACGCTGGAGAAGCTCTACGACCTACCGATCGTCGGTGATGTCCGCGGCGAGGGTTTCTTCTACGGCATCGAACTCGTCAAGGACAAGGCCACCAAGGAGACGTTCAACGACGAGGAGAGCGAGCGGCTGCTGCGCGGCTTCCTGACACCGGCGCTGTACGAGGCGGGCCTTTACTGCCGCGCCGATGACCGCGGTGACCCAGTCGTGCAGTTGGCACCGCCGCTGATCAGCGGCCAGAAGGAGTTCGACGCCATCTACGAGATCCTGCACGGGGTACTCGCCGAAGCGGGCCGTCTGCTCTAGCTCTCCAGCCGCGAAACGGCGAGACTGGCGGCGTGCCCTCCACTCCTAAACCACCCGTCGATCCTGTCCGCTGGCAACCACCGCCGGTCGACCCGCTGCCCGACTTCCCGCCGGCCGACCTCACCGTCGTCTCGGTGCCCGGAAACGCGCCAGAGGACGTGGTGGTCGACGCCGACGGGAACATCTGGACCGGTGTCGACGACGGGCGCATCGTGCGGATCACTCCGGAGGGTCAGACCGCCGTCGTCGGCGACACCGGCGGCCGACCGTTGGGTCTGGCCGTCGCTCGCGACGGGCGGCTGCTGGTGTGCGACAGTCCGCGCGGACTGCTGGCGATGGACACCGGCACCGGCAAGTTCGAGACACTCGTCGAAGAGGTCGATGGCCGCCGCCTGCAATTCTGCTCGAATGTCATCGAAATGCCCGATGGCACAATCTATTTCACCGAGTCGACCAGCGCGTTTTCCTACCAACACTACAAGGGCGCCGCGTTCGAAGCGCGGCCGCGCGGCAGCCTGTTCCGCCGGGATCCCGACGGCACCGTGCTGACCGTCGTTCCCGGTCTGTACTTCGCCAACGGCGTCACACTCACCGGGGACGGGTCGGCGCTGGTGATCGCAGAGACACTGGCGCGTCGGCTGTCGAAGTACTGGCTCACGGGACCGCAGGCCGGGACCGTCACACCGTTGGCGGTCAACCTGCCCGGCATGCCAGACAACTTGTCCACTGGCGCCGAGGGGCGGATCTGGTGCGCCTTGGTCGCGGAGGTCAACAAAGCCGCTGAGTCGCTGGCACCGCGGTCACCGGCGTTGCGCAAGCTGTTGTGGCGGTTGCCGGACAAGCTGCAGCCGGAGATGAAGTCAGAGGTGTGGGCAGTCGCCTTCGACCCCGACAGCGGTGAGGCGGAAGCCGGCGTCCACATGACGCACCCGTGGTTCGGTCTGGTGACTGGACTGGTCGAAACCGACGGCAGGCTTTGGATGGGCTGCATCGGAGCGCCGGCTGTCGCGTACGTGTCGCTTTAACATCAGCCACACCAGTCACAGCGTGGCTCCGCAGAAATCGGCGCTTGATCGCCTAATCTTCGGACACGATGGCGACCACAGCGATGTTCTCCACGCGGGCCTTTTCCCTGGTCGCGGGGTTGGCGATGCTTGCTGCGCCCGCGCTCATCGGCATGCCCACGGCCGCTGCCGAGCCGAACGCGGCACCCGAGGCCGCCGTCTGCCCGTACAGGGAAGCGACACCACCGGCGGTCGACTCCTCCGAGGTGCCCGAGGCGGGCGATCCGCCGGCTCCGCTGCCAGTGCCCGCCAAGCCACTTGGTGGCGACGCTCTGTCCGGCTGCGGCATCATCACCGCCGCGGGCACGCCACCGGTGCCCGCGGACGTCTCTGCCGAGGCGTGGGTCGTCGCCGACCTGGACAGCGGTGACATCGTCGCCGCGCGGGACCCGCACGGCCGCCACCGGCCGGCCAGCATCATCAAGGTGCTCGTCGCCATGCAGGCGCTGCGGGAATTGCCGATCCACAAGGTCGTGGCCGGCACGCAGGACGACGCCAACGCCGAGGGCACCAAGGTCGGGGTCGGCGAGAACGGCTTCTATTCGATCAACGACTTGCTGCACGGCCTGCTCATGCATTCCGGCAACGATGCCGCGCATGCGCTGTCGGTCCAGCTCGGCGGGATGGACACCGCGCTGCAGAAGATCAACGACCTGGCTGGCAAGCTCGGCGGCCGCGACACCCGCGCGGCAACGCCGTCGGGCTTGGACGGACCGGGCATGAGCACGTCGGCCTACGACATCGGCTTGTTCTACCGATACGCCTGGCAGAACCCGACTTTCGCCGACATCGTGGCCACCCGCAGCTTCGACTTCCCCGGCCGCGGCGACGTCGGCTACCCGGTGGAGAACGACAACCAGCTGCTCTACAACTACCCCGGCGCGATGGGCGGCAAGACCGGCTACACCGACGACGCGGGTCAAACCTTCGTCGGAGCCGCCAACCATGACGGCCGCCGGCTGATGGCGGTGCTGATGCGCGGCACCCGCGAGCCGATCGCGCCGTGGGAGCAGGCGGCGCACCTGCTCGACTACGGCTTCGCGACGGCTCCTGGCACCAAGGTCGGCACGCTGATCGAACCCGATCCCTCGCTGCTCGCGTCCAAGCCGGAGACCGCGCCCAATCCCACCGCCGCCTCCACACCGCTGCCCGACATCGACGCGATGCCGGTCCGCGTCGGCGTGGGCATCGTCGGGTCGGTGATCGTGTTCGGTCTCATCATGGGTGCGCGGTCGCTGAACCGGCGGCCGCAGCACTAGCGTCTGCGTAGCCGCGAAAAGCTCAGCGCGCCAAGGGCTCCCACTGCAGTTGCGGCCAACGCGCCGCGTACTCCAAGCCCCTCACGCTCCTGCACGCGCATGGTGATCTGAGCCGGCGCGGGCGGCTCGACCGGCGCGTCGGCGAGGTTTTCGGTCGACGTCGCCGCCCACGCCGTCGAGAACAGGATCAGCCGCGCGGTGATGTAGGCGAACACCATCAGGCCCAGTACCGGGCCGAACGTGGCGCCGGCCGGACCCGTTACCACCGATCGCAGGTAGATCGAGCCCACCTGTTTGAAGATCTCGAAGGCCACCGCCGCCAGCAGCGCGGCCCTCATCGCGCTGCGAAAGGTCACCGACTCTCGGGGCAACCGCGCGATGATCCAGATGAACAGCAGCCACGAGATCAATATCGACACCACCAGCGACGTCGCCCGCAGTGCCAGATCGACACCCGGAACATCCTGTAGCCCAAGCCATTCCAGCACATGCTTCATCAGGTCCGAACTGCCCAGCGCAGTCATCGCGATCGTGACGACGATTGCTGCGAACAGGCCCACGATGGCGAGGAGATCGGACAGCTTGGTGCGAACGAACCCGGGTGGATCGTGGCGCATCAGGCCCCACATCTGGCTCAGCGCCTCACGCAGGTTCGCCATCCAGCCCAGCCCGGCCCACGCTGCGGTCGCCAAGCCAATGATGCCGACCGAGGTGCGAGAATCGATCGCCGACTCCATCAGTTGGACGAGCTGCTGGGCGAAGTCGCCGGACACCGTCGTCTTGATCTTGTCCTCGATCTGCGTGAGCAGGTCGGGCTGGTTGGCGAGGATGAAGCCGGCGATCGCGAAGCCGACCATCAGCATCGGGAAGATCGCGAACACCGTGAAGTAGGTGATGCCCGCCGCGTAGAAGTCGCCCTTGCTGTCCTGATAGCGCTCCTGCGCCCGCATCACGTGGTCGAACCAGCCGTACCGCGCCCGCAGGCGATCCAGCACCCCCGGTTTGGCAGGTTCGGTCATGACCAGCCTTCCAGAGCATTACGCGCGTGGCTGCAAGAACCCTAACCGGTCATATACCCGCTGAAGCGTCTTCGCAGACACGTCCCTTGCCCTATCCGCGCCGGCCGCCAGCACCGACTCGAGCTCGAACGGATCGGCGAGCAGTTCGTCGACACGCGCCTTGATCGGCGTGACGAATTCGACGACAGCCTCTGCGGTGTCGGCCTTCAGGTCGCCGTAGCCGCGGCCGGCGTAGCCCTCGACGAGCTTGTCGATGTCGGTCCCGGTGACCGCCGACTGGATGGTCAGCAGGTTCGATACACCGGGCTTGGCGTCGGGGTCGTAACGGACCTCACGCTCGCTGTCGGTGACCGCCGAGCGGATCTTCTTGGCCGAGGCCTTCGGATCATCGAGCAGACTGATCAGTCCCGCCTCGGTGGCTGCCGACTTGCTCATCTTCGACGTCGGGTCCTGCAGGTCGTAGATCTTGGCCGTGGCCTTCTGGATCATCACGTCGGGCACGACGAACGTGTCGGGGAAGCGCGCGTTGAACCGCTGTGCGACGTCGCGGGTCAGCTCCAGGTGCTGGCGTTGGTCCTCACCGACCGGCACCACATCGGTGTCGTAGAGCAACACGTCGGCGGCCATCAGCACCGGATAGGTGAACAGCCCGACGGTGGTGGCTTCGGTGCCTTCCTTCTGCGACTTGTCCTTGAACTGAGTCATCCGCGAGGCCTGGCCGAAGCCGGTGAAACAGCCCAGCACCCAAGTGAGTTCGGTGTGCGCAGGCACATGGCTCTGCACGAAGATCGTGCAGCGCGCCGGGTCGATGCCCATCGCCAGGTACTGCGCGGCGGTCACCAGTGTGCGACGGCGCAGCTGCTCCGGGTCCTGCTGGATCGTGATGGCGTGCAGGTCGACGACGCAGAAGTAGGCGTCGAACTCGTCCTGCAGACCCACCCACTGGCTGATCGCGCCCAACGCGTTGCCTAGGTGCAGCGAATCCGACGTCGGCTGCACGCCAGAGAAAACGACGCGGCGGGATCCAGTGGAGGTGCTCATGATGAGTCAATCTTTTCACACCCATACGAGTGAGTTCGGCGCGGTAACGCCCGCTCAGCGGGCGTACGCGCGCCGAAATCACCGATATTCGACGGTCACCGGCGCGTGGTCGGACCAGCGCAGCGCGTAGGCCGCGGCGCGCTCCACCCGAGCAGCGCTGGCCCGCGCGGCCAATCCGCGGGTCGCGAGCTGGTAGTCGATCCGCCAGCCGGCGTCATTGTCGAATGCCCTTCCGCGCCACGACCACCACGAGTACGGACCGGCCACATCGGGGTGCAGCACCCGAACCACGTCGACCCAGCCCGCGGCATGCAGCTCGGTGAGCCACTGCCGTTCGGCGGGCAGAAATCCGGACTTCTTGACATTGCCGCGCCAGTTCTTGATGTCGTTCTCGGTGTGCGCGATGTTCCAGTCGCCGCAGACGACCGCGTCGCGATCGGTCAGCGTCGCCATCCGTTGCGCGAGGGCCGCCATGAATCGCTCTTTTTCCAGCTGGCGGTTCGTGCCTGCCTCACCGGTCTGGATGTAGACGCTCGCGACGGTCAACCCGTCGATATCGACCTCCACATAGCGGCCGTGAAGCGCGAACTCGTCGGCACCCAGATCCCGCACCGATTTGATCGGATGCCGGCTCAGCACCGCAACACCGTTGCGGCCCTTGAGATCCCCGCCCGCCGATGCCAGATGCCAACCGTCGGACAGTGCGGGTGCCAGCGCAGCCGCGAGTTGGTCGTCGTCGGCGCGGATCTCCTGCAGGCACACCACATCGGCCGTCGTCTCAGCGAGCCACGGCAGCAGACCAAGGTTGTCCGGCGATCGCTGCTTGATCGCCGCCCGGATGCCATTGACGTTGATGGTGCTGACAATCACGGGGACAGACCGTAGTCGACCGGCTTGCGGTACCGCCGGTATCACCTTTAGTGTCGGCAATATGACCGAGCGTGCACCGATCCACCTGGGCTCCGGCGAGCCGATGCTTTTGCTGCATCCGTTCATGATGTCCCAGAACGTGTGGAAAAAGGTTGCACCGATGATTGCTGAGAGCGGTCGCTACGAGGTCTTCGCGCCGACCATGCCCGGCCACAACGGCGGCGCCGCAGGCCCGTTCTTCCTGGATTCCGGGTCGCTGGCCGACGATGTCGAACGCCGGATGGACGCGCTGGGCTGGGACACCGCGCACATCGTCGGCAACTCACTCGGCGGCTGGGTGGCCTTCGAGCTGGAGCGCCGCGGCCGGGCCCGCACGCTGACCGGAATCGCACCCGCTGGCGGCTGGCGCCATTTCACGCCGGCGAAATTCGAGATCGTCGGCAAGTTCCTCGCGGGCATACCGCTGTGGCTGCTGACCCTGGCGCTCGGTCCGCGTGTACTGAACCTGCCATTGAGCCGCAAGATCGCCTACCTGCCCGTCAGCGCCACCGCCGACGCCCTGAGCGAAGCCGACCTGATCGACATCATCGACGACGTCTCGCACTGCCCGGCCTACTACCAGCTACTGGTGAAGTCCCTGACGCTGCCGGGGCTGATGGAGCTGGCCGAAGGCAAGTCGCCGACACATCTGGTCATCTGCGAGAAGGACCGGGTGCTGCCGCATCCGCGGTTCACCCGCCACTTCACAACGCAGCTGCCCAAGGACACGCAGATCACGCATCTCGACGGGGTCGGGCACATCCCGATGTTCGAGGCGCCGCGTCGGGTCGCCGATCTGATCGTCGGCTTCGTGGACCGCTACGCGACGCAGCCGCCCCACAAGGCCACAGGCTAAGAGGCGTCGAGCGACTTCTTGAAGTTGGCCGCGATGGTGTCGAGGAATTCCTCGCTGGTCTGATACGGCTGCTCTTCGCCGATCAACAGCGCCAGGTCCTTGGTCATCTGACCGCCCTCGACCGTGCCGATCACGCTCTCCTCCAACGTGTTTGCAAACTTGATCACGTCTGGGGTGTTATCAAGCTTGCCGCGATGCTCGAGGCCGCGAGTCCACGCGAAGATCGACGCGATCGGGTTGGTCGACGTGGGCTTACCCTGCTGGTGCTGACGGTAATGGCGGGTGACGGTGCCATGCGCGGCCTCGGCCTCGACGGTCTTGCCGTCCGGCGTCATCAGCACCGACGTCATCAGGCCCAGTGAGCCGTAACCCTGTGCGACAGTGTCCGACTGGACGTCGCCGTCGTAGTTCTTGCACGCCCACACATAGCCGCCCTCCCACTTCAGGCAGGACGCGACCATGTCGTCGATCAGCCGGTGCTCGTAGGTGAGCCCGTTGGCGTCGAACTCTTCCTTGTACTCCTCGTCGAAGATGCGCTGGAATTCATCCTTGAACATGCCGTCGTAGCCCTTGAGGATGGTGTTCTTCGTCGACAGATACACCGGAAACTTCTGCTGCAGGCCATAATTGAACGACGAGCGGGCGAAGTCCTGGATCGATTTCTTGAAGTTGTACATCCCCATCACGACGCCGCCGCCCTCCGGGATCTTGACGACGTCGTGCACGATCGGCTCGCTGCCGTCATCCGGAGTGAAAGTCACGGTGAACGTGCCTGGCTTGTCGACCTTGAAATTCTCGGCGCGGTACTGGTCCCCGAACGCGTGACGGCCGATGATGATCGGCTTGGTCCAACCCGGAACCAGTCGCGGCACGTTCTTGATGACGATCGGCGCGCGGAAAATGGTGCCACCCAAGATGTTTCGGATCGTGCCGTTCGGCGACAGCCACATCTTCTTGAGATTGAACTCCTTGACGCGGGCCTCGTCGGGGGTGATCGTCGCGCACTTGACGCCGACGCCGTGACGCTTGATGGCCTCGGCGGCGTCGACGGTGACCTGATCGTCGGTGGCGTCGCGATGCTCGATGCCGAGGTCGTAGTAGTCCAAGTTCACGTCGAGGTACGGGTTGATCAGCGTTTCCTTGATAAGCTTCCAGATGATGCGAGTCATCTCGTCGCCATCGAGCTCTACTACCGTTCCTTCGACCTTGATCTTGGACATCGGAGTCCGATTCCTCCTACCCGCTGAATGTGTCTCGCGGCCAGACTACAAGCAGCATCGGGCGTGCGAAGGGTCAGCTTTCGCTACTGACCAGTAGCTATGCGCCGATCAGCTCGGCGCGACACGGCCTCAGCCTTGCGCGGCCGCCAGTGCCGCGTTGAGCGTTTTGCTCGGCCGCATCACCGATGTGGTCTTCTCGCGGTCCGGGTAGTAGTAGCCGCCGATGTCCACCGAATTGCCTTGCGCCTCTGAAAGTTCGGCCACGATGGCGTCTTCGTTCTTGGTCAACTCGTCGGCCAGTGCGGCGAAGCGTTCGGCCAGTTCCGGGTCCTCGCTCTGTGCGGCAAGTTCCTGTGCCCAGTACATGGCGAGGTAGAACTGGCTGCCACGGTTGTCCAGTTCGCCGGTCTTGCGCGACGGGCCCTTGTTGTTCTCCAGCAGCTTGCCGATCGCGGCATCCAGCGTCGTAGCCAGCAGCGTGGCGCGCTTGTTGCCGGTCTTGTTGCCCAAGTCTTCGAAGCTGGCGCCCAACGCGAGGAACTCGCCGAGCGAATCCCAGCGCAGGTGGTTCTCCTCCACCAGCTGCTTGACGTGCTTGGGCGCCGAACCGCCCGCGCCTGTTTCGTACATTCCGCCGCCTGCCATCAGCGGCACGACGGACAGCATCTTCGCGCTGGTGCCCAGCTCGAGGATGGGAAACAGGTCGGTGAGGTAGTCACGCAGGATGTTGCCGGTCGCGGCGATGGTGTCCTGTCCGCGAACCACCCGCTCCAGCGTGTACCGCATGGCCCACACCTGCGGCATGATCTGGATGTGGAGGCCCTCGGTGTCGTGGTCCTTCAGGTAGGCCTTGACCTTCTTCCTCAACTCGTACTCGTGCGGCCGTTCGGTATCCAGCCAGAACACCACCGTCATGCCGGAGGCACGAGCGCGGTTGACGGCCAACTTCACCCAGTCCCGGATCGGGGCGTCCTTGACGACCGGCATGCGCCAGATGTCGCCGGTTTCCACGTTCTGCGTCAGCAGCACCTCGTCGGTGTCGATGTCGACGATGTTGGCCACGCCGTCCTCGGGAATCTCGAACGTCTTGTCGTGCGACCCGTACTCTTCGGCCTGCTGCGCCATCAGGCCGACGTTCGGGACGGTGCCCATGGTCGTCGGGTCGAACTGGCCGTGGGTCTTACACCAGTTGATGATCTCCTGATAGATGCGGGAGAAGGTGGACTCTGGGTTGACGGCCTTGGTGTCCTTGAGTTTTCCGTCGGCGCCGTACATCTTGCCGCCGGCGCGGATCATCGCAGGCATCGAGGCATCCACGATCACGTCACTGGGCGAATGGAAATTCGTGATGCCCCTGGCCGAGTCCACCATGGCCAGTTCGGGCCGGTGTTCGTGGCAGGCGTGCAGGTCTCGAATGATCTCTTCGTGCTGTGTGGCCGGCAGCGACTCGATCTTGCTGTACAGATCGGACAAGCCGTTGTTGACGTTGACACCGAGTTCGTCGAACAGCTCTTTGTGCTTGGCGAAGGCGTCCTTGTAGAAGGTCTTCACCGCGTGGCCGAAGACGATGGGGTGGCTGACCTTCATCATCGTCGCCTTGACGTGCAGCGAGAACATCACGCCGGTCTCGTACGCGTCCTGCATCTGAGCTTCATAGAAGTCGCACAAGGCCTTCTTGCTCATGAACATGCTGTCGATGATGTCGCCCTCGTCCAGCGCCACCTCCGGCTTGAGCACGAGCGTTTCGCCGCGCTTGGTCTCCAGCACCATCTTGACTTTGCGCGCCCGGTCCAGGGTCAGCGACTTCTCGCCGTGATAGAAGTCGCCGTTCTTCATGGTCGCCACATGGGTGCGCGAAGCCATCGACCACTCGCCCATGCTGTGCGGGTGCTTGCGCGCGTACTCCTTGACCGCCTTGGGGGCGCGGCGGTCCGAGTTGCCCTCGCGCAGAACCGGATTCACCGCGCTACCCAGGATTTTGGAGTACCGCTCCTTGATGGCCTTTTCCTCGTCGGTCTTCGGATCCCCTGGATAGTCAGGCAGGTTGTAGCCCTTGCCCTGAAGCTCCTTGATGGCGGCGAGCAGCTGTGGGACCGAAGCGCTGACGTTCGGCAGCTTGATGATGTTGGTATCCGGCAACTGCGTCAGCCTGCCCAGTTCGGCCAGGTTGTCCGGTACGCGCTGCTCTTCGGTCAGGTGGTCGGAGAACTCCGCCAGGATGCGTGCCGCCACGGAAATGTCGCTGCTCTTGATCTCGATGCCCACCGGCTCGGCGAAGGCGCGAATGATCGGCAGAAAGGCGTACGTCGCAAGCAGCGGCGCCTCGTCGGTCAGGGTGTAGATGATGGTCGGCTGCTCGGCGCTCATGTGGTGTTCTCCCGGCATCAGTCTCGGTCAGATTCTCAAGCGGCTCCGCGGTTGTCGCTCGCTGCGCTGCATTCGCGGGCCACACTACAAGTACCCACTGGCCGGCGAAGGGTCAGCTTTGCTTACTGACCAGTAGCTTCTGCGCGACGGATTAGGGGGAATTCTTCCCGACGTCTGGGCCGGCTGCCGTGGCAACGATGGGAGCGACCGATGAAGAACAAACACCGGCTGGCACCCAGTCAGCCCCTTGAGATACGCTTCGATTCGGTCATGAGTGCCAGCGTCAAGCCCCGGCTTGCTGGCCGGCAACCCTCCAACCGCGGTGGGGTGCCCCGGGTGATGACCAGGTTGAGTAGCCGCCACCGGCTACCGGCAAGCGCGGGTCCGTCGTGACGGGCCCCCAGAGAAGACAGGCGGAGGTCCGGCGTGCGCAGTTGTCGCTAAATGCGTCGACCCGAGCCCACCAGGCCCATCACAACGGGAGAACCACCCATGAGCACCACGAATGAACTGAACGACCCGCCTCGGCCCGATGGTCGCTCGGACGAGCCTCGCTCCGCCAGGTGGTCGTTCGAGACCAAACAGGTCCACGCCGGCCAGACGCCGGACATCGCCACCAACGCGCGGGCGCTGCCGATCTACCAGACCACGTCCTACACGTTCAACAGCACTGAGCACGCCGCCGCGTTGTTCGGCCTCGCTGAGCCCGGCAACATCTACACGCGGATCATGAACCCGACGCAGGACGTCGTCGAGCAGCGCATCGCCGCGCTCGAAGGCGGCGTCGCGGCGCTGTTCCTGGCGTCCGGTCAGGCCGCCGAGCACTTCGCGATCCTCAACCTCGCCAACGCAGGCGACCACATCGTGTCCAGTCCGCGGCTCTACGGCGGCACCTACAACCTGTTCCACTACACGCTGCCCAAGATCGGCATCGAGGTCAGCTTCGTCGAGGACCCCGATGATCTGGATTCGTGGCGGGCTGCGGTGCGGCCGAACACGAAGGCCTTCTTCGGGGAGACGATCTCGAACCCGCAGAACGACATCCTCGACATCCCGAACATCGCGGCCGTCGCGCACGACGCCGGCGTGCCGTTGATCGTCGACAACACCGTCGCCACCCCGTACCTGATCCAGCCACTGGCCCATGGCGCCGACATCGTCGTGCACTCCGCCACGAAGTATCTGGGCGGACACGGCGCGGCGATCGCCGGCGTGATCGTCGACGGCGGCACCTTCGACTGGACCAACGGCAAGTTTCCCGGGTTCACCACGCCGGATCCCAGCTACCACGGTGTGGTGTTCGCCGAACTCGGCCCGCCGGCGTTCGCGCTCAAGGCCCGCGTGCAGCTGCTCCGCGACCTCGGCTCGGCGGCCGCGCCGTTCAACGCATTCCTGGTGGCACAGGGATTAGAGACGCTGAGCCTGCGCGTTGAGCGTCATGTGGCGAATGCGGAACGCGTCGCTCAGTACCTGGCNGGGCACGAGGATGTCGTCTCGGTGAACTANGCCGGGCTGCCCACNTCNCCGTGGTACGAGCTGGGACGCAAGCTGGCACCCAAGGGCACCGGTGCGGTGCTGGCGTTCGAGCTGGCCGGAGGCNTCGACGCGGGTAAGGCGTTCGTCAACGCGTTGACGCTGCACAGCCATGTCGCGAATATCGGTGACGTGCGGTCGTTGGTGATCCATCCGGCGTCGACGACGCATGCCCAGCTCACTCCCGAAGAGCAGCTGGCCACCGGTGTGACCCCCGGGCTGGTGCGGCTCGCGGTCGGCATCGAGGGAATCGACGACATCCTGGCCGACCTGGAGCAAGGGTTCGCCGCGGCGAAGCCGTTCACGGCGTCCGGGGCGACGGATCCTTACACGGCGGCGGCGTTCTGATGACAGTCTTCGATATGGCTACCTCAACGTTGCCGGCCGAGGGTGAAGTCGGCCTGATCGACATCGGCTCACTGACACTGGAGAACGGCGCCGTCATCGACGACGTGACGATCGCCGTGCAGCGCTGGGGTGAGCTGTCGCCCAACCGCGACAACGTCGTCGTCGTTCTGCATGCGCTCACCGGCGACTCCCACGTCACCGGCCCGACCGGTCCAGGTGACGAGACAGAAGGCTGGTGGGAAGGCGTCGCCGGACCCGGCGCGCCGATCGACACCGACCGCTGGTGTGCGGTCGCCACCAACGTGCTGGGTGGCTTTCGCGGGTCGACGGGTCCCAGTTCGCCTGCACCGGACGGAAAGCCCTGGGGCTCAAGGTTTCCGCTGGTATCCGTGCGTGACCAGGTCGAGGCCGACGTTGCCGCACTGGCCGCGCTGGGCATCACAGAGGTCGCCGCGGTGGTCGGCGGCTCGATGGGCGGCGCCAGGGCGCTGGAGTGGATCGTCAGCCACCCCGACGCGGTGCGCTCGGCGCTCGTATTGGCGGTCGGGGCACGCGCCACCGCCGATCAGATCGGCACCCAGAGCACCCAGACCGCGGCGATCAAGTCCGACCCGAACTGGTGCAACGGCGACTACTACGGCACCGGTCGTACGCCGGACCTCGGCATGGAGATCGCGCGGCGCTTCGCGCACCTGACGTATCGGGGCGAAGTCGAGCTGGACACTCGGTTCGCGAACGATCCCCAGGGCGACGAGGACCCGGGAACGGGTGGGCGCTACGCGGTGCAGAGCTATCTGGAGCATCAGGGCCGCAAATTGCTGACCCGCTTCGATGCCGGCACGTATGTCGCACTGACCGAGTCGCTTTCCAGTCATGACGTGGGACGCGGCCGCGGCGGCGTCGAGCAGGCGCTGCGCGGCTGCCCCGTCCCGGTGGTCGTCGGTGGCATCACGTCGGACCGGTTGTACCCGTTGCGGCTGCAGGAGGAATTGGCCGAGCTGCTTCCGGGTTGTACCGGGTTGAACATCGTCGACTCCAGCTGCGGGCACGACGCGTTCCTGCTCGAGACAGAGGCGGTCGGCAAGCTCATCCGAGAGACGTTGGAGTTGGCTTCGAAGTGACCCGGTCCAGCCCGCAGCGCTCACTGTCGTTCGGCGCCGAAGCCGCGGCATACGAGCGGGGCCGACCGTCCTATCCGCCCGAAGCGATCGACTGGTTGCTGCCGCCGGACGCCACCGACGTGCTCGACCTCGGCGCGGGCACCGGCAAGTTGACCACTCGGCTGGTCGAACGCGGACTGGGTGTCGTCGCCGTCGACCCGATCCCGGAAATGCTTGAGCTGCTGAGCAACTCGCTGCCCGACACGCCTGCACTGCTGGGCACCGCCGAAGAGATCCCGCTGCCCGACGACAGCGTCGACGCGGTGCTGGTGGCCCAGGCGTGGCACTGGTTCGACCCCGAGCTCGCCGCCAAGGAGATAGCGCGCGTGCTGCGACCTGGAGGTCGGCTCGGCCTGGTGTGGAACACTCGCGACGAACGGCTGGGCTGGGTCAAGGATCTGGGCCGCATCATCGGTCACGAGGACGACCCGCTGAGCCACAAGGTGACGCTGCCCGAGGCGTTCACAAATGTGGAGCGTCGTCACGTCGAGTGGACGAGTTACCTGACGCCGCAAGCACTTATCGACCTTGTCGCGTCGCGCAGTTACTGCATCACCTCGCCGGAGAAGGTCCGCACCCGCACCCTGGATCAGGTCCGCGATCTGTTGGCCACCCATCCCGCGCTGGCCAACACCAACGGCCTGGCTCTGCCCTACGTCACAGTGGGTATCAGGGCGACACTGGCTTAGCGCCGACGATGTAGTCGCCTATGAGGGCGGTACCCGGCCCCCGCTTCGCTCCAGGCCCCGGCGCCGCAACGACGTTGGCAGCGTGGAGCTCTCCACCGCATTCGGCGCACACCGTCTTCGCGGACGTGACGTGGCCGCACTCGGTGTGCACGGTCAGCGCCGGTGGTCCGTCGGGTGCGGACAGCCATTTGTCGCCCCACGCGACCAGCGTCGCGATCACGGGATACAGGTCACGACCCTTGTCGGTGAGCACATATTCGTAGCGCACAGGCGTGCTCTGGTACTGACGACGTTCGACGACATCGTTGCGCTCGAGATCGCCCAGTCGGGCGGCCAGCACGTTGGAGGCGATGCCGAGGTCGCGGCGGATGTCCTCGAACTTCGTCATACCCGCGAACAGATCCCGCAGGATCAGCGGCGTCCACCGCTGCCCGATCACGTCGACCGTGTGTGCGATCGAGCATGAGATGTCTGCGAACAACTGCTTCGGCACGTCTTGATAATAGTCCATTGCTTTTCACAATTGAGCTGGTTACGTTGGTTTCATGGCTACCACCCAAACGAAGGATGCGGTCGCGGTGTTCTGTGACGCGACCCGGGCCCGCGACGTAGACCGAATCGTCAGCACGCTGGCGCCCGATGCAGAGCTGCTGTCGCCGCTGTCGAGCCGCATGGTGTTCCGCGGCCGCGACGACCTACGCGTGCTGCTCGGCGCCGTCTACGGCGGGCTGTCCAACCTGGTTTGGCGGGAGGTCATCGGTGAGGGCTCGACCCGGGTGGCGGTCAGCGATGCGCGAATCGCAGGTGTCACGATCACCGACGCGATGGTGGTCGAACTCGACGACGCAGGGCTGATCGTGCGGATCCGGCCTCATCTGCGGCCGTGGCTGGCCATCACGCTGTTCGCTCTGCTGCTGGGGCCGAAGGTAGCTCGTCACCCCGGCGTCCTGCGCCGCGCTCTGCGACGCTGACACCCAACCACCGCTTCAGCGCGGCGTACAACCGGTCCTCGTCCGCGGGCTCGAAAGTGTCTGCCGCCCAAGCGACGTAACCGTCGGGACGGATGAGCAGCCCGCAGACATCGACATCGTCGATCGTGCCCACCACGACATCGACACGGTCCGCCCATTGGCGTGCGGCGTCACCAAGCCGTCCACCGGACAGGTCGAGCAGTACCGGGCGGCCACGGTGAAACAGTTCGGCTACGCGCCGCCCATCGCCGAGGGTCCAGTCGGGTGCCAACCGTCCCGCCAGCGGATGGTCGTCGCCCACGTCGTAGCGGACATCGGAGCCGGCGAGGAGGTGCGCCATGTGCTCGGCGACACTCGGCAGCTGCAGCAGCTCCTTGAAAAGGTTTCGCAGCGCGGCGATCTCGGGGCCGGGACCGAAAAGGGCGGTTTGGGACATGGAGTGCATCATCACTCGCTCGCCGACGGGATACCGCTCGTTGTGATAGGTGTCCAGCAGATCCGCGGGCGCCCAGCCATTTACCGCGGCGGCCAGTTTCCAGCCGAGGTTCATCGCGTCCTGTAGCCCGAGATTCAGGCCGGGTCCGCCCATCGCAGAGTGCACATGCGCCGAATCGCCGAGCAGGAAGATGTTTCCCGCGCGGTAGCGGTCCGCCTGTCGGGTGTTCTGACCGGCGATGCGGCGCAACGCATGTGGACCCTCTCCGACCGGCGGCTCGACCGGCAGGTCGACTCCAAGTACCCGCCGTGCGCTCTCGCGCAGTTCGTCGATGGTCATCGGCTCGGCATCGTCGGCATGATGGTCGAACTCAATGGTGCCGACCATCGGACGCTCGTGTTCGAAGGCGGCGTAGATGAGACCACCGCTGTCTAATCGGTTGTGGCCGAACGTCAGCGGGCCGACGCCAGGCAGGTCGATACCGCCGTCGGGGGTGCGGATTTCATCCGGTAGGCGCACGTGGGCGATCCGCGCAACGGTGTTCGACGTGTGGCCGGGAAAGTCGATGCCGGCCATCTTGCGCACGGTGCTGCGTCCGCCGTCGGCGCCGACAAGGTAACCAGCCTCCAACGCGTACGTCTCATCGGGGGTCGATACGCTGATTTTCACGGCGTCTGAACCGGATTCGACGCCGATCAACTCATGGCCCCACCTGACGTCGACGCCGAGCTCGCGAGCACGCTCGTCGAGCAGCCGGACGAGTCTCGGCTGCGACATCATCAGCGCGTACATC